>WNGG01002561.1_pt1 | contig 33048 bp, 36 predicted proteins | sample 5400661 | NCBI WGS metagenome assembly WNGG01 (sample SAMN13153372, study PRJNA577476) | soil metagenome | isolation source: 100 cm soil or saprolite under Garry oak tree replicate 1 | place: USA:California | collected 2016-06-15
CGCCAGCTTCACGAGGTCCGCGGTGCAGTCGGTCCACGTCTCGCCGCCGTCCTCGGTCTTCATGATGCCGCCGACCTCGAGCCCCGCCCAGATCGTCTCCGGCCGCGCGGAATCGACGGCCAGGCGCATCACGCGGCACGCGAAGCCCATCTTCACGCGCTCGGGCATGACGGCCTTCGGCAGCCGGCGCCACGTGTCGCCGCCGTCATCGCTGCGGAAGACGCCGATGGGCGAGGTGCCCGCGTAGAGCCGGCGCGGATCGCGCGGGTGAATGGCGATCGACCAGACCTGGAGGCCGCTCTCGGGCAGCGCAAGCCGACGCCAGGAGTCGCCGCCGTCGGTGCTGCGGTACGGGCCGTCGTGGGTGCCGATATAGAGGAGGTTCGGGTTGCCCGGGTCGATGGTGATGGCCTGGACCTTGGTCGGCTCCGGCAGGCCGTTCTTCAGCTGCTCCCACTCGCCGTTACCGACCCGGCGGAAGATCCCGGGACGCTTGCCGGACGTGAAGCTGCCGACCCCGACGTAGACGCGCGACGGATTGGCCATGGTGGTGTCCTTTCGTCGGACGTTTCGGCGGTACGATAGCACGCCGGGCCAGCGGTGGCCCGCGATCGGGAGGCCGACATGAGACTCGCGGGGAAAGTGGCGCTGATCAGCGGCGGCGCGCGCGGCATGGGGGCGGCCGAGGCCAAGATGTTCGCGCGCGAGGGCGCGCAGGTCGTCATCGGCGACGTGCTGGAGGCCGAGGGCCGCGCGGTGGAGGCGGAGGTCGCCGCCAAGGGCGGCAAGGGCGCCTTCGTGCGGCTCGACGTGACGCGCGAGGCCGACTGGCAGGCGGCCGTCTCGCTCGCCGAGCAGCGCTTCGGCACGCTGAACGTGCTCGTCAACAACGCGGGCATCAGCGCGGCCGGCCGCGTGGAGGACACCTCGCTCGAGGCGTGGCAGCGCGTGATGGACGTCAACGCCACCGGCGTGTTCCTCGGCAGCAAGGTCGCCATCCCGGCCATGCGGCGGGCGGGCGGCGGCTCGATCGTCAACATCTCGTCGCAGCTCGGCCTCGTCGGCACCGACATCACGAGCCCGATGTACCCCGCCTCCAAGGGCGCCGTGCGCCTGCTCACCAAGGTGACCGCCATCCAGTACGCGAAGGAGGGCATCCGCGCGAACTCCGTGCACCCGGGCCCGATCGTGACGCCGATGACCGAGAAGCGCCGCGCCGACCCCGCCACGTACCAGCTGATGCTCTCGCGCATCCCGCTCGGCCGGTACGGCGAGCCCGAGGAGGTCGCCTACGCCGTGCTCTATCTCGCCTCCGACGAGTCCGCGTTCGTGACCGGCAGCGAGCTGGTCATCGACGGCGGCTGGACGGCGCAGTGAAGCCCGCGGAGCGGGCGCTACGCTATGGTGGACGGCGCAGTGAAGCCCGCGGAGCGGGCGCTACGCCAATGGTGGACGGCGCAGTGAAGCCAGGACATCGCGATCCGCGACGGGCGCATCGAGCGCGCCGGCGCCGGGCTCGACGCGAGCGGGTACCAGAGGCTCGACGTGACCGATCGCCTCGTGCTGCCCGGCTTCGTCGAGAGTCACATCCACCCGGACAAGGCGTTCATCGCCGACCGCACGCAGGGGCTGCGCGCGGGCGGGCCGACGCCGCAGACCCTCGTGGCCGAGCTGAAGAAGGCCTTCACCGTGGACGACGTCTACCGGCGCGCGCGCCGCGTGATGGAGCTGGCCGTGCGCCACGGCTGCACGACCATGCGCGCGCACGTCGAGATCGACGCGTTCGTCGAGCTGCGCGGCGTGGAGGCGCTGCGGCGGCTGCAGGCCGACTTCGCGGGTGTGCTCGACCTCGAGCTGATCGCGTTCGCCCAGGAGGGCATCTTCCACGACTCGGTGACCAGGGATCTGCTGCGCGAGGCGCTCAAGGCGGGGCTGAAGACGCTCGGCGGCTGTCCCTACATGGACCGCGATCAGCGCGCCCACATCGACTGGTTCTTCGAGACCGCGCAGGCCTTCGGCGTGCCGCTGGACTTCCACGCCGACTCCGGCGACGACCCGGCGCAGCTGACCACGAGCTACATCGCCGACCAGACGCTCGCGCGCGGCATGCAGGGCCGCGTGACGCTCGGCCACCTCTGCCTGCTCGACGTGCTCGAGCCGGAGCACCGCGCGCGCGTGATCGACCGGATCCGCGAGGCGGGGATCCACGTCATCAGCCTGCCGGCCACCGAGCTGCACGTGAAGGCCCGCACCGACGCCAGACGGACGTGGCGCGGCGTCACGCGCATCGGCGAGCTCCGTGAGGCCGGCGTCAACGTCTCGATCTCGACCAACAACATCGTCAACCCCTTCACGCCGTACGGCCATCCCGACCTCCTGCGCCAGGCGCTCGTCACGGCCATGGCCGCGCACCTCGGCAACCTCGACCAGCTCGCGTGGCTGCCGGAATTGATCACGACGAATCCGGCGCGCGCGCTGGGCCTGGAGGGTTACGGCCTCGCGGCGGGCTGCCGCGCCGACCTCGTCGTGCTCGACGCGCGCGACGCGGCGCAGGCCATCACCGAGCAGGCCGAGAAGCTCTACGTCGTGAAGGCCGGACGCGTCGTCGCCCGCAACACGCGCACGCACGAGCTGTCGATCGACCGGCGCGGATAGCGCCGGATGCCCCTGCTCGGCTCGCGGACCGTCTTCACGCCGACGCTGCTCGCCTGCTACGGGATCACGGCCGCCGTCCACGTGGCCTCGATCGTCCTCAACACGCTGCTGCCGTTCCACGTCGTCGATCTCGGCGGCACCAAGACCCAGGTCGGCCTGCTGTTCTCCGTCATGACCATCGTGTCGATGTTCCTGCGGCCGACGGTGGGCGGCTGGGTGGATCGCTTCGGCGCGCGTCCCGTCATCGCTCCGGGCATCGCCGCCCTCGCGCTGACATCGCTGGCGCTCCAGCTCGCGACGACGCCGGTCGCGATCATCGTGCTCATGGTCGGCCTCGGCATCGCCAACGGGCTCATCACCACACCCGCGAGCGTGCTGACCGCGCTGAGCAGCCCGGCCGCGCACCGGGGCGAGGCGCTCGGGACCTACTACCTCGCCGGCTCGCTCGGCATCGCCGTCGGTCCGCCGCTGGCGTTCGGCCTGCGCGCCCTCGGCGGCATGCGCCTGGCCCTTGCCGTGGTGGTGGCCTTCGCCGTCCTGCTCGCGGTCATCGTGGCGCGCCTGCCGGCCAACGTCGCCGGCCCGGCCGCGGCCGGGCCGCCTCGGCTGCGGCTGATCAGCCGCTCGGCGCTCGCGGTGTCCTTCGCGCTCGTGCTCTCCACGATCGGTCACAGCTCGGTGTTTGCGTTCCTGCCGCTCTATGCCGTCGGCCAGGGACAGACGGCGGCCCTCGCGTGGTTCTTCGTCATCTATCCCGCGTGGCTGATCACGTGGCGCGCGCTGCTGCGCGGCGTGTCGGACCGCCTCGGACACCTGCGCGTGAGCGTGTTCGCGATGTCGGTGCTGGCGGTCGCCTACCTGCTGCTCGCGCTGCCGCCCACACCGCTCTCGCTGGCGCTCGCCGCCCTCGTCCTGGCCAGCGGCAACGCGCTGCTCTATCCCACGCTCGCCGCGCTGGTCGTCGAGCGCGCGCCCGAAGCCGAGCGCGGGCTGGCGTTGGGCACCCTGTCGGGGGCATGGGACCTCGGCGTCGTCGTGGGCTCGGTGCTGATCGGCGCCGTCGCCGACCGCGTCTCGTACGGCGCGGGCTTCGCGGTCGGCGCGGGGTTCGCGGCGCTCGGCGTCGGCGTGCTGGCGCTGACGGCCGCGCGCCGGCCGATGGCCGAGCCGGTGCCGGCCGGCTAGGGCATCACCCAGCCGCCGTTGGGCTGGAGCACCTGGCCGGTCAGGTAGCCGCCCGCCTCGTCGGCGAGAAAGAGCGCGCAGTACGCCACGTCGTCGAGGCCGCCGAGGTGGCGCACGGGCAGCTCCTTCGTGCGCCGCGCGCGATACTCCGGCGTCATGACCGCGCGGCTCATGTCGGTGTCGATGCCGCCGGGGGCGATGGCGTTGACGGTGATGCCGTGCTCGCCGACCTCGTGGGCCAGCGCGCGCGTGAGGGCCTCGATCGCGCCCTTGCTCGCCGCGTAGGCGGCGAAGCCGCCGGTGCCCACGCCGGCGCGCGCGAGCTGCGAGCTGAGGTTGATGATGCGCCCGTACGTGCGCTCGATCATCGCGGGCAGCACGGCGCGCGTGCAGAGCATGGTCCCGGTGACGTTGGTCTCGAACATGCGCGCGTAGTGACCCACCGGCGTCTCGGCGAAGCGGCCGCGGTCCATGATGCCCGCGTTGTTGACGAGGACGTCGAGACAGCCGAAGCGCTTGAGCGTCGCGTCCACCATCGCGCGCACGTCGCGTTCGCTGCCGACGTCGGCCTTCACGGCGAGGGCCCGGCGGCCGAGCTTCTCGAGCGCGGCCACCACCTCGGCCGCCGCCGTCGCGTTCGCGTGGTAGTTCACGACGACGTCCGCGCCTTCCTGTCCGAAGGCCAGCGCGATGGCGCGCCCGAAGCCGCGGCCCCCGCCCGTCACCAGCGCCACGCGTCCATCGAGGCGGCCCATCGCGACGCTCAGGCGGGGAGACCGAACAGCGACGTCATCCGCTCGGACTGGACCATGGCCGCCATGTCGGCGTCGGACGGGCGGCGCTCGAAGCGCTCGGCCGCGTCGAGGACCTTGGGCAGCAGCGTGAGGTCGCCGGCGGTGTTGAGGTGAACGGAAGGCACGCCGAGCGCCCAGTGCACCGCCCGGTCGATGTCCGCCTGCGACTCGAGCGGCTGGTACCACGTCGTGTGGCTCCGCCCCGTCGTCGCCCACGGCCCGCGCGCGATGGACTTGATCACCTGCACCGCGACGTTGCGCTCGCGGCAGATGGCGAGCACCTCCTCGAAGCTCTGCCGGTAGCGCGCGTCCTGGGCCATGAAGAAGTTGTAGGGCAGCAGGACGGAATCGAAGTCGAAGCGCGCGAGGCTGCGCCGGTGCATGGCCGCGATCGTCCAGCCGTGGCCGGTCACGCCGATGAACCGCGCCAGCCCTTCTTCTTTCGCGCGCACCGCGGCCTCGAGGGCGCCGCCCGGCCCCATCGCCTGCTCCCAGTCGTCGGGATGGCCGAGCGAGTGGAGCTGGATCAGATCCACGTGATCCACGCGGAGCCGCTCGAGCGAGCGATGGATGTCGTCGCGCGCCTCGCCGCCGCCGCGGCTGCCCGTCTTGGTGGCGAGAAAGAAGTCCTTCCGGTGGCGCGCCATCCACGGCCCGATGCGCAGCTCGGAGTCACCGTAGCGCGCCGCCGTGTCGATGTGGTTCACGCCGTGACGCAGCAGGATGTCGAGCGCGCGGTCGGCCTCGTCCTGGCTGGCGCGCGCGAGGGCGGCGGCGCCGAAGAGCGTGACGCTGCTGGCGTGGCCGGTGCGGCCGAACGGTCGTCGCTGGATCACGGGCCCTTATGGTACGCCGATCGTGCTAGAGTGCCGCAGATTCGGCACCGGAGGCGCTCGCCAAGCGCAATGACCATTCCACGATTCGGCCTCAACCGGTTCGACCCGCGCTCTGTCGACGCCTTCGCCGCCGACGTCAAGCGCGCGGAGGCGCTCGGCTGGGACGCGGCCTTCCAGCCCGACTCCCAGCTGCGCCGGCGCGACACGTACGTCTTCCTCGCCGCGGCGGCGCGCGCCACCGAGCGCATCACGCTCGGCACGCTGCTCGCGAATCCCGTCAACCGCCACCCCAGCGTCACCGCCTCGTCGATCGCGACGATCGACGAGCTGGCGCCCGGCCGCGTGCTGCTGGGCTGGGGCGTCGGCGATACGGCCGTGCGGCTGGCGGGCCTGCGCCCGGCGCGCGTGAAGGAACTGGAGGACTCCACGCGGCTGATGCGCGCGCTGCTGGACGGCGAGGCGGTCGAGGTCGGGGCCGAGCGCCCCGCGCGGCTGCCGCACGCGCGGCGCGTCCCGATCTGGATCGCCGCCGGCGGCCCGCGCACGCTGCGCATGGCGGGCGGTGTCGCCGACGGCGTCTTCATCAGGGTCGGGACGCATCGCGCGAACCTCGCGGGGTCGATCGAGGCGATTCGCGCCGGCGCGGCCGAGGCGGGGCGCGACCCGGCGAGCGTGCGTCTGGGCGCCGTCTTCCACACGGTGCTCGTCGACGACGCGGCGCGAGCGCTGACGATGGCCAAGTCGATGGCGGCCGGCTATTACGAGTATTCGCCGATGCTCTTCGACCGGCCCGGCCTCAAGTGGACCGGCCCCGACCCGGAGGCGCTCAAGCGCGACCGGCACGTGTGGCCCGACTTCCATCACGCGCCGGACCTGGACGCGAGCGGCCGCGTCGTGGACTTCCTGCCATCGGAGGCGGCCGACGCGTTCGCCCTGCGCGGCGGGCCGGCGGACATCGTGAAGCAGCTGGTCGACGTGCTGCGCGCGTCGCCGGCGGCGTTCGACTACGTCGTCCTGCATCCGATCCCGAACCCGTCGTGGCCCGACGATCCCGACCGCGGCTACACGGCGCGGGTGGCGCGTGAGATCCTGCCGGCGGTGAGGCGGGCGCTGGGAGGCTAGGTGGCGGCCGGCGTCTACTTCAACATCTCGGTCCTTTCGCGCCCCTTCAGGTAGTCGCGATCGGCGCGCGCGAGCTCCTCGACGATCTCGCGGCGCTCAGCGAGGAAGCGCCTCGCTTCCTGAGCGCGCGTGAGGAGGAGCGCGCCGAACCTCAGCTGGTGGCGCAAGCGCCCCGTGCCGACCAGATACCGATACGCGATCAGACCCCCGAGCGGAAGCGAGAGGAAGAAGGCCACCGCCCAGGCGACACCGGCGGCCCATCCGACGAGCGACGTCTCGAGCGCCCAGAAGAGCGGGAATGCGACGATGCTCGCGAGAAGCCGAGTCGTCGCGTAGTCCGTCTGCCGGCGCGACGTCCGCCCCGCGAGCCATCCCGGGAGGTAGTAAGGAAGGAAGTTCACGGCCCCGCCGTACGCGAAGAGCGGGAGACCTACGATGGTCTGCCATGGCCGTGCAACCCGTTGGCGCTCCGCCGTCGGCTCGAGGCGAGTCCGACCCGCCTCGTCACGGAGCCGGTAGGCGGCAAGTCCGGCGCGGTAACCGAGTATCCGCTGCCAGAGCCGCTCGATGCGCTCGGGGTCCTGTTCGCGGAAGTGCTCGACCGCGTCCGCCATCGACCCCGAGAGCGGCAACAGCTCGATCCTCCGTCCCGAGAGCCCGCGCTCCTCCCACAGCTCACGCTCGAGCTCGCCGCGATAGAGAGTCTCCACGGCGCGCGCGAGCGCCGCTGTGTCGATGCGCTCGACGTGGACGACCTCGCGCTCCATCGCCCACTGAATCGCCGCCGTGAGCGAATGCAGCGCCTTCGCCGGGTCCCCGCGGTAGACGGCGAGGAACGACGAGACGTCGACCGGCTCGCCGAAAGACACGAGGACGCGCCCGCGGAACCTCCTGCGGGCCTCGAAACTGAGCCCTACCGGCACGACCGTGAGGCGCCCCGGAGCATGCGCCTCGTAGCCGAGCGTGATCCGCGCCGCGCCCGTCTTGATCCGCTGCACGCGCGGCTCCGCGCGGGTGGCGCCTTCGGGATAGATGGCGATGACCGACCCCACGAGCAGCGAGTCGATCAGGTTGTTCGGGTGGTTGATGCAGAGGAGAACAGGACCCATGCGCGGTACGCGCTCGCGGTGCCGGACCTCGACGCGCTCGAAAAAGAACCAGATCCAGAACCGCGCGATCACCCTCACGACGGCGTAGAAGGGGCCTAGTCCGGACCGCGCGCCTCCAGCACCGAGACCACGGATACTTCGACGATGTCCGCGGAGGGCTCGCGATAGCTTCCGGTGTAGCCGATCGAACCGACCGGCGGGGTCGGCCGCGCATGCCACTGCTCGGCCTCCCTTGCCAGATCCATCCTTACAGGTCCTTGAACCGGTCGTTCAATCGTTGGACTCGTTCCTTTTCCTTCGTCTCGGCATCGATTCGGTCGAAGCGCTCGCGCCGCACCCGTTCCAGGGTCATCAGGTATCGCGCGTTCGTCGAGGCGATCCACTTGTCGATCGATTCGATCCAATGCTCCACCTGGTCCTCATCGCTCGTGAAGATGGCGGAGGCGCGGTCGAATTCCACGCGTTTTGGGAGCGCCTTTGCGGAGGACTCCCCCGAAACCTTGAAGAGGTCCAGCCACTCGCCGGGTGGCGTTGCGCTGAGCTGCACCTCCCACCGCCGTCCATTTGTCGTCTGGGGCCCTGTCGTCCGCTTGATCTCATCCACCTGCGTGGTGTCCTCCCGGCCAGCTGTGCGATCGAAGAGGCGCTCCGCCATGTCGTCGTCAGCCCCTGCGCTACGTTCACGGCGGACCGCCGGCACCTCGACGCTAGGCGATGTCGTCCGGGCGGGGTATTGGACCTTGGTCCAGCCGGCGACGCGGAGCCTCCACCTGCTGCCGTGATCTCGTAGAGACGCTGCTGAGAGCGCAGCGCGCGGCCAGCATCGCTGACACCGTACAGCTCCTCGATGAGACGGTGGTCCACGAGGCCGTTCATCCTCGCGATGATTCGCGCCGGTCGCCCGGCCCGCGCGTGGTCGGTCTCGCGCCGGATACGCGCCACGGGCCCGTGGCGTCGCGCACCGCCGCCGTCGCGACCGCGACGATGCGCGGGGCGCGGCCGTCGGAGGCGTGGCGCGAGACGAAGCGGCGCACAGCCCGGAGCGTTTCGTCGATCGCGTCGCGGGACAGCGTGCCGGGCGCCCCATCGCCCAATCGCGTTCCACGCGCTCCTGCACAAGCACGCGGTAGCCGGCACCCGGCGCGACCCGCGCGAGCCGGAATCGCACGGCCGTCGATCCGAGATCCACGACGGCCAGCAGCTGCGTCAAACGACCTCGGATGATTTTGTCGTGTCGCCGTCGCGTCCTGATGCTCGCGGCGTAATCGCGCAGGACGTCCATGAACGTTCTTTCCTCACGAAATACGCGCGCCCGAATCCGCTCCTCCGTCGCGCTCTCGCGTCGGCCTGCAAGGGTCCTCAGGATCCTCGGGTCGAGGAACCAGACGAGCCGTCCCGCGCTCGCAAGACCGTCGGGGAGGTCCACCAGCGCGGCGCCGCCCTTCTCGAACCCGAGCCGATCGCTGTCGGAGACGCCCAGGAGCCACGCGAGGAGGGCGGAAAGCAGCGGCTCGTGGCCGACCAGCGCCATCGTCGCGGTCGAGCCATGTGAGGCCAGCGCGGCCAGGATCGTCTCGAGGGTTCCGTGCGCGAGGGCCGGCTCGATCCTGGGCTCGAGGCGCCCGAAGGTCCGCGCGGCGATGCCAGCGGTCGCGCGCGCCCGCGCGAGCGGGCTGCTGAGCAGCACGTCGGGCGGATCGACGATCCAGGCGAGACCTCCGGCGGCGCTGCGGAACTCGGCCTCGCCGTCGGCCGTCAGCTGGCGCTCACCGTCGGGAACACCCGGCGTTCCCCCCGGCACGGCCGCCGCGTGGCGGATGAGCAGCAGCTTCATGGCGAGGGCTCCTCTACCGGACTCGTTGCGAGGCGTTGAATGGCCGACAGCATCCAGAAGTTGAGGCCGGCCGGGCGCATGAACGTCCAGAATTCTTCGACGCGCCTGGGGTGGGTCCTCGAGCCGGCCACGAGGCGATCGCCCGTCTCGTCGATGGTGTAATCGACGAGCGAGCCGCTGATGTGCGCCGTCACGTAGTCGCGACGACTCTTCTGCCACGCCTCTGTGATCTCGGCCACGATCTCGATCTGTTCGACACGGTTTGCCTGACCGGCGCTCCGGAGTCGGTCACGCTGCGCCTGCAGCCTGCCATACATCTCCGACGTGACTCGATCACGCAGCGAACCGAGGTGCCGAGTCGTCCACGCGCGCTGTGTGTCGCGGAACATCATGGCCGCATACCCGACGAATCTGCTCGGATCGAATCCCGGATCCGTCTGGCGGATCGCCCGGACTCCCCGAGCGAGGCTCGAGTCACCGCCCGGATGCTCGGCCGCCGGTCCACCGGACGGCGTCTCGACACCGCTCGGAAGCTCAACGGGCGCGCACGGCGGCGCCGCGGTCGCCGCTCGGCGCCGGCGAAGGAGCATCAGCAGGACGATTCCGCCGGCAAGCACCAGGTCCATGCTCACCAGGCCGTGGCCAAAGCCACAAAGCAAGCCGCCGATCAGCCCACCGGCGGCAAAGCCCGCAAGCGCCGCCCTCGACACGTCAAACCAGCGCGCTGGACGCGGAGGTGCCGGCGGCGCGGTCACGGGCGCTACCGAGCGCCGATGCCCCGCGTCGTCGAGCGTGAGGTGCTGTGGCGCGGTGTCCGCGCGTCGGATGGTCGGGCGTTCGGGCGCTCCCGGCCGGCAGGCGGCGCGGCCGGCGCGCTGTCACCATTCTGTCGGACCAGGACGGCCGCGAGCATTTCGATCGCCCGGGGGTCCAGCGCCCGATCATCGATCATGACCTGCACGCTTGGAGCGGCGAGCTGGCGGACTCGCTCGGCCGCCAAGCTAGAGCAGACGACGACATCCACCCGTCGCACCAGACGACCCAGACCCGCCCCCTCGGCAGGGCACGCTCCGACCAGCACGATGTTCGGCAGGGCAGCGTTCGCGATCGAGTGCTCCAGGTTGTGCGCCGTCTCGACGGCGTCCGACGCCACGCCCACTCGCGTCCCTGTCGGCAGCTGAGCGAGACGGTGGAGGGTCTCGAGATGGGCCTCGGCGAGAAGCGCGATCACCGGGACTCCCCGGCCGCCCAGGACGCGCTCGACCTCGGGAAGATGGCAGAAGCTCGTGACCGCGGCCCGCCAGCGTCGGGCCGGCGTGCGACGCCGCGTGGCCCCCATCAATTCGCCGAGGAGCACCTTGTCGACGCGGATCGGAAGGTGGGCCTCGAGCTGCCGGGCGAAGAAGTCGAGCTCGGCCGGGCTACATTCCACGAGCAGGACTTCGACCGCCCTGTCGATGGCGGCGGGCCGCACGCCCGCCAGGCTCAGGACGCCCACCGCCAGTTCGTCGGCGGTCATTCCGAGGGCGGCCGCCCGGATCACCACGTCTTTCAGGAAACCCTCGCGCAGTCCGGGCGACGGGCGGACCGGCGGTGCCGCGGCCACGAACACGCCTCGTCCCCGCCGCGCCTCGACGTAGCTACTTTGCTTGAGATCTTCGATGACGCGCGCCACCGTGTTCGTATTGATGCCGAGAAAGCCGGCCAGCTCCCGGATGCTCGGCAGCGTCTGGTCCCGGGGTACCCCGCCGCTCTCGATGGCGTGCTTGAGCTGCTCCGTGAGCTGCCGTCGGATCGGGATGGGGCTGCGCGCGTCGACGTGCAGGTTCATGGTGATCGGCATACTGTATGACCTAAATAGTACACTAAATCTGAGATTGTATCTGTGTACTAGTTTAGTGGTACAGTAGCGCCGGAAGAGAGGGACCCCCCATGGCTCAGAAGATCCACACGACGTTGCGTCCGCTCCACGACCGCGTGCTCATCAAGCGCCTCGCCGAGGGCGGCGAGAAGCACGGTAGCATCATCATCCCCGACACCGCCAAGGAGAAGCCGCAGGAGGGCAAGGTGGTCGCGGTGGGGACGGGTCGGGTCACCGACGAGGGCAAGAACCAGCCGCTCGCGGTGAAACAAGGCGACCGGATCCTCTTCGGCAAGTACTCCGGCAGCGAGATCAAGCTGGACGGCGAGGAATTCCTCATCATGAAGGAAGAGGACATCCTCGGCGTCCTTGCGCACTCGGGAGGAAAGTAGCGATGCCTAAGCAGCTTCTGTTCAACGAGGAAGCCCGCGCCGCGCTCTTGCGCGGCGTCAACATCATGTCGCACGCGGTCAAGGTCACGCTCGGACCGAAAGGCCGCAACGTCGTCATCGCCAAGAAGTTCGGCAGCCCGACCCTGACCAAGGACGGCGTCACCGTCGCCAAGGAGATCGAGCTCAAGGATTCCTGCGAGAACATGGGCGCCCAGATGCTGAAGGAAGTGGCGTCCAAGACCTCCGACATCGCCGGCGACGGCACGACGACCGCGACGGTCCTCGCCCAGGCCATCTTCCGCGGCGGCCTCAAGAACGTGACGGCCGGCGCGAACCCGATGGCCCTGCAGCGCGGAATCGAGCAAGCGGTCACCGCGGTGGTCCAGGAGCTGAAGGACATGTCCAAGGCCACCAAGGACAAGAAGGAGATCGCGCAGGTCGCGACGATCGCGTCGAACAACGACAAGACGATCGGCAGCCTGATCGCCGAGGCCATGGAGAAGGTCGGTAAGGACGGAGTCATCACCGTCGAAGAAGCCAAGGCAATGGAGACCACCCTCGACGTGGTCGAGGGAATGCAGTTCGACCGCGGCTACCTCTCTCCCTACTTCGTGACCAATCCGGAGCGCATGGAAGTGGTGCTAGAGGACGCGCTCGTCCTCATCCACGAGAAGAAGCTCAGCGTGATGAAGGACATGCTACCGCTGCTGGAGCAGGTCGCCCGGGCGGGCAAGCCGTTGCTCATCATCGCCGAGGACGTCGAGGGCGAGGCGCTGGCCACCCTGGTCGTCAACAATCTGCGCGGCACGCTGCGGTCCGCGGCCGTGAAGGCGCCCGGCTTCGGTGACCCGGCTTCGGTGACCGGCGCAAGGCCATGCTCGAGGACATCGCGACGCTGACCGGCGGCAAGGCGATCACGGAAGACCTCGGGATCAAGCTCGAGAACCTCAAGCTCGACGACCTCGGCCGCGCCAAGAAGGTGGTCGTGGACAAGGACAACACCACGCTCATCGAGGGCGCGGGAAGCACCAAGGAGATCCAGGGCCGCATCAAGCAGCTCCGGGCTCAGATCGAGGAAACGACCTCGGACTACGACCGGGAGAAGCTCCAGGAGCGGCTCGCGAAGCTCGCGGGCGGCGTCGCCGTCGTGAAGGTCGGGGCGGCCACCGAGACCGAGATGAAGGAGAAGAAGGCGCGGGTCGAGGATGCGCTCAACGCCACGCGGGCGGCCGTCGAGGAAGGGATCGTGCCCGGCGGCGGCGTGGCGCTCCTACGCGCCGCGGAAGTCCTCGACAGCCTCAAGCTCGCGGGCGACGAGGCCACCGGCGTCAGCATCGTGCGGCGTGCCCTAGAAGAGCCGATCAGGATGATCGTGGAGAACGCCGGGCTCGAGGCCTCCGTGATCGTCGAGAAAGTCCGGACCATGGTCCCGGTCACGCGCGGCTTCGATGCCGAGACCAACGAGTATGTCGACATGATGCAGGCGGGGATCATCGACCCCACCAAGGTCGAGCGCGTCGCGCTGCAGAATGCGGCCTCGATCGCGTCGTTGCTGCTCACGACCGAGGCGGTCGTCACGGACATGCCCGACCCCGCTGAACCGGCGGTGGCGCACGGCGGGGCCTTCTAGCCGTACGGAGATGACCCAGTTGTAATGGCGGGCCGAAGGGTCTCGCCGATGACGGGCGCTGGTGTTGCCCGTCCGCGAGACCCGCTAGCTATAGCTAGCCGTGAAAGGCCCGGCGGCCTTCTTCGCGCGTCCAGAGGCGGATCATGTGGCGCTTGAGGTGGGGCTCGGGTGCGTCCTTGAAGTCGGTGCGGCTGTGCGCGAACGCGCGGTTGTTGATGAACTGCACCTGACCGCGCTCGATGGTGAACTGCACCCACAGCTCGGGTGAGTCCAGCAGCGCGCGCATGGCCGCCAGCGCCTCGCGCGTCTCGCCGTCGAGGGTCTCGCCGGCGAGCTCGGCGCCCGTCTCGACCAGCTTCTCGTTGACGCAGGCCATGAACGTGCCGCCGGCGTACTGAAAGACCGGCCGCCGGGACACCTTGTCGTCGTCCGGCGCGTGCTCGGCCTGACGGTCCCACGGAACCGGGCGGTAGAGACGCGCGAGCAGCGCGGGATGCCGGCGCCGCAGCTCGTTGTGCACGCTCACGAGGCTGACGAACTTGCTGACGCCGCCCTCGCGCGCGGGATTGATGCAGTAGAGGCCCACCAGCTCCGGCGGCAGGTCCAGCCACGCCGCATCGGTGTGGAAGACGAGGTCGAGGTTCGTGACCGAGCGCCGCACACCGTACTCGAGCTGGCGACCGGTGTCGTGGACGTCGTAGACCATCGTGCCGTCCCACTTCTGGGCGACGAGCCGGCCGAGCAGGCTCCCGAGCACCCACGCGAGCGCGCGGTTCTCCTCCAGCGAGTAGCGCTCGACGGGCACGCGGTCGAGCACGGCGAGGCCGACGCCGGTGCGCAGCTTGTCGCCCACGCGTCGCATCACCTCGGCGCAATGGTCGAGCGCGAACTCGCCGGGCGTCAGCACTTGCGCGGGCAGCGGATCGCGCCTCAACCGGCGCGCGACCGCGTCCAGCTCGTCGAGGCAGCGCGGCGAGAGCGCCACGAGCCAGTCGGCGGGTGTGAGCTCGTCGCGCCGCCACGCGCGCGCGTCGCGTACGTCGGCGGCGAGCATCGGCGGCGCCGCGGTCCGCGTCGTCATGTATGCCCCCCCTGGGGGGATGGCCCCCGCTGGGCGATGCCGCCGCGCGGCGCGCCCGGCGCCGTCGTCCCCCACAGCACCTCGAAGCCCGGCGGCAGCGGGCGGCTGTTGCGCGGCGCGAGCCAGAGGCGCAGGAGCAGGCGATCGTTCTCGGGCCCGGGCACGTCCTCATAGGCCGTGCGCGCGTGGTACACGACGTGGTTGTTGAGGAGCTGCAGGTCGCCGGGCCGGAGCTCCATCGCGCAGGACAGCTCCTCGCACAGCGCGGCGTGCAGATCGAGCGCCTCGTCCTGCGCCGCGCTCATCCGCGGCACGTCCGGCAGCTTCTGCGCGGCCTCCACGAACGTCCGCGAGTACTGCGTCGTGAACTTCCCGGCGTGCTCGGCGAAGACGGGCAGCGCGTAGACCTGCCGCTCGCCGCCGGCCTCCTCGCCCTGGCGGCTGCGCCAGTAGTCGGCGAACAGGAGCGCGTGGAGGTCGGGCCGCCGCGCGCGGATCGCCTCGGCCACGCTCACCGCGCTGACGACCTTGCTCAGCCCGCCCGCGCGGGCGGCGCGCACGCAGAGCAGGCTCACCACGTCGCAGCGGTCGGTGTGGAAGCGCAGCGGCCCGCTCGAGCGCGCCTTGCTGCGCGACGAGCGCCCGAGGACGGCGTCGACCGCCGGCCCCTCGCGGACCTCGCCGTAGCGCGCGATCTCGTCGCGCACCTCGCCGATCAGCTCGCCCCGCGCGTTCTGGTAGCGGATGTGGCCGAGGTGCGTCCCGATGCCCCAGTAGAGGCTCTTGAGCTCGTCGGCGGGGTACCGCTCGACGGGGAAGCCGCGCAGCAGCACGACGCCGCGCCCGGTCTCCAGCTCGTCGAGCACCGCCTCGAGGTCGCGGCCGAACGTCGGCAGCGGGAAGTCCTCACGGCCGAAATCGGGCCACGAACGACCGCGGCGGCGCAGCCCGGCGAGCGCGGCCTCGCACTCCGCGATCGCCGAGGGGGCGAGGGGCCGGATCCAGTCCGTCGACGCGGCCAGGTCGGCGCCGAGCCACGCGGGCGTCGTCGTCGCGGCGCCCATCACGCGACGGCGGCCGCCTTCTTGAAATCCTCCTCGGTGAAGTTGTAGAGGTGGGCGCCGCCCTCGAGGATCTGGGCCGCGATCTCCCTGGGCACGTTCTTCAGGAGGTTGGTCGAGACGTACGGGAAGTTCGAGTCGAAGTGCGGGTAGTCGGTCGAGACGCACATGCGGTCGGCGCCGATCAGCCCGGCCGTCGCCTCGATCTCGGGCTCGCTGCCCTCCACCGCCGCCCAGCAGTTGCGCCGGAAGTACTCCTTGGGCGTGAGCGTCAGGTACGGCGCGTGCGACTCGCGATATTGCGGGTAGTCCCACTCGATGCGTGACAGCACGCCGGGCGCCCAGGAGTTCTGCGCCTCGAGGAAGCCGACGCGCAACCGCGGGTGGAACTCGAACACCCCGCCGATGATCATGGCGATCAGCGCCAGCTGCATCTCGATCCAGTGGCTGGCCACGTGGCGATAGAAGCGGTTCTCGCCGTACAGCACGTTCATGTGCGAGTACCAGGCGCCCGTGCCCTCGTGGAACCCCCACGTCACGTTCAGGTCCTCGTGCAGCGTGTAGAGCGGGTCCCAGTAGTTCGAGTGCCAGAAGTGGCCGTTGACGAGGTTCGGGCGCATGAAGGAGCCGACGGCGCCCAGCTCGCGCACGCAGCGGAGCAGCTCGCGGCAGGCGAGGTGCACGTCGTGCGGCGGCAGCATGGCCACGAAGCGCAGCCGCTCGGGACGGTGGCGGCAGAACTCGTGGATCCAGTTGTTGTAGGCCTGGCAGAGGGCCAGGGAGAGCCGCGGGTCCATGTTGTCGCGCGCGAGCAGGCTCAGGCCGGTCGTCGGATAGAGGACGGCGATGTCCACGCCCTCCATCTCCATGCCGATGAGCTGCGCCTCGGGGTCGTACTTGCGCTGGATGGCGAAGTCGAGGCGGCCCGTGATCCTCGAGCCCGACAGCGGCTGCGTGCTGTTGGCCGTGTCGGCGGTGGCCTTGCTCTTCTTGCGGTACTGCTGCAGCTCGGCGTCCATCGTCGTCGGCAGGCCGTCGATGACGATGGTGCCGCGCACGGGCCGGCCGTCGGCGCCGATGGGCAGGACGACGCGATCCTTGAACTTCGGATCGAGGTAGCGCTCGAACAGATCCGGCGGCTCCATGATGTGCATGTCGCAGTCGACGAACCGGAGCCCGTCCTTCATGGCGTCCTCCTCGGCATCGCGGTCAGTGCTTCGCTCGCGGCTGCGGTCAGCTCTTGTACGAAGGATCCACGCGCTCGAGCCGGCGCAGCAGCCCCGGCCACACGCGCGCGCCCTGGCGCTGGCGCGAGACCGCCTGCTCGAGGACGTCCTTGGGCACCGGGATCAGCTCGCCGCCCGCCTGCGCGCGCACCTGGATCGCGCACGACGCCTCGAGGTAGTACATGGCCACCCACGCGTCGGCCACCGTCTCGCCGACCGTCAGCAGCCCGTGGTTCCTCAAGATGAGCGAGGTCTTGTCGCCGAGGTCGGCCACGAGTCGCGGCTTCTCGTCGTCGTTGAGGGCGGGCCCCTCGAAGTCGTGATAGCCGAGGCTCCCGAGGCTGAACATCGAGTGCTGGGAGATCGGCAGCAGGCCGCCGCGCTGGGCGGAGACGGCGACGCCGTTGAGCGTGTGGGTGTGCAGCACGCACTTCGCGTCGTGCCGCGCGGCGTGGATCGCGCTGTGGATCACGAAGCCGGCCGGATTCACCTCGAAGGGCGAGTGGTCGATCTTCTGGCCCTTGAGGTCGATCTTCACCAGGCTGGAGGCCGTGATCTCGTCGAAGAAGACGCCGTACGGGTTGATCAGGAACTGGTCCTCGGCGTCGGGCACGCGCAGCGTGATGTGCGTGAAGACGAGGTCCTCCCACTTGTAGAGCGAGACGAGGCGGTAGGCGGCGGCGAGGTCGACGCGGGCGGCCCACTCGTCGGCGGAGACCTTGCCCTTCAGCGATGGGACCTTCAGCGCGGTCGAGGTCATGACTGCCTCCCGGTGGCGGTGGTGGCTGCACTGTAAGACCTTCAACCCCGTCCTGCAAGGGCACGCCGGTTGCGCGACTCACCGTGTCCATGCACAGCACGGAGCTCGCCGCGAAGGTCGCCGCCGACTACAGCGTCAGGCTGCTCGCCGCCGCCATCGCCATGGTCGGCCCTGCTCGCGATGCGCTGGGTCGCGTCCAGGTGGCGCCGCTCGTCGCGGGTCTCGGCACCGCTTCGGCACCGCGCGCCAGCTGACGCTCAAGGTGAGCATCGCGTCCGCCGCCGACCTCGACCGCGCGCTCGCGGCGGTGCGGGAGGTGGTGAGGGCGAGCCCGCGCGTGCTGAAAGACCCCGCGCCGGTGACGGCGGTGGAGACGGTGGCCGAGACGATCACGATCGTCGCCAAGGCGTGGCTGGCGATCTCGGACTGGGAGCCGGCCCAGGCCGAGCTCTATCCCTCGATCGTCGAGCTGCGCAGCGCCAAGATCCCGCCGTTCGGCGCGCCCGCGAAGGCCGCGTAGCGCCTAGCCGAGACGCTGCGACCAGCCGACGAGGAGCACGCCGACCGCGTCTTCGGCGGCCGCCGAGAACGGCGCGAGCGCGCCCGCCTCGTCGCGCGCGTTGATCAGCTGGAGCACGCCGACGACGTCGCCGCGCCCGTCGCGGATCGGCAGCGACAGCATCGAGCGCGTGCGGTAGTCGTTCATGAGGTCCCACGCGGGATTGAACACGTAGGGTTGCTCGTCGACGCGGACGTCGTAGGCGTCGGGCATGTTCACCGGGCGATGCGTGAGCAGCACGTAGCTGGCGATGCTCCGTTCGTCCAGGGGCAGTGAGCCGTCGGTCAGGCGCCGACGCGCCTCCGCCCAGCCGTGCCGTCGCTCGAGCGCCTCGTTGTGCGCGGCCACGAACCGCAGGCCCGCCGGCTCGCGGAGGTAGACGGTGCCCGCCTCCGCGCGCGTCAGCCGGCGCGCCTCGGTGAGGAGCGCGTCGACCGCCTCTTCGGAAACCGCGCCCGCGCGCGGCACGTCGATCTCGCGGCCGGAGCCGGTCTCGGCGCTCGCGTCGTAGCGCTCGAACTCCGCGCGGCGTCCGCGCAGCCACTCGAGGGTCGGGCCGCGCCCGTAGGCGAGCTCGTCGAGCGCCACGACCTGTGCGACGCGAGGCGTGAATGGCCCGCTGCAGGCGAGCAGGCTCTCGTCGCGCGCGCTCACCTCCACCGCCCAGAGGTTCGCGGAGTGCTTGTGCCGCCAGAGCTCACGCCGCAACCGGTCCATAACAGACGCTCCCGCGGGGAATACGGGCAAAGGTCGCGCCATGGTCCGGGGGCCAGCAAAAACGCTCGCTTCGACGGCGCTGCGGCGATGGGAGCGGGTGATTCCTCGCCAGCGGTGGTAGCATCGGGGCCACCAACCACACGGAGGCGGACATGGCCCTGCCGCTCGAGCCGTACACGCTGATCGACCTCACGCGCGCGCGCTCCGGACCGACGTGCGTCCGGCAGCTCGCCGAGATGGGCGCGAAGGTGATCAAGGTGGAGAACAAGGGCGAGGACGACTTCGCCCGCGACGGATTCGATTTTCAGAACCTGCACCGCAACAAGCGCTCGATCACGCTCGACCTCAAGAACCCGCGTGGCGTCGAGGTCCTCAAGCGCCTGGCCGCGAGGGCTGACGTCCTCGTCGAGAACTACCGCCCGGACGTCAAGCACCGCCTCGGCATCGACTACGAGACGCTGAGCAAGGTCAACCCGCGCCTCGTGTACGGCAGCATCTCGGGCTTCGGCCAGTCGGGCCCGTACCGCGATCGCCCGGGCTACGACCAGATCGCCCAGGGCATGGGCGGCCTCATGTCGATCACCGGCCTGCCGGGCCAGGGCCCGGTGCGCGTCGGCATTCCCGTGGCCGATCTCACCGCGGGCATGTTCCTCGCGCACGGCATCCTCGTCGCGCTGCTCGAGCGCGAGCGCTCCGGCCGCGGCCAGTGGGTGCACACCTCGCTGCTCGAGGCGATGGTGCGGATGCTCGACTTCCAGGCGTCTCGCTGGACGCTCGGCAAGGAAATCCCGCCGCAGGCGGGCAACGATCATCCCACCGGGATTCCCACCGGCGTCTTCAAGACGTCGGACGGTCACATCAACATCGCGGCGTCCGGGCAGGTCATGTATCGCCGGCTCTGCGAGGCGATCGGCACGCCGGCGCTCATCGACGACCCGCGCTTCAAGACGCCGGCCGACCGCTCCAAGAACCGTCTCGCGCTCAACGCGGAGCTCGACAAGATGCTCATGACCAAGCCGAGCGCGCACTGGGTGGACGTGCTCAACAAGGCGGGCGTCCCGTGCGGCCCGATCTACAACGTGAAGGAGGTGTTCGAGGACCCGCACGTGCAGGCGCTCGGGCTCGCGGTCACGATCCAGCATCCGCGCCTCGGCAAGCAGTCGGTGCAGAACCTGCCCGTCACGCTGTCGCGCACGCCGGGCGCGGTACGAACGGCGTCGCCGGACATGGGCCAGCACACCGACGCGATCCTCGCAGAGCTCGGCTACAGCAAGGACGAGGTCGCCGCGCTGCACCGCGACAACGTCGTCTGACCGTCGACGCGCTGACACATGTGGTGGCACTGCCGCTGCACCGGAGTCCGTCTCATGTACACCCCTGTCATCTCGATCGCGGTTGCGTTCGTCCTCGCCCTGGTGGCCCCGGCCCATGCTGGCGCCCCGACCGATGCGCTCAAGGGGCACGTCGATCAGGTGGTCAAGATTCTGTCCGATCCGTCTCTGCGCGATCGGCCCGAGGTGCGCCGCGCGAAGGTCCGCAAGATCGCCGAGGACATCTTCGACTATCCCGACACGGCGCGCCGCGCGCTCGGGCCGCACTGGAATGCCCGCACCCCGGAGCAGCGGCAGGAATTCGTGAAGCTCTTCTCCGAGATCCTCGATCGCTCGTATCGCTCGAAGATCGAGCTCTATCAGGGCGAGCGCGTGCAGTACGTGGGCGAAACGATCGATGGCAGTGAGGCGACGGTGAAGACGATGATCGTGACCAAGGCGGGCACCGAGGTGCCCGTCGACTACCGCCTGCACCGCAAGGACGGACGCTGGCTCGTGTACGACGTCATCATCGAGGGCATGAGCCTCGTCGCGAATTACCGCACGCAGTTCAACAAGATCGTGCAGACGGAGGGCTACGAATCGCTCGTGCTGCGGCTGCGGGCCAAGGAGACGGCCGAGCCGGCGGCCAGCCCGGGGCGTTCGCGGACCGATCGGTGAGCTACCAGCGGGGCTCTTCGGCGCCCTCGGAGTCTTCCGAGTCCTCGGAGCCCTTCCAGTCCGTCCATCCCCGGGGGTCGGCGTTCGGTCTCGTCCAGGCCGGCCTCGCGTCGATAACAGCGCCGGTGGACGACTAGGCCGAGGGACGGCGGACGGGTGACGTCGTCCCCGTCGAAGATGAACCGATCGCAAAAGATGTAGCGATCTCGGCCCACGACCCGCCGACGCCGCAATATCGAGGCCATCGATCGCGCGTCCACGGCTCGTGGGAAAAACATTTCAGATACCGCACGGGGACGACGATGGTGTACAACGGTCGCCCATGGAGCTCGAAGGAATCACCGTGCTCGTCGTCGAGGACGATGAAGACACCCGCGAGGTGATGCGCGCCATGCTCGAGCTCTGCGGCGCGAGGGTGCTCGTCGCGGAGTCGGCGAAGAGCGGCCTCGAGGCGTTCGAGAAGGCCCGCCCCGACGCGATCGTCAGCGACATCGCGATGCCCGGCGAGGACGGCTACTGGCTGGTGCGCGAGGTCGCGCGGCGCATGAACGCGCGGGACGTTCCCGCGGTGGCGGTGACGGCATTCGCGGGCCAGCACTCGCGAGACCAGGCGCTCGCGGCCGGCTTCCGGGCGCACCTCGCCAAGCCGGTCGACCCCGACGTGCTGTGTCGCACCGTCGCCGAGGTGATGACGTCCGGCTGAGGGCTCAGCCCTTCAGGCGGCGCTCGAGCCGCGCGACGAGGCCGTCGATCTCCCGGTGATCCTCCGCGGTCAGCGTCAGGCCCGGCGTGCGCACGGCGGGCGAGGCCAGCGCGCCGCGGCGGAAGAGCAGTTCCTTGCGCACCGCGAGCCCGGTTCCCGGTTGCGCCTCGTAGCGCAGCAGCGGCAGGTAGACGTCGAACACGTCCTCGGCGCCTTCGGCGTCACCCGCGGCGAACCGCTCGTAGACTTCCACCAACATCTCGGGGTACGAGAACCCCGTCATCGCGCCGTCGGCGCCGCGGGCCAATTCTTGCGGGTAGTAGATCGCGTTGTTGCCGACGAGCACGCTCACGCGCCGGCGCCCCGTGCGCGCCGCCTCCGCGCGAATCCGTCCGAGCTTCGTCAGCCCGGGGCAGTCTTCGTGCTTGAGCATCACGAGCCGCGGAAAGGCGTCCACCATGCGCTGGAAGGCCTCGACCGTCAGCGGCACGCCCGTGGACTGCGGGTAATCCTGGTACACGACGGGCGTCGCGGGATCGAGCGCAGCGAAGACCGACGCCATGTAGTCCACGAGCGCGTCGTCGCCGGCGATGCCCGGCGTCGGGGCCACCATCACACCCGCGGCGCCCGCGGCCATCGCGTCGTTCGCGAGCGCGGCCAGCGCGCGCAGATTCGCGCTCGACACGCCGACGACGACGGGCACGCGTCCGGCGACGCGCGCCAGCGCGCGGCGAACAACCGCGCGCGACTCTTCGGGTGTGAGCTTCGGCGCCTCGCCCATGATGCCGAGCAGGGTGAGCCCGTGCACGCGACGCGCGAGGTAGAAGTCCACGAGCCGGTCGAGGCTCTCGAGGTCGAGGGCGCCGTCCGGCGAGAACGGCGTCGCCGAGATCGGGAAAACGCCGCGCGCGGTCTCGTCCAGGCGCGTCACGGCAGGATGACCCAGCCGTCGCCGCGGCCCTGGATGCGTTCGTACGACCACACCGTCACGCGGTAGTGGTCCGCCTTCGGCATCTTCGGGACCTCGAAGTATGCGCGGCCGAAGCCGGGCACGACGCCCGGGAGCCATTCGACGCGCTGACCCACGACGGCGCCCGAGCTGTCGAGCGCCTGGGCCAGCAATTGCACTCTGGCGGCTGCCTCGCCGTAGGTGTTCACGACGTACCCGCGCAGCCGGCGCTGGTCGCCATTCTTCTCCGGCACCGCCTGCCAGCTGAGCTTGAACCAGCGCTCGCTGTCCGGCATCAATGTCGTGACCGACGCCGACGGCGTCGTCTCGACCGTCGCACAGCCCGCCGCCATCACGGCCAGGACCAGCGCCCGCACCATCGCTCGCATGGATCCATCCTCCTCGCGGCGTCGCGTCCATCGTACAGCGGCGCCGTGGCCGGCGCCGCGCTATGCTCCAGCGTGGTGACCGACCTCGAGCCATTCGAGGCGCGCGACGCCGACGGCGCCGTGCGCGGCGTTCTGCACCGGCCGAGCGCGCCGACGGGCGACGGCGCCGTCCTCGCCCACGGCGCCGGCTCGAATCGCGACTCGCCCGTGCTGCGCGCGGTCGCCGCCGCCTTCGCGGCGCGCGGGATCGCCGCGCTCCGGATCGATCTGCCCTTCCGCCAGGCGCGGCCGAAGGGACCGCCCTCGCCCGTGTGGGCGCCGCGCGACCGCGACGGTCTGCGCGGTGCGCTGGCCGCGCTCGCGCGCCGGTGTCCTCGTCGGCTCGTCCTCGGCGGTCACTCGTACGGCGGCCGCCAGGCCAGCATGCTGCTCGCCGACGCGCCCGGCCTCGCCCACGGGCTGCTGCTGCTCGCCTATCCATTGCACCCACCCGGGCGCCCCGAGCGCCGGCGAACCGAGCACCTGATCACGCTGCGCACGCCGACCGTGTTCGTGCAGGGCACGCGCGACCCGTTCGGATTCGTCGACGAGCTGGAAGAGGCGCGCGGTCTCGTGCCCGCGCCGACGCGGCTTCTCTCGGTGCGGGACGCCGGTCACGACCTCGGCGTGCGCGGGAACGGCTCGTTCGCGCAAGCGGCCGTCGCGGAGCTCCTCGCGCTGCTCGGCTGACGAGATGTGCGGCGGCCCGGTCGGCGAGCACGGGCGGTGACGCGGCGGGCGCGGGCGGCGCGGCGCCCGTGAGACCCGTGTTTCGGGTACTGCGTCGGACCCGGCTGTGAATCGGTGCCCGCTGACAGGCGCACCGTAGCGTCGATTTGCGTGGTCGAACGGGCGCCGCGCCGCCCGCGCCCGCCGCGCCGCCTGCGCTCAGCGTCCCCTGAACACCGGCTCCCGCTTCTCCACGAACGCGCGCGCCGCTTCCTTGTGGTCCTCCGTGCACCCGGTGCGCGTGTGGTGCATGGCCTCGAGGTCGAGGCACTGCGCCAGCGTCTGGGTCTCGGCGGCGTTCATGTTGCGCTTCATGTAGCGCAGGGCGACGCGCGGGCCCTGCGCGAGCTTGCGCGCGAGCGTCAGCGTCTCGTCGTCGAGCTTCTCGTCGGCCACCACGCGATTGACGATGCCGAGCGCGAGCGCCTGCCGGGCATCGACGATCTCCGCCGTGTAGTACAGCTCGCGCGCCTTCGCGGTGCCGACGAGCTGCGTGAGGAACCACGAGCCGCCGAAGTCGCCCGAGTAGCCGACGCGGGCGAAGGCGGTCGCGAACTTCGCACTCTCGCCGGCCACGCGCAGGTCGCACGCGAGCGCCATCGACAGGCCGGCGCCCGCGGCGGCGCCGCGCACCATCGCGATGGTCGGCTTGGGCATCTCGTGCAGCAGGCGCGACACCTCCATCTTGCTGCGCAGGCCGTACGCCTTTTCCTCCAGGCCTGTCTCGGCGAACTCACGCCCCTCGGCCATCGCCTTGACGTCGCCGCCCGCGCAGAAGCCGCGGCCGGTGCCCGTCAGCACGACGACGCCCACCGCGGCGTCGGCGGCCAGACGCGGCAGCGCCTCGAGCAGCGCATCGAGCATCGGTCCCGACATCGCGTTGAGGCGGTCTGGCCGGTTGAGGGTGAGCACCGCGACGCCGTCTTTCACGTTCTCGAGCAGATCGTTGGTCATGATCGCCTCCGCGGACGTGCCGGTATCGTACCCCACCCCGTCGCCGGCGGCGTGCGGCGCGGTCTGGCACCCCCGATGTCAGCGCGCCGACATCGCTGACCCGGTGGCAGGCTCTAACCCAGCGATTTTATTGCCGCCAAGCGTGGCACCCTACTTGCCAAAGACCAGGGAGCGTCTCCAGGAGGGAAACATACGATGACGGTTCTTTTCAATCCGATGGCGTGGCGCCTGCCGCACTGGCTGATCGCCCTCGGTTCGGTGGTCGCAATCAGCCTCTATGCCGGTCTCGTGCAGCCGCGCGAGATCGCGCTGTGGTTCGCCGCACGCCCCGAGGTCGCGCAGGCGTTCTCCGATCCGCACTTCGGCCGAGCGGACGCGCTGATCCTCGTCTTCTCGACGCTGTTCCTGGCGCCGTTCGCGCTCTTCGTCATGCTCGTGCTGATGATCTTCGCGATCGCGATGCTCGGCGGCTTCGTGCTGCCGGTGGTGCGCTGGTTCAGCCTGCCGGACTGGTTCGCGACGGCCTTCGTCCTCGTCGCCGTCGGGATTGCGGCGTGGGCGCAGAGCGAGCTCTGGCTGCCGCGCTCGCTGTGGTTCCTCGGCCTGCTCGCGCGGGCCTGGAAGGTCGTCCTGGCCTGACGCGCCGCCGCGGCGGACGGCTAGTCGCGCTTGCTGCGTGACTGGCGGCCTCCCGCTCGAAGCCGGGCAGGATGGCCTTGATGAACGCGTTCTCCACCAGCCGGACCAGGACCTGCCACGTGCTCGTCTGCGGGCTGTCGAGCGGTCCCGAGATGTCCGCCTTCGTGGCGACTTCCCTGCGCGGGTGGTTCTCGAGGATCTTGCTCGCCACGGCGATGGCCTTCTCCTTGACCTTCTGGCCGAACCGCTTGTCCTCGTCCTGCTCCTTGTCGTAGACCTTCAGGTCGTGGAAGAGCGGCCATCCTGGCCGGCAGCACGACCGACACCCACGCGGTCACACGCCAGATCCTCGGCTTCGCGCGCGAGCAGTCGACGAGCGAGACCATGGTGGTGCTGACGGCTACCGCGCGCTAGCAATTCGGAGGGGGCCTGGACGGCCCCCTCCGATGCCTCCCCCAGAACCGGATTGCGCCGGCAAAGCCGGCGCTCGAACAGCGCAACGCAGGGGTCGCCAGTAGGCTGAGATCCGCTTAGCGGCGCGCCCGCCGGGCCAGCAGGACGACGCCGACCGTCAGCAACACCGCCGATAGCGTGGCCGGGAGCACGCGCGCGTGGGCGGCGCCCAGGAGCCCGCTCGCGAACGGGCCGAGGAACATCCCGCCGTCGACGAACACGCGGAAGCGCGCCGTCCGCCACGCGACCTGCGAGGCGGGGGTGGCCGCGCGCAGCAGTCCCACCGGCAGCATCCAGCCCGCCATGCTGAGCCCGAAGACGACGCAGCCGGCCACGACGAGCGGGAGCGGCCCGAGGCCGATCATGGCCATCGCCGCCGCGAAGGTCAGCAACACGACGCCGAGCACGCGCGCGGTTCCGAGCCGGTCGGCGAGGGCGCCCACCGGCAGCAGCGCGACGGTGTCGCACAGCTGGGCGAGCATCAGCAGGTGCGCGATGCCCGAGCGCTCGAGGCCGAACTCGCGGCTGCCGCGCACGGGGATGACGAACTGCTCGAGCGTCGCGTAGGCGAGCGCGACGGCGCCGCCGGCGGCAAAGGCGAGGGCCGAGGCCCCGCGGTCGGCGGCTCTGGGACTGGCCTCGGCGGCCGCGGCACTGCGCGCGAACCACGGCCGGTCGCCGCCGTCGTCCGGGAGCAGCACGAGCAACGCCTTCAGGGCGACGAGGGCGACGAGGATCGGCGAGCACGCGACGAGGAACGCCGTCTGCCACGCGAGCGCGCCCGGCAGCGCGCCCACCAGCGTCACGCCGCCGAGGATCCCGAGCATCGCGCTGAACTCGAGCGCGCTCAGCGCGGAGGCGAGCCGGCGCTCGGCGCGCACGCGGAGGATCGTCGTCAGCGCGCCCAGCGTCCCGAGGGTGTGGCCTGCCCCCATCAGCACGCGTCCCAGCACGAGCCAGCCGAAGGAGCCGCCGAGGACGAGACACGCCATGCCCGCGAGGACGACCGCGGGCCCCGCGATCAGCGCGCGGCGGACGTGGTGCGTCATCAGCAGTCCCGCCGGCAGGTCCGCGAGCATCCGCGCGAGGCCGAAGGCGCCGGCGACGGCCCCGAGCTGCCAGTCCGCCAGCGCCGCGCCGCGTCCCAGCTCGGGCAGCAGCGCCGGAAACGCCCCGATCGAGAACGTCTGCAGTCCCGTGGTCAGGCAGAGCATGGCCAGCAGGCGATCGGGCCGCATCGGCGGCGGGATCAGGAGGGCAGCGCGGCGCGCGCGCGGGCGTGGGCGGGGTCGTCGGCGCGGAGCAGGTCGGGGTTGCGTCCGCGCGCGACGGCCACGTGATAGGCGAGCAGCTGCAGCGGGACCACGGCGAGGATCGGCGAGAGCGCCTCGTCCACCTCGGGCAGCGCGATGGTCTCGCCGGCGAGGCCCGCCGCCTCGCGATCGTCCTCGCGCGCGAGCATCAGCACCTCGGCGCCGATGGCGCGGGCCGCGCGCGCGACGTCGAGCGCACGGGCGCGCGCGGGCCCGGGCGGCGCGATCAGCACGAGGGCGTCGTCCGCCTCCAGCGCGGCCGACGGGCCATGCAGGAACGACTCCGGCTCGAAGGCGACGGCGGGCAGCCACGCCGTCTCCGACAGCTTGAGCGCGCCCTCGCGGGCGGTGGCGGCGTTGGGTCCGCCGCCGACGAACCAGAAGCGCCGCCGCCCGGCCAGCCGCGCGCCGAGATCGTCCCACGACTCCTGGCCGAGGAGGAACGCGAGCAGATCGGGAATCGCGCCGAGCGCGCGCCGTGCGGCGTCGGCGCCACTCACTTCCGCCGCGAGCAGCGCGAGTGCCGCCAGCGCGGCCGTATAGCCGACCGTGTGCGCGCCGGACGTCTCGACGTCCGCCGTGTGCAGCGCGTGCGTCACGCCCGCGAGCGTCACACCCTTGCCGGTGACACCGACGGTGACGGCGCCGCGGCCCGCGGCGAGCGTCACCGCGTCGGCCGCCACGCGCGAGCCGCGATGGCTCAACGCGACCAGCGCCTCGCCAGCCTCCGGCGCCGGTCCGTAGGCCGTCCACTCGGAGGCGACCACCGCGCGCGCCTTCGCGCCGAGCTTGCCGAGGCCCGCGAGCAGATGCTCGCCCACGAGGGCAGCGTGCCACGAGGAGCCGACGCCCGCGAGCCACACACGGTTGACGCCACGCAGCGCGGTGGCCGCGGCGGACAGCGCCGCTTCGTTGCCGCGCTCGACCAGGCGCAGCGCGCCCGGCTGGGCGTAGATGGCATCGTGCATGTAGTACGGGTGGGCCGCGCGAGGCGGCGAGCTCGAGGTCATGGCGCGCGGCCCAGTGTACACGCAGGCGCGGCATGGAGAGACGCGACGACGCGACGCCGGGCGCGCGGGCCCGATCAGACGCCCGTTGCGTCGAGCGATCGATCAGGCCGATCAGGCGCTCTTGCGCAGCGAACGCCCGCGCCGGTACTCGTGCCCGCGCTCCCAGCCGCGCCGGAACGCGGGCTCATCGATCATGTTGCCGTGGAGCGGCCGCACGTTCTCGCGGTCATCGCACCACTGGGCCGCCTCGAAGCCGCAGCGATAGACGTGCTCCTCGGATCGAACCGGCAGCGCTCGGCGGCGTCGCGTGACGTGAACATGCCGGCGACGGATTTCATGGAGAACCTCCCGGGCTCAACGGCGCAAACGGGGTGCCAGCCAGTCGGTGGTCTTGCGAGCGCGAACGAGAGCGCGGCGGATCACGACGCGGGCGCGCGGACCGCGCCGACGGCCGCGGCGAGATTCGCGTCGGGGACGGCGAGTGGCAGCACACAGCCCGGCGTCAGGATGAGCCCGCGGCCACCCGTCTGACGGATCGCATCGCGCGCCTCGGCGGCGACGGCGTCGGCGGGCCCGTGTGGCAACGTCGTCGACTCGCCGAGCCCGGCGGCGAGGCCGCCGGCGAAGCGTCGCGACGCGCCGGCCAGCGTCGGCGCGGTCAGCCGGTCGTGCCAGTTCGCGGCGTGCACGGGCAGCGCCGTCCACGCGTCCCAGAAGATGTCTTTCCCGTGCAGGTGTAGCAGCGTCAGGGCCGACACTCCCCGGACCCGCTCGAGGACGCGGCGCGCGTACGGCAGGTCCCACGTCGTGCTGACCGCCTCGCTCACCGCCTCGGCGTTCGCCGCCTGGGTCGCGAAAAAGAGGCCGTCGGCGCCGGCCGCGAGCGCCGCCGCCGCGTAGCGCGCCGTCGTCCCCGTGATCACCTCGAGCGCCGCGCGGACCGCGTCCGGCGCGGAGGCGAGATCCTCGAGGAGACGATCGCCGGCGAGCTTGCTCGCGATGGTGAGCGGCGAGAAGACCGTGTGCAGGATCGGCGCGTCGTCCCCGCGGCCCTTGCGGATCAGCCGCACCGCCTCCAGCTCGCGCCCGAGCGCGCCCGCGCCGGGATCGAGCGGCTTCAAGCGCGCCCAGTCCGCGGCGCTCTTCACCGCGTGCTCCGTGCAGCGCTTGGCGCCGCCCGGGTGGCCCTGGTACGCGACCTTGCAGCCCCAGTCCTCCACGCAGTACACGCCGCTCGACATCACCTTGATCAGGTCGAGGTCCCACGTGCGATGGAAGGCCAGCATCGCGTCGGCGAGCCCCTGCGAGGTGTGATCGACGTCGGGGACGTGGCGCCAGAACGCGACCGGCGGCCTGTCCACCGCGCGTCGCCCGATCGCCGCGAGCACTCGCTCTCGCTTGGTCATGCGCGCCACGATACCACCGCGCGGCAGGGTTGCCGCTCCCGGCGACCTCGTGCGAGGATCGGGCACTCACGAGGAGGATCGCCCATGCCCCAGCTGAGCCGTCGCGCCTTCCTGGCCGGGTCCGTCGCCGTCGCCGCCACTGCCCGCGCGCCGTTCGTGCACGCGCAGAAGCGCGGCGGCACCCTGCGCTTCGTGCCGCACGCGGACCTCAAGATCCTGGATCCGATCTGGACGACCGCCTACATCACGCGCAACCACGGCTACATGATCTTCGACACGCTCCTGGCGCTCGACGCCGATCTGAAGATCAGGCCGCAGATGGTGGACAAGTACACCGTGTCGAAGGACGCGATGAAGTACTCGTTCACGCTGCGCGACGGGCTGAAATTCCACGACGGGACTCCGGTGACCGCCGAGGATTGCGTGGCGTCGATCAAGCGCTGGGGCGGCCGGGACCAGGTGGGGCGGCTGATGACGGCGTCGCTGAACAAGATGGTGCCGGTGGACAGGAAGACGTTCACGATCGATCTCGAGACGCCCTTCGGCCTCGTGCTCGACGCGCTCGGCAAACCCTCGGCGAGCCCGTTGTTCATCATGCCGGCGCGGCTGGCCGCGACCGATCCCAGCGAGCAGGTGAAGGAAGCCGTCGGCTCGGGACCGTTCAAGTTCGTCAAGGACGAGTGGCAGCCGGGCAATCGCGTCGTCTACGTCAAGAACCCCGACTACGTGCCCCGCAACGAGAAGCCGAGCGGCGCCGCCGGCGGCAAGCGCGCGCTGGTGGACCGCGTGGAGTGGCGCTACATCCCGGACCCCGCCACGGCGAACGCCGCGCTCGAGGCCGGCGAGATCGACTACTGGGAGAACATCCCGCTCGACTTTGCGCCGCGCCTGGAGAAGAACCCGGACCTGCGCGTGTTCGTCACCGATCCGCGCGGCAGTCAGGGCATCCTCCGTCCGAACCACCTCCAGCCGCCGTTCAACAACAAGGCCGCGCGGCAGGCGCTGCTCTACGCGGTGGACCAGCAGAAGTACATGCAGGCGGTCATCGGCAATCCGAAGTACTACAAGGCGTGCCCGTCGCTCTTCATGTGCGGCGGCCTGCCCTACGAGACGGCGGTGGGGGCGCCCAAGCCGGACCTCGAGCGCGCGAAGCGGTTGCTGAAGGAGTCCGCCTACGACGGCCGGCCGATCGTGGTGATGGATCCCACCGACACGCCGTACGCCCACGCGCCGGCGCTGGTCACGGCGGAAGTGCTCCGCTCGCTCGGCGCCGCCGTCGATCTGCAGGCGATGGACTGGTCCACGATGGTCCAGCGGCGTGCGAAGAAGGAGCCGCCCGCCCAGGGCGGCTGGAACATCTTCCACACCTGGTCCACGTCCTTCGACACGATGACGCCGGCCGTGTCTTCCGTGCTCGGCGGCGGCGGCGAGAAGGCGTGGTTCGGCTGGCCGACGAGCGAGCCGATCGAGAAGCTGCGCACGCAGTTCGTGCGGGAGCCGGACGCGGCCAAGCGCAAGGCGATCGCGGACGAGGTCCAGAAGATCGCCTACGACGAGGTGCTGTACGTGCCGTGGGGCCAGTTCGTGGTGCCGGGCGCGTTTCGCAAGAACGTCCACGGGCTCCTGGAGTTCGGCGCGACGCTCCTCTGGAACATCTCGATATGAGTGAGCGGGTTCTCTGCCTCTTATTTGCCGTCGGGGCGCCTTCGCAGGGCTCCGGCGCCCGACGTTCTGCCAGAGAGTGCGCGGCGTCATGATCGTGGCCGCGGCACAGCTCGGGCCGATCCAGCGCGCCGACCGTCGCGCCGACGTCGTCAAGCGCCTGCTCGCGCTGCTGCACGAGGCGAAGGCGCGCGGCGCGGAGCTGGTCGTGTTCCCCGAGCTCGCGCTGACGACGTTCTTTCCGCGCTGGTGGATGGAGGATCAGGCCGAGATCGACGCCTTCTTCGAGACCGAGATGCCCGGGCCGGAAACGAAGCCGCTCTTCGACGAGGCGCGGCGGCTCGGCCTCGGCTTCTGCCTCGGCTACGCGGAGAAGACGGCCGATGGCCATCGCTACAACACGTCGCTCCTCGTCGACGCGAGCGGCCGCGGCGTCCTCAAGTACCGCAAGATCCACCTGCCCGGCCACGCCGAGCACGAGCCGTGGCGCCCGTTCCAGCACCTCGAGAAGCGCTACTTCGAGGTGGGCGATCTCGGCTGGCCCGTCACGCGGTACAGCGGCGCCGTCGTCGGCATGTGCATCTGCAACGACCGCCGCTGGCCCGAGACCTACCGGGTGATGGGGCTGCAGGGCGTCGAGCTGGTGCTGCTGGGCTACAACACGCCGATCCACCACCCGCCGGCGCCCGAGCAGGATCACCTCGCGGGCTTCCACAACCATCTCTCCATGCAGGCCGGCGCCTATCAGAACGCCACGTGGGTCGTCGGCGTGGCCAAGGCCGGACGCGAGGAAGGCTGCGACCTGCTCGGTCAGTCGGCGATCGTCGCGCCGTCGGGCGAGATCGTCGCGATGGCGTCGACGGTCGGCGACGAGCTGATCGTCGCGCGCTGTGACCTGGAGCGCTGCCGGGGGTACAAGGAGACGATGTTCAACTTCGCGAAGCACCGGCGGCCCGAGCACTACCGGCTGATCGTCGAGCGGACCGGCGCGATCCCGCCGGCCTGAGGGCGGCGACGGAAGGGCGCCGGTCGTCGGGCCGGCGCGCCTGGGCGTCGAGCTTCACGACGACGGCCTTCGGCGACACCACGCTCCTATAACACTGCGACGACGGCTCTGTGAAACGGCGAGGAAGGCTGCGCGCGACATGGACTGCTCGCGACGACCCGGAGCGTCGCGCCCCTCGGCAGGACCGGATGGACGCGGTCGATCACCTGCCACACGTGCTGCGCGGCGCAGAGCCGCATGTCGAGCGTCACGCGCGCACCTCCCGGCCAGACGCCGATGCTGACCTGCACCGCGATCATCCCGCGAAGCCCCAGCCCGCGGAGACACACGCCGAGCGTCGCCTGCAGCGCGTCTCGCCGCCGGTCTCGGCGGTTGAGCCGGAGCAGGGCGAATGTCGGAAGCGCCACCACGGCCGCGACGACGGCGAGCGCGGGCAGCGATTCCACTACCCGACCATCGCGGGCTGGCGCTCGAGCCGCCGCACGGGCGAGGCGAGGATCACGAGCGCCTGGACGAGGAACCCGGCCGCGGCCACGACGAGACAGGTCTCGGCGCCGGACACGGCGCCCAGGAGCGCGCCGAGCGCGGCGCCGACCGGTCGCGCGCCGTAGGCCGTGATGTTGATGGCCGACGCGCGTCCGAGCAGGTCACGCGGCGTCACGGTCTGACGAAGGGTGGCCGTGCTGATCACCCAGACGATCGGCCCGGTGCCGATCAGGAAGAAGCTGACTCCCGCCAGAGCTCCCACCGGGATCCAGATCGTGAGCACCATCACCGCCGCCGCCGCGAGCCCGGCGATCGGCCCGAGCACCACGACGACGCCGAACGGCAACGCGCGGATGATCCGCGGCGTCAGCAGCGCGCCGACGACCATGCCGACGCCGTACGTGGCCAGCGTCGCCCCGACGCCGAACGCGGAGAGGCCGAAATGATGGACGGCGTACGGCACGTACACCGCCTGGAGCATGAAGAACGCGGTGTTG
>WNGG01004983.1_pt1 | contig 33046 bp, 28 predicted proteins | sample 5400661 | NCBI WGS metagenome assembly WNGG01 (sample SAMN13153372, study PRJNA577476) | soil metagenome | isolation source: 100 cm soil or saprolite under Garry oak tree replicate 1 | place: USA:California | collected 2016-06-15
GTGGGACGTCAGCGAACGCCAACGCGCGGTCGGGTTTAATGAGCACGACAACTCGGTGCGCGCGGTTGCCTGGGGGCGTGACGGACTGCGCCTGGCTTCGGCGGGCGAAGACCGAGCGGTGATGATATGGAATACGGAGACCGGGCGCAGAGAGATGATGCTTGCCGGACATCCGACGCGCGTGACAGGTCTTGCATTCGCGCCGGATGGCAAGACACTGGCCTCGGTTGACATGGACGGGACGATCATAATTTGTGATCTCGAATTGCAGCGAGAACAACTACGGTTCGGGCACCCGGACGGAAAGATCGTCGCCTACTGTCTGGCGCTTTCGCCCGATGGCCGTCTGGTGGCGACTTCGCACGGCGTCTATGAAAGCGCCACCGGACGTCTGGTGGCTAATCTGGAACGCGCTCCCCGGTTCAGCGCCAGTTCGATTTACGGACTGGCTTTTTCCAAGGACGGTACGATGCTGGCAATCGCTAACTCGCGGGGCCTTGAAATACTGTACGACACTCGGACGTGGCAGGCGATCGAGGAAGCAGATCTCAGTCCGCGACAGTTCATCAGCGTGGACTTTTCGCCGGATGGCAAACAATTGGTCACCGGCGAGGACGGCGGCACTGTGCAGTTGTGGGAAACGCATCCACTGCGCCCGACGGCTGTGATCGGTCGACACGCCGCGCGCATCAAGTCGGTCGATTTCTCGCCTGACGGAAAGCAAGTCATTTCGGCAGGTGATGACAAGCTGGTTGCCTTGTGGGATGTTGGCAGTCAAAAGCTGGTCACGCGCATCGGCTTGCACACCGCGCCGGTCTACGCCGTAGCCTTCGCCGCGGAAGGTAATCGGCTCATCTCCGGCGGACACGATCATTCGGTTCGCCTCTATACGCGGCATCGCACGCTGTGGGGATTCAGGCTGGATTGAAACCCGACGCGCTTGACATCCCCGATCCTCAGACCTTATAAGCCATAACCAAAATATCTTCAGTGGACCCGATGGAGGGCTAATGAACGCTTTGAGACGATTCGCATGTGGCCTGCTTCCTCTTGCGGTAATCGTGATCGCATCGCCGCATGTCAGGGGCGACGGCTTCACACTCGAGCAAGTGATGAGCTCGCCGTTTCCGTCTGACCTTATCGCTTCCAAGAGCGGCGATAAGCTCGCCTGGGTGTTCGACGCGCAGGGCAAGCGCAACATCTGGGTCGCCGAAGCACCTGCATTCAAGGGAAGGCAGCTCACTCGCTACGACAAGGACGACGGACAGGAGATCACCGAGCCTGAGTTTTCACCCGATGGCAACTGGATCGCTTTCGTGCGCGGTGGACCTCCGAACAACGACAAGGAAATTCCCAATCCAAACAGTGATCCGGCCGGCGCAAGGCAGGAAGTCTACCTCGCTAACGTTCGCACAGGCGCGGTGACGAAAGCGGGCCAAGGTACGCGTCCGTTTTTCTCGCCTCGCGGCGATCGCGTGATCTTCAGCCACGAAGACCATCTGTGGTGGATCCCTGTCTGGTCGGCATCGCCGCCAGCGCGGGGCGCCGCGTCTAAACCTAACGGCGGCGCGAAGAAGATGTTTGAGATTCGAGGCTCTGTGTCTTCGCCCTCATGGTCGCCCGACGGTACTCAACTCGCATTCGTCTCGGCGCGTGGCGATCACAGCTTCATTGCCATATACGAACCAAAGGTTGGAAGCATTCGGTTTCTCGAGCCCAGCAGCGATCGCGACATCGAGCCGCGCTGGTCGCCTGACGGAAGACGAATCGCATACATTCGCCTGTTCAACATCACCGATACGCCGTCGGCCGATCGAGAACGAATTCAGCCGTGGGCAATCAGAGTTGTTGACGCCTCGACCAGTCAAGGCCGCGAAGTCTGGCGATCCGGCAACACAGCGATGGATGCGTTTTCGCGTCTGCCGCTTGGCGAGAACATCTTGCAGTGGGCGGCAGGCGATCGCCTGGTGTTCGCTTCCGAGAAAGACGGTTGGGCACATCTGTATTCCGTCTCAGCGAGTGGCGGAGCGGAGACGGCGCTGACGCCAGGAAACTATGAAGTCGAAAATGTAGCCTGGTCTCCTGATCGGTCTTATGTCGTCGCGGCCTGCAACAACGGAGACATAGATCACCGACATTTGTGGAAAGTGGCCGTCGCAACAAGAGCGCGAGGCCTTCGCATTGCGCTAGGAGATATCAAGCTTGCGACAGGTAGAGATAAGCAGAGTACAGACTGGGAAGCGATCGAAGGGGCTCCCCAACAACTAACAAGCGGCGCCAACATCGAGATGTACCCAGTCATCGCAAGCGGCGGAAAGATCGCCTTCATGCATTCGAGCGCCAGCGATCCGTTTCTTCCTTTCATTGCGTCGGCTGAGGCGAAGAGCATGAGGCCGTTGGCCCCGCAAGCGCTTCCGTCGGAATTCCCGGCGTCTCAGTTGACCGCGCCCGAACAGGTGATCTTCAAAGCAGCAGATGGATTGGAAATTCACGGGCAGCTTTTCAAACCGAAGGGCACCAGCAGGCGCGCGCCGGCGGTGATCTTCATGCACGGCGGGCCGGTTCGTCAGATGCTGCTAGGTTGGCACTATAACTATTACTACCACAACGCCTATGCGATGAATCAGTATCTGGCGAGTCGCGGTTACGCTGTGCTGTCGGTGAATTACCGATCTGGCATCGGCTACGGGCGGGCGTTTCGCGAAGCCAGGCATCGCGGCGCGCGCGGGGCTTCGGAGTATCAAGACATCGTCGCCGCGGGCAAGTATCTTCGATCACGAAGCGACATCGACGGCAAACGAATAGGTTTGTGGGGCGGATCTTATGGAGGCTACCTGACTGCAATGGGGCTGGCTCGCGATTCAGAGTTGTTTGCGGCGGGAGTTGATCTCCACGGAGTTCACGATTGGAGCGCGCGCGTCGGTCGAGGTCCCGGCGGCGTAGGCACCCCTGAGCTGATCAAGCTGGCGCGCGAGTCTTCGCCGATTGCGTCAGTCGACAAATGGAAATCGCCAGTGCTGTTGATTCACGGGGACGACGATCGCAACGTCGCCTTCAGCCAGACGGTTGATCTCGTTCGCAAGCTGCGCGAGCACAAAGTCGAATTCGAGGAGTTGATCTTCCCCGACGAAGTGCACGACTTCCTGCGTCATCAGGATTGGCTGCGAGCTTATCACGCCGGGTCAGGTTTCTTTGACCGGCATTTGAAGACCGAATCATCGGCTCGTGCGGAGGGCGCTAAAGGCGGAAGTCGTTAGCACGCCTTTGCGACTTTGCGAGTCTTTGCGACCTTTGCGCGAAACCAGACAAGGGAAACGACATTTCGCGCAAAGCACGCAAAGACTCGCAAAGACGCAAAGAATCAACCAAACTATTTCCTTCCAAGGAACCGGATTCTTGCGGTGAACACTCGGTGCTGCAGGCCGCCCGGCGTCAAAAAATTCAGCGAGTCGACGTTATTGTTGATGCCCGACGGATTCTTGCGGCCAGTTACGTCTTCAGACCCGCCCCTGAGCGCCCACTGGACGCCGAAGAGCCTGAACCGCCGTTCAAGATGCACATTCAGCGAGAAGTATGCCGGGAGTCGTTGCGAGTTTGGCCGACCCACGAGCTGCTGATATTGATTGACCAGGCTGAACGGGAATCCATCTCGCCAATCTAACGCATAGCCGGCATCGAACCCCTTGAACAGCGGCAACCAACCCCGCGATATGAATCGATTTGGAGAGTCCCAGGGCAGGCGCCCTGAGGCTTGTTGGTTCAGGATCAACTCGTCGAGCTTGAAATCAAGCACCGCGTTTGACTGAGCGCTGGATCTCACGTACGAAGCGAACAGGTTGTAGCCCTTCGCGAATGTTCGACGCACGGTTACTTCCAACGAATCATAACGGTCTCGACGATTGTTTTGAAGACTATAGACATTATTCGAAGCGCTTGAGCCTTGATTGTCGAACGTGAAGCCGCGCCACCCTCGCTTTTCCAAGAACTCGACACGCAAGAAAACCGATGCGGGAAGCCTGCGCTCGACACCCGCGCTCCAATTGAGCACCCGCGATGGTTTCAACTCGCGATCGGTCACCGCGAACGAAGTTCGAATCGGCGTGCTCTTTATGGTCCCATCGTTATTGAAAAAGCTGTCCACTCGCTTACCGGCGAGAGGGCGAGCAATCAACTCAAGAGGCGTCCCGTCGTTGAATAGCCCGATGCCCGCCGCCAGCTTGGTCTTCGCGTCGCTGGTCAAGAGGTAAGTTGCCGCAAAGCGAGGCGACAACGAAACGCTGCGCACTACTTGATCCCAATCCATCCTCACTCCGCCCTCAAACAGCAATCGATCCGAAGGCGACCATCGGTCCTGCGCGTACATCGCCACTTCCGAGTTGGGCTTCTCGAAACGGGGACTGTCGATGAAGCTGACCGTACGAGCGACCTTGCCGTCCTCACGCAGAACGGATATCGCTCGCCGCGCAAAGAACTGATCGTAGTTGATCCGATCAATGTCTGCCCCAATCTTTACTTCATGCCTGCCGCTCCACTGAAACGTCGGCAGAGTGAGGCTGGCGATCGTCTGTAATCGCCGGGCGTTCGTGCGGCTCGACTCGAAGAAATTTCCGCGCGCGCCTTCCGGCGTTATCACGTAGCCTGCATCACCTAATGGAACCCTGTGTGAGCTGAACTGATTCACGGCAAACCCGACTTCCAGCAATGCGCCGCTGGACAGATAAGCCTGATCTTTAACCGCGATCAGATAAGCGGAGTCGGTCCGATTCAAAGTGCTTTCAAGAGGGCGGAAGCGCGACAAACCGAAGTTCGGGGCGCGAAACCGGTTGACCAGAAAGCTCGCGGTAAGAATGTTACGGTTGCTCAGGTTTATCTGCGACTTAGCTAGATTGCTGATTCGCCAGTTGGAATTTCGATCAGCGCCCGAGGGCAGCGCCTCGACGATGTTCAGCTTGTATTCAGCGTCGGCCGCCTCAAAGAACCACGCGCGGCCTTTTCGAAACGGCCCGGAAAATGTCGCGCGCGGAGTCCAATCCCTGAAGTTCAACCCCTTTCGATTCTGGATCGTCGGAACGAAATTGGTCGCCGAGAATCGGTAGCGATCATCGCCCATTCCGGTTGTCAGGCCGATAACTCCGCCCGAGGCTTTCCCATACTGCACCGGAAAACGCCCGCTTTGAACATCAATGCCGCGGAGCGCGTCGGCGCTGACTCGCAAATCCAGCATCCCAGTCACCGGATGAGTGATATTGAAACCGTCCAGATCGTCAAAGACCTGCCGCGTCTCAGCCCCGCCAACGTGGAGTTGCCCGCTCGAGTCCTGAAGTACACCAGGAATGTAGGGCAGCGCGTTTCGAATATCACGGCTGGTTGTGTACGGCAGGTTGATGATTTCGAGATAATCCAAACCGTCACCGGCTGCTGTCTTCTGGGGTTCAATCTCTTTTGGAGTGACGCTTACGTTTACAGTCTCAGCGAACTCTTGTTGATGATAGAGTGTGACCTCCAGTTTTTGAGATTCGACAACGTTCACGTCGTTGATGGTTACTTCGTAGAAGCCTTCCTTCTCCGCATTGAGCTGATATCCCCCGATTTCGAGGCCGGCAACTTCGCACTTGCCGGCGTGATCTGTCTCGCACTTCCACACCGGGACGCCGGCGCGTGTTAAGCTGATACGCGCGGACGCGACCGCGACCCCGTTTTCGTCAACAATCGCAACGATCAGCTTTTGATTCTGTGGTGACTCTCGCCGGGATGTGGCGAGCGCCGCCTCACTCGCTGATGCAAATATGATTAGGGCCGCAACCAACGCGTGACAGATGCCGCAACAAAGACGCTCACGATCCATTGATTCTTACTATCGCTCAATCTCAAAAACCTAACAAGTCTCGCTGCTATGGAAGAAAAGCCTGCCGGTCGTGTCTAATAGTAAATGAAGCGTTGACTCGGCTAGGCTGATGGCGATTCAAGAAATCGAAAGCGAGCGAGAAGTCGTACGCGCGGCGCAGGGCGGCGATCACGCCGCATTCAAAGCGTTGTACGAGCGATACCGCGGCCGCGTTTACAACCTCGCGTTCTACTCGCTCGGCGATGCCCTGTGGGCCGAGGATGTGCTTCAGATTGTCTTCATGAAAGTCTACCGAGGCCTTCCCGGCTTTCGCTACGATGCTGAGCTCGCGACGTGGATTTATCGGATCGCTCTGAACGAATGCCAGAATCAGCTTCAGCGTCGCGGTGCTCAATCCGTTCCGTTGGAAGCGATATTGGGCAAGGATGAGGAACCCGACGCTGACGTGTTGCCTGATGCAAAGCGCCTGGAGCTCGAACGGCGTCAGATCATTCAGGACGCGGTGATGGAGTTGTCGCCTAAGTTGCGCGCCGTCATCGTGCTCAAGTACATCGAAGGACTCTCTTACGATGAAATTGCGAGAGCACTTAAGTGCGCGCCGGGCACGGTCGCCTCGAGGCTTAACCGCGCTCTCGCTGAGCTTGAAGCTCGGTTGCACCCGCTCAGGCGAGTATTATGATGGACCCGTGGCACAAGATGCCATCTTGTGGCCACATTAATTGGAGACACAGTCATGAGATGTTGGCGTGTTGACGTTAAAAAGAACTTCTCGCGCTACCTGGACGGCGAACTGTCGCCGCGCGAGACGAAGCGACTCGAAGATCATCTTCTCGACTGCGGCTCTTGTCGAGCGAGGCTGACGCGCTTGCGTACCGGCCATCGCTTTGCAATGCAACTGCCGTCGGAAATACCGCAGCGCGACGTGTGGCCCTCGATCGAAGCCGCGATAGCCTCCGAGCAGTCCGAAAACTTGATCAAACGAGATCGAGACTGGCGACGAGCCCTGGCGCACCCCGGCTTTGCGGTCGGCGCTCTGGCGGTCGCGCTCGTGCTGTTAGCGCTGCTTGTCATCGCGAATAGACGCTCATCAAGTGACCAGCAGGCGACGGGATTGATCGCGGATACCTTCGAGCTGAGGGACTTTCATCGCGTGTCGATCGCCGGCATCGAACACAACACGGAGCCTCACGTTGTCGCGGAAGGATACGTCAGCGAGGTGCGGATCGACAATGAAGACGGCGACTTGACTTTCAAGATCGTCGACGACATACGACAAGCTCAACCGTTCATCGTTTGCGAGATCATCAATCCGAAGAAGCTCGCGCCGCCGCCGGTCGGAAGCCGCGTGCGAGTCTATGGCGTCAGCCGTTATGACAATCAGGAGAATCACAACTGGTACGAAGTACATCCGGTGCTCAACATCGAAGTGGTGCGGTGAGGGTACTGGGGAGCAGTCGAATTCCGAAAACAGGAGCGATTGGTGAAAACTTATAAAACCAGAGCGCAGGTTGTCATCTCAGTTATGCTCGCGCTAGCCGCAAATGGTTACGCTCAGTCCAACACTGCAATCATTCGCGGGACAGTGACCGATAACACTGGAGCAGTCGTGTCCGGCGCGAAGGTGCGACTAACCAACTCGATCACCAGCTACACGCAAGAGACCGCTACCGACTCGCAAGGCGGTTACCGGCTAATAGACGTCCCGTTCAACGATTACAAGCTCACCCTCGAGACCGCGGGCTTCGAGCCTTCGACGCGAGAAGTAATAGTGCGTACCAATCTCGCGCAGCAGATCGACGTCCAGCTCGGAGTCGCGCCCGTTAGCCAGACAGTGAACGTTTCGGCAAGCAACGAGTTGCTCGAGCCTGAGAAAACCGCGCCAACAACGGTTATCGATCGCAATCGGATTCTCAGGTTTCCAGCCTCTCAACCAAGCCGGAGCGCCGATGAGCTAATAACCACAGCGCCGGGTTGGACCCAGGACGCGAACGGGAGAATTCACGCGCGAGGCATCGAGTATCAGGTTCAGTACTCGATCGACGGCATCCCGATCACTGACACCATCGCCGATACTTTTGCAAGCGCGCCCGATCCGCGCAACTTCCGCTCGGTCGAAGTTTCAACGGCGAATATTCCCGCGGAGTACGGCAACAAGCTCGCGGGGATTGTCGCAGTCACTTCGCGCTCGGGGCTGGAGATTCCGAATGCCGGAAGCGTGACGTTGTCGGGAGGTAGTTTCTCGACGTTTGAGACCTCATTCGACGTCGGGGGTCACTCGCGCAAGTTCGGTTATTTCATCAGCGCCGCCGGTTCTACGACTGATCGGTTTCTGGACCCGCCCGCTATCGAAAACTTTCACAACAACGGTCAGGCGGTGAAGAGCTTTTTCAAACTCGATTACACGCCGAGCGACAAAAACCTGTTTCGTCTGAACCTGTTTTTCAACGGGCAGAAGTTCGATGTGCCGAACCTCCCGGATCAGGAGGAGGAAGGTCAGAATCTTCGCCGGCGATTGAATGACAACATGGCGTCATTCGGGTGGGAGCATATCTTCTCATCGAACCTCGTCAGCTATCTCGCCGGGTACGAGCGATACAGCGCAGCTAAGCTCCGCAGCAACAAGATGGTTGGGCCGGTCTTCGCTGAGCAGTCGCGTCATCATTCGAACTACGGGTTGCTCGGTTCGCTGACTTGGCACAAGAGCCGTCACACAATAAAGTCAGGCTTCCAGTTCATGCGTTTTCCGGTGACCGAATCTTTCACGCTGGCGATAACCGATCTCGCCGAGTTGCTTGAAAAACAACCCGATTTGCCGAAAGAAGCTCAGCAATTTATTTTCCCGAAAGCCTTTTTCTTCAACGAGCATCGCACGGGTTGGGAAGCATCCGCTTACGTTCAGGATCACATAACTGCGACCAACAACCTGACGTTCGATCTCGGAGTGCGCTTTGACAGTTATCATTTCCTGATCGACAAGAACTTCGCCAGCCCGCGGCTTGGCTTAGCTTACCGGATACAGAAGACGAAGACCGTGTTGCACGCAGGCTACAATAGATTCCTGCAAACGCCCGCGCTTGAGAACTTGCTGCTGTCGTCTTCGGCTGACGCGCAGATCTTCAGCCCGGGAGGTGAGGACGAAATGAGTCTCAACCGCCGTCTTGTGGGCTTGAACGGAACGCACGCCAGGGTCCAAGACGAGTTCGACGCTGACAAAGGCGCGCCCGTCGGTCCAAGCAAAGAATGGCAAGTTAGCGGCGGATTCCAACAACAGCTCGGACGATACGTCAGACTTGACACGGACCTCTACTATCGTCGATTCAAGGACTCACCAGACATCACAAACTTCCTGGAAACTGGAATCGTGTTTCCTGTATCGCTCGCGCGCAATCGGTCAAAGGGCATCGAGGCTCGGTTAGACTTGGCGCCGGTGAGAGGCCTCTCGGCTTTCGCAAGCTACACGAATCTGCATCTCTACGGATTTGCTCCGATTACAGGCGGCTTGTTCTTAGGCGAGGCGATTGACCTCCGCGAGCGCGCAGGTCAAAGAGTTCATAACGAGGAAGATCAACGAAACACAGTCGTCTTTCAGGCGATGTATGATCTGCCGAATAAGTTCTGGATTGCTTTTGGCGGGCGTCACGACAGCGGGTATTCAGTCGAGCTCGAACCTGGCGCATCGGAAGAGGAATTTGCAAAAGAGTTCCCCGAGAAAATTCTGGACCGCGTGAACTTCGAGCAAGGTTTCATAAAGCCGCATACGGTGTTGGACTTTTCAATCGGCCGAGACTTTCACCTCAACGAACACGTTTCGCTTTCGGGACAATTCAACATTCAGAACCTTGCAGACACTTTCTACTTGATAACATTCGAGAGCGTGTTCTCCGGCACGACAATCGGCCGCCCGCGAAATTACAGCGGCAGACTTAGCTTCAACTTCAAGTAAACACGAATGAGTTCGTTACTACTTTGCAACGTAGTAGCGAATTCATCGCGTTTGACGGCTTCTAGCGGCTCACGGTGCGCGTTCTCTGCCCGGGCAACCACCAGCGTAGGCGCGCACGCGTTGTTGCTCATGTCCTTGTCCAAGATCGAGCACCTCGCGGTGTTCGGAGGCCGCTGAACAAATGCAGTCCCCGACCCCTTCCCTCCATTGGCGGTCGTGTCAAAGCTGATTAAGATTCGCCGGTCGCCCTTCGCGTGAGTTATCGTCCCGAGGCAACCCCTTACGTTGGGCGTGCCGGTGCCGCTCGCAATCAACACCCTGTTACAGAAGAACTGATAACCGAGTCGTGCGCATCACGAGGTCCTTACGGCATCGTGTTATGATTCTCACCCGGACCAGCTTATGCAGAACGCTATAGATAAGATCGTAACGGACAACACGTCCGGGGCCGCCGAAATCCTGCGCCGCGCCGCTGACGCATTCTCGCTGCTCAATCCCGAGCAAATTACGTCTAGCCCGTTAAGTGTTGAGCAGGCGCGAAAAGCCGTGCTCGATACGAGCGTCGCCGTGGTCCGCGCTCAACCTGACATGAGTCCTCTTGTGAGACTGGCAAGCGCGGCTGTTGCCGCGGCGCGGCAATCGACCGACGCGGCAAGCGTTTTGAAGTCCGCAGAAGAAGCAGCTCGCGGATTCATAGCGAAGGCAGAGTTGGCCACCGGGGCCGCCGCATGTCAAGCGGCTAATTCAATTCCTAACGGCGCGACGGTACTAACGCATTCTCGAAGCTCGACCGTGCTTGAGGCGTTCATCGAAGCTTGTCGTCATGGGAAGGATTTCACAGTAATCGCCACCGAAAGCCGCCCGATGATGGAGGGTCGCGTTTTGGCCGAGGCGCTCGCTGCAGAAGGCATGCGCGTAAGCTTGATCGCCGACGCAGCCGCCGCTCAGCTCCTGGACGAAGTCAATCTTGTCCTTGTGGGCGCCGACAAGGTAACGCCTGAGTATTTGGTGAATAAGATTGGCACTCGAATGATCACGTTGGCAGCTCGCGAGCGCGGCGTGCCCGCTTATGCGGTTTGCGACACTTCGAAGTTCACTAACGCTGATTACTTCAGCGGATCAGATCTCTACCATCGAAGTTCTGATGAGCTGTGGCCAGATGCGCCGCCGGGTGTTGTCGTCGTCAATCGCTATTTCGAGCCTGTACCGCTTGCACTTTTCGCCGCGATCATCACTGAAGACGGCGAGCTATCGACCGACGAGACTGCGCGACGCGCCGAGCGCGCTTCGATAGATCGGGAGTTGATCGATGCGCTCGCTCGCTACCGGTCGCGGTGCTGATGCTCAGTCAAATGAGCGCGAGTATCATGAACTGTTGCGTGAATTGATGGCCGTTGGTTGTTCGGCTGTAAAAGAGCAGTCCTTCGTCATTGCCAACAATCGAAGCGTCAATCCAGCTAATGTGAAGCACCCCGCGACTGTCTACCACCATCGCCGGGCTGTGCGCTCGGCCTTTGCTGTTGTCGGCGTGCGAAACCAACTCGGCGTCGCCAAAAGTCACGCCGGCGTCCTCAGACTTTACGAGGTACACTTGCTGGTTTCTGACGTCGTCTTCCCCGTACAAGCCGCCATTCTGGAAGGCCAGATAAACCGTGTTTTGAAACGTGGTGAGCGTGGGCTTATGAACATCGGCGTCTCGAGAGTTACTGGCATTGATCGGCGTGGAGAACGTCTTGCCGGCATCGGTCGATCGCGAATAGTAGGCCTGCAATCCGCCTGCGCTCGCGTCGACCCAAGTAACGCTAAGACGGCCCTGCGCGTCGCTTACAATGGCAGCCTCGGTTGCGGCGCCTGTCCCCTTTGACATCTGTTTAGGCGCTGAGAAGCTTCCACCACCGTCGGTCGAACGCGAGAACATGATTGCGCTCGTTCCGGGAGCGGTATCTTGCCATACGACGTTGATCGCGTTTCCCGGATCGACCGCAAGTTCAGGCTCGAAAGCCACGCCGGATGACTTTGAAATATCGAGCGGCGCGGTGAATGTCTCGCCTTGATCGGTCGAGCGAACGAACACGACTTTCCCCGTGTTGCTGTTCGTGTCACCCCACACGATGTTGACCGCTTCACTTGAATCGAGCGCGACACGGGGCGAGAATGCTCCACCGTTGTGCGGAGTGATGTTGGCCGGCCTTCTGAACTTCGTGCCTTTCTTCGAGCGAATGAGAAAAGCCTGTGTGGGGCCGGGCGTTGTGTCCTGGTAGGCGACGTACACGCGCGTCTTGCCGAATCTGTTCACTGCAAGCGACGGTCCGAACGCTTCGCCGGGAGAGTTAGAAAGATTACGCGTCTGCGGCGAGTTGTCCCAACTCCGTCCTCCATCGTCGGACATCGTGAAGAAGATCTGGCTGTGAGGCCGATGCTCGCTTGCGGGGGCCGTCGCAACTGACATCATCAGGTAAATATTGTCAGCGGCGTCGACGTCCATCGCTGGGAATCGCTCGGCGCCGAAAAACGTCTGCGCTCGTGCCTTGTGTATCAAGGGGTTCAATGCGCTGATCGCAAGTATCGCTGCTACCGCGAACAGGAATGCTGAAATGGCTTTTCTGTTCATGCTGAAGAGCGGGGAGAGTGAAAACTTGATCGACACCCGCAAGCCGGTATCTCAAATATTACACGAGCGGTTGCTGCGTTTCAACAGTAGCTCCATTCGAGCGATTGTCCACTAGCGAATGCATACATCGATCATATCCAGAACGTCCTCGAGAAATTCGGGCGGCGCTCGATGAACGAACTTCGCGCGACGCTTTGAAAAATCAACCGATTTCACCCACTCAACCATCACAAATCCCGTCAGCGGCGACGCGGCAGGGATCGGGAGGTGGAATGGAAATCCTTTGTCCGTGTTGGTGATGGGGCATACGATCGCCAACCCGGTGTGCTCGTTAAACAGATCGTTGCAAACTACGAGCGCCGGCCGCCTGCCTTTTTGCTCGTGGCCAGTTTGCGAGTCGAAAGAGATCGTGATGAAATCGCCCTTCTTGGGGACGTGGCGGCGCACCTACCACTCCTCCTTGCCGACTGGCGCGCCGAAGCTGACTTCCTTGCTTTTATAGCCCTTCGGAATGCGAGAAACGAGCTCAGAAAGGTCGTATTTGGCGCGAGGTACTTTCTTGACCAGTATCTGCTGGTCGTCGACGATTATCTCGACCTCGTCCCCGACATCAATATGGGCCAAGTCAAGGACGGTCTTTGGCAGACGCACGCCTTGGCTGTTACCCCACCGCTGAATCCTGGAGACCATTCTGAGAACTCCCCATTCCTAACGGATAGCCCATGTGAAACGATGGGTCAAGCCCAACTCGGATCGCCGCGCTCACAAGGTCCTGCTGAAGCCGACTCTGAAGGCGAATCTTTTTTCGGGCGCAACCAGCGCTCCGTCGGGCACGCGCTTCTGAGCATTCGGATTCCACGCAAAGATCAATCTCAATGGAATGTTCAAAACCGGAATCGGGAAACGCAACTCGCCGCCCAGCGATGCGCGATAGTCAGGAACAAAATCCTGGCCCGGCTTCAGAGGCTTGAGGACGGTCAGCACCGTCACCGGCGCGCCGGTCGGTCGAACCGTTGTTGCAGTCTGGAAGCTTTCTTTGACCAGGCTTCGTGAGTTGAAAGACGAGCCGATGTCGAAGAACGCCGCGCTTGAAAGCCGCCAGATAATCGGCACTCGATACTCTGCGTTGAAAAGCAACTGCGTGTCACCGCCCACCGGTCGCACTTCGCTGGAAACAAAAGTCGCGTCGCCAGAGCCGCTGATCAGGAAGCGCTCGACTCGTGCAAGCGGCGCGATCGAGTTCACGTCGTAGCCACGCACCTCGGTCTCTCCGCCGAGAAAAAAGCGCCTGAACACAGGCACGCCTCGTACCGTCGAAAGCGCCTGCTCTCGAAAGGGCTCGCCGAATGCTTGAATGTGCGACGCACGGACACGAAACCCTATGACCATCGGGTCGCGAGACTCATTATTCTTATTCTTGCCCACGGCCCAAAAGTGACGATAATCGAGATACGGCTTGAAGGTATTGAGGCTCCCTCCGAGAGCACGCGCGCCAAGCTCTGCGCCGACGCCGAGCCGGTCGCCTTGCTGAGGATCAAACTGGCGATCGAGCGTGTCGTGCAAGAGCAGCGCCGTCAACGAGCCGATCCGCAATCCACCTTGCTCGAGTGTGCGCGCGACCACAGTCGTCATCGACAGCGCGTCGGCGAGATTGGTCGATGTGAATGAATAAACGAGACCCGCTCGCGTCGTCGCCGCGATCGTGTAGCGCGACCGGTTGAGTGGCAGAAAAACACCAAAGCTTCCGCCTCCCGTTCGTTCGACAAACAGCGGCTCACGACCTTGGCCGGCAGTACTGGCGTTGACGAACTCGAGACGTTCGAAGGATCCCGACATCTCGAAACTGATCGGTACTCTTCCGTAAGACATGCTCGAGAAAGTCGCGCCGCCGCTCTGCTCGCGAGTGCCGATCCGCGCCCGCGCAGTCAGTCGATCGCCTCGACCCGTCAGGCTGATGTTCGAGTAATCCAGCGCGATCGAAGCACCGCCCGTCGTGCCGCCGCCGCCGCTCAGATCGAATCGCTGTCGATCGCGCTCTTTGAGATGCAGCTCTACGTCGACGGTCCCCCTCGTGTCATCAGGTAGGATCACGATGTCGTTTTGTTCAATTGGTTCGAACAGACCGGAACGATTAAGTTGCTCGATCCCAAGGTCCCATAGCGATTGATTGAAGATGTCGGGTGGCGAGAGCGGGATCATTCGGAGAATTACATAGGTTTTGGTGTGACTATTGCCCGTGATTTTCAAATCTCCGAGCCTGTATTGTTTCGCCTGGGATGTGACTGGCGGAGCAAGAGGCGACGTCGCGTTCACCTGAGCCACGCCGATAGCAGAGGTTGTTAAGATCAGCGCTAATGCGATTACCGTGTTCATCGAGTTGCGTCTCCTGGGGCGCGGGCATCCTTGCCTGCAACGCGGGCAGGCAAGATGCCTGCTCTCCCAAGCTTGCCTTGAGATGGCAACCCGCATCGGACGCTGTAGTATACTTGGCTCGATGGCGACTCAGGAATTGAGACGACACTCACGTGCCGGGTTCAAACTACACGGACAAGTCGGCTTGCTGATCATCTTCCTCGCCGAAGCGCTTCTGTTTTCCGGAAACCAGATCGCCGGCCGCTGGTTCACGCCCATCGTCTGGACCGGCTACATCTTGTTTATCGACGCGCTTGTGTACAAGGTGAAAGGCCAGTCGCTGCTGGTCACCAATCGCGCTGAGTTCCTGATCATCGCAGTCATTTCGATAGCAAGCTGGTGGTTGTTTGAGATCTATAATGCTCCTCGCTTCTGGGAATCTGATCTGGAGTTGTGGTGGCATTATCACAACCTCGAACCGAATCCGTACTTACGCCGAGTGGGTTATGATTGGTCGTTCGCGACAATCTCTCCGGCGATGTTCGAGACTGCTGAATTTTTCCAAGCGACCTTGTTCACTCGACTTCATTCAAGGAAGCGGTTCAGATTTTCGCGTGGTTGGCTACATGCGATGGTCGCGGTCGGCGTCTTCGCTGCGGCGCTGCCGCTCGTTGTGTTGTCAGTGTGGCTTGTGCCCCTAGTCTGGTTGGGTTTGATTTTTCTGTTCGACCCGATGAATGCGCTTCGCGGTCGGCCGTCGATCACAGGCGACCTTGGCCGTGGCGATTATCGACGGCTGCTGGCTTTGCTCGCGAGTGGTGGGTTGTGCGGAGCGCTTTGGGAATTTTGGAACTACTGGGCGATCAGTAAGTGGACTTACACGGTGCCCTATTTTGGCAGCGTGAAGTTGTTTGAAATGCCGGTGCTTGGCTATCTAGGCTTTCCGCCGTTCGCCGTCGAAAGCTGGGCGATGTACGTCTTTGTTAGGGGATGGGGTCCTCCAACCCCTTACCCCCATCCCCCATCCGCAAATGCTGGTTGAGAAAATCACAAGTCGGCACAATCCCCTCATTAAGCGGTTCCGCCGAGTGCGAAGCGGAAGCGAGCGGTCTAGGATTTTCATCGAAGGCTCTCGCCTGATCGAAGACGCGCTTGGCGCGGATGCACATTTTGAAAGCGTCGCATTTACCGCCGAGTTCGAGGCGACCGAGCGCGGAGCCGCCCTGGTCGAACAGCTTCAACGCGTGCCGTGCCGCGGCGCATTGGTGTCAAAGCAAGTGATGGAAGCCATCGCCGACACAAAGACACCGCAAGGAGTGGCGGCCATCGTCACCCGCCCCTACTTCGAGCTTGACGATTTGTTCGCGCGCAGTCCCGACTTGCTTGTTGTCGCCGATGAGCTTCAGGATCCCGGCAATCTCGGAACGATAATCAGGACTGCCGAAGCTGCCGGCGCTGATGGGCTGATAACCACTCGTTATACGGTCGATGCGTTCAATGAGAAGGCGATTCGCGCCTCGATGGGCTCCGCGCTTCGGCTACCCCTTGTGACCGGCACCGCACTCAAAGATGTTGTTTCGCGATGTCGAGAAAACAAGCTGAAGATCATCGGTTCGGTTCCTGAAATGAGTTCTGACGAGTTGGCACTTGTGGGTAAGCCTCGGCACGATCAAGCCGCGATTTACACCGATATCGACATGACTGTTCCGATGGCGATTCTCGTGGGGCGCGAGGCAGCGGGAATTTCTGAAGGAGCGGCGATGCAAGCAGACCAGTTCGCGCACGTCCCGATGGCTGAACGCGTCGAGTCGTTGAACGTGGCCACCGCGGCTGCAGTTTTGCTTTACGAAGCGGCCCGTCAGCGACGGTTTCGATTCAAGGTGATGCGTGAAGCGAACAAGTGATAAAATGAAGTCTTTCAGGGTTGTCGTGTGCTGAAGACTCTAGAAAGATACATCGAGCACGGGTCGCGAGAAGCGACGGGTCTGGCGTCGCTGTGGTCGAGCCTTGGCCGCGACCGGAGATTCACCTTCCTCCTTGGGATCTCTGTCGTCATTCACCTGATCTTCTACGCCGCGCTCATCAAGCTCGACTCGTGGGCGATGATGAGAGCAATCGCAAATCGCAAACAACCCGTGTCGCTCGTAAAGCTTATAGAGATCGCACCTCCGCCTGACCGATTGGCGCTACGAACGGCCCCAGAGCCCATCGAGCGAGCCGACGTCAACCGCCTTCAGTTTGAACCGAACAGAGCCGACGATGTTCACTTGATCCAGCGATCTCCCAAACCGACTGAGCAGCGCGGAGCGGGCGGACGGCTGCCTTCAGCCGCTCTCATCGAGAAACAGTTGAGAGCGATGCGAGGACAAAACGATCGTGAGCAGCCGGGTCGTGCGGTCCATCAGCCAACTCCCCCTAGCACGTCATCGATCCAGGCTAATCGTATTCCGCAACTCGATGAAGCCGTGTTATCTCAAACTCCGCCAGCGCCAAATGCGCCTTCCCCGCCTGCGCCCTCTCCTAAACAAGACGCGAATGCGACAAACTCAGGCTCGGAAGGATCCGCTCAACCGGGCACGCACCGCGGCAGCAGCTCTGAATCAACGGCTCTAGGGCTCGAGGCCGCCCAAGGCCAGTACATGGCTTACGTGCGCGCGAAAATCAGGAACGCCAACGAGCGAATCATGCCCCGCGAGTGGATCAAAGACGTTCTTCGCGAAAAGGTATCGGCGGATTTTCTGCTCGTGATCAAGCGCGATGGCCAGATTCTGACAGCGCGACTAGCGCGCTCGACGGGCTATTCCGTGCTTGACAACTACGCCAGGCAAGCGATATACACAGCCAGCCCCTTTGAAGGGTTCCCCCAAGCGGCAGGTAACACGGTCACCTTTACAGTGACGATCTACTTTTTCACGCTGTAGTGAGGTTATGAACCTACTGAGTGTGTCGCGGCGACGAAAGCGTCGTCTCGCGCTCGCATTGGCTTGTGTTCTCTCCGGCTTCGTTCGGACCTGTATTCTAGTTGAGGCTAATTCGGCTGAGGCGCCCGCGCACCGTCAATCAACTCCTTCATCGAAGCCGCGCGGGGACCAACCCGATGTCGAGTACACCTCGCCTAACGGTCCCATCGTGCGGATCGCGCTGATGACCGATGTGGCCTCGGTTGACCTCAGTTGCGCGTCGGGGCTTCGGTTGCGGCGCGCGGGCGAGTTCGGCGACGGTCAACGAATTTCTACAAGCTCCCTCCGAGTGGAAGCGCGCCCGAGATTCAGCGCACCGGCCCCGGTCGAGATGAAGGCATCGCCATATCGTGTGAGCGTCGGCTCTTCACTCGATGCCCGCGGCGCGCGCAAGCTCGCCGACGAGCTCAAGCAACGCTTCTTCGAACCGGTTGAGGTGACTTTCGACGCGACACACCAAGAGTATTTGGTGTTAATCGGGGTCTTCAAAGTTCGCAGCGACGCTGCGCGGATGATCGAGCTGCTCCGCAAGTCCGGTTACGCCGATACGCGCATTGTTAACCATCCCAACAATGCTGATTCGCCGAGCATTGAGTCTGTAATCGACACGAACGGTCGCGACGCAAAGCATAGGGCTCAAGCGGATCAGGGCTTCAAATCGAGCGGAAGATCAATGCAGTTGGTTGCGATGGCCGGTGACAAAGTCACAGCTTCGAGCGACGAGCTGGTGGTCTCGCCTGCCGTCGAGACGACAAGACAGATCACATTCTTCGGCGACGAAGACAGGGCAAGGCAACAGCACGTTCGCAACGGCATCGTTTCGGCTGCTCAAGCGGTACGAGTTGGAACCAGACACTACCGTGGCGAGATGCACATTATCTTAAACGCCCGTGGACGGCTCAACGTCGTCAACGCTTTGCCGCTCGAGGAGTATCTTCGCGGGGTTGTGCCGATGGAAGTGTCGCCGGTGTCTCATCCCGAGTTGGAAGTGATGAAGGCCCTGGCGATCGCCGCCCGCAGTTATGCGCTGGTGCATCTCGGTCAGCATCGCAGCGAAGGATACGATATCGTGGACGACGCTCGCGCCCAGGCGTACGGCGGCATAACCGCCGAGCGCGAACTGAGCAACCGCGCGGTCGAGGAGACTCGCGGCATCGCCGCGGTATTCAGAGATCCTGACGGAAGGCTTATTCCCATCGAAGCAATGTTCACCGCGGACTGCGGAGGGCGCACCGAGAACAACGAAGATGTCTTTGGCGGCAAGCCTTTGCCTTATCTGCGATCGGTCGTCTGCTCTTCCGAGCCTCAGTCATTTGTCGGAAAAGCGATCACGACCGGCCGAACGCGAGAACCCTTGATCGGGACCGACGGCCGTTCGCTTGCGCGGGAGGTTGCTCTTCTGTCCGTGCTTGGGTTCGCTTTGCCGCGTCGCGTGACCAGCAGTTACTTGCGAAGCGCGCCCGATCGAGAAGAGCTCGAGAGCTGGATAGAAGAGGTCGCGCGACTCTCGCAAAAGACGGCACACAAAGAACGCGAGAGTTTGGGGCCGCGGCGTAATCCGAAATCTTCGGACGGAGATGTGCTACGGCTCTCTGAGTTTGTTCGACTTGTCGTGCAGTCGATTTATAGTGAGGGCGCAAGCACGATGCAAGCGCAACATCTTAATTATTTGCTCGACGGCGTGCGCATTGAAGCGTTGTCGCCACAAGCGCGCCAAGATACCGCGATGCTGTTGCGAGACGGAATACTTCGCTTGCCCGCTGATGGATTGCTTGACGGTCGTGCTGCCATTACTCGAGGACAGACGATCGAAACTTTGGCTCGCGCCATCTCAAAGCATGAAACCGCGGAGCTAAAGTATCTCCAATATGGAATCTCGTTGCCAGCCACAGGACGACGATTGAGCATCGCTATGCCCAGAACGGACAGAAGCGCAGCTCCGCGCGTTACCAGCGCGAAGGTGAGTGCCGCCGGTCAAGTCGCGAGTTCGCCAAAAGTCGCGAGCAGACCGCTAAATATCGCGGCAACCGATGACGAGAAATCGAAGCGAGTCGACCAGGAATACGGCTTCGATATCGCCGAGGATGCGTGGCTGTTTCGCAACCTGGCCGGAGAGAGTTACAACGTTGACCGACTGATGCTTATCGGCGGTGAGCGTGTGACTTATCACCTCAACACTGCCGGGCAAGTAGACTTTCTTGAGGCTTCTTCGTCGGAGCGCAATGCCTCGGCCGATCGCTTCTCGGCAGCTGCTCAATGGAATCAGCGCGTCACAGTTGAAGAAATGCAGCAAAAGTTGGCTCGCGTGCGGATAAACGTCGGACGGCCCAACAGCATCAAGCCCGTGGCGTTCAGCCCTTCGTCTCGCGTGACTGAGGTTGAGATCACAGGCGATCGGGGCCGAGCGGCGCTGCGCCGTCCGCAGCTTCGCGGCGTTCTTGGTTTGAAAGAGAGCTTGTTCGTGGTGGATCGCGAGACCGACTCGCGAGGGCGCGTCGTCGCGTTCGTGTTCACAGGCCGTGGCTGGGGCCACGGCGTTGGAATGTGTCAAGTCGGAGCATACGCCCTTGCTAGGGAAGGATACACGCACGCCGCGATTCTTCAGAAATATTACACAGGGGTCTCGCTGAAAGAGCTGTATTGAAAATGCACGCCTTTAATTCTCGTATCCAAGCCATCTTGATTGCTCGGGTCATTGCACAATGAGGGCCCGTTTGTGCTAGCATGATCTCGCCTCGGAATCAGCTCGTGCCAGCGCCTGGTAGCACAGATGCACAGATTGAAGTCTGCGCTGCGCGCATGACTTGCTGCACAGCGCCCGGACCGCGATGACCCTTGATGAGTTCCAGCACGCGTTTGCCGAAGAGATCAACAACCTCCAGTCGCGCGTCGAGCAACGGTACTCAGTCAGCGACGCGGAAATGAGAGCCGCCGTTTTTGCTTCCGCGAAGAAATATCTCTCCGAAACGCTCGGCGAGACGTCCGGCAATCCTGGCCCCAGCTCCGAGTCACGTAAAGTCACCGCCGAGTTTCTCTCATCGCTTAACGCCAATGATTTGTGTCTGGCGGCGGCGTGCGCCAAAGGCGACGAGACTGCGTGGGAAGACTTCTTTCGCGAGTATCGAAGCTATCTGTTGAGCGTCGCGCGGACGATGGTTTCGGATGCGAGCGCCGCTGAACAACTTGCCGACTCGACCTTCGCCGAGCTGTACGGCTTGCGCGAATCGGGCGGCGCGCGGGTGAGCAAGTTCTCCTTCTACAGCGGCCGAGGGTCGTTGCGCGGATGGCTTCGCGCCGTCGTGTTTCAGTTGTCGGCCGATCATCATCGCCAATCGAGCAGACTCGTCCAAACCGAAGAACCGGAGGATCTGGATCGCATCGCTCACGCGTTCGAGAAGCCAAAACCCGTGCCGGTAACGGATCTGGAATACGTTGCCGATCGATATCACACTGCGGTCGAGGCATCGCTTCGCCGCGCGATTTCCGACCTCGAGCCTCGCGAGCGATTGCTGCTCGCGTATTACTATTGCGACCAGATGACGCTTCGCGAGATCGGCGGGTTGTTCAACGTTCACGAGGCGACCGTCAGCCGGTGGCTGACCAGAGTACAAAAGCGCGCGCGCAAGCTCCTCGAGAAGGCATTGGCTCGTGACCACAAGTTCAAACGACGCGAGATCGCCGAGGCCGTCGAGTTGGCAGCCGAAAAGCTGGACATTACAATTGGAGACTACCTTCTCGAGTCGGTTTCCGCTGATCGCAAGCAGGAGCAGCCTGCGGGGAGCATCGGCGGCGCGGTGGCGCGCAGATAGTTGAGTGAAACCGCGCAAGCGCGGCTGCTCAAAGCGTTCTAAGATTGGAGTTGAAGCAGAAGATGAAGCTGTTTGGGGAAAATCGGGATCGAGCGATTGATATTTTGCTTCGAGCACAAGTCTTGCGGGGCTCAGGTGTTCTCGAGACGTGTTCTGAGTTCGATCCCGACCTTGCAAGCGCGTACGTCGAAGGTCGCCTGACGACGGGCTTGCATTCGCGGTATGAAGAGCATCTTTCGGTATGCACGACGTGCAGGAAGAGTGTCGTGGGCCTGTCGCGAATCGCGATGCCAGATTTGAAGCCCGCCCGCACGAGCGTTGTTAATGTCAGAGGCGTATTTGGCATATTGTCTCGACCGCAATGGGCGCTCGCAGCAGCAGCAATCATCGTTTTCGTTGTAAGCCTGCCGCTGCTCTTGTCGCGAAGCCCGAATAAGTCAAGCGAACGAACGTCTGTCGCCGAACAGGTTGCAAGTGACTCGGCGCCGACTGCAGCTCCCAGGGCCAATGACAGCAACCAGGTATCCATAACGTCAGCCGCAAAACCACAAGAGGAACGAAACGACAAGAGCGCGCCTGCAGCTTCGAGAAAGAGGGCCATCTCCCCGACAGGTCCTCGGGAACAGCTCGAAGCGAGGCGCGACAGTGAATCGACCGATGAAGTGAAGCAAAAGTCAGAGAGCCAGCCCGCTTCACAAGTTGCGGCCGCCACAGCGCCGGAGACTCAGGAAGCCAAGAGCGACGCGGACAGAGGTCGTCAGCAGCAGCAGAAAGACTCGGCTCAGAGCGCGGATTCCAAGGGTCACGCTCAGGAGACGGCTGGTACAGAAAAGGCTCGGCTGGCCGAGGCGACGCCTGCCCCGCCTCCTGCGCCTAGAGCCAAAGCCCTTAAGCCGCCAGCGGGAAAGCTGTCATTGCGTGACAACGCTGCGAGCGAATCCGTCCGGCCTGCAGAACGCCGGTTCCACAACAAGTGGTTTCTGTGGAAAGACGGCGCCTGGACCGATAAGAAGTTCGATCCCGATAAAGGTTTGCCGGTTGTTACGATAATTCGCGCCAGCAATGTCTACAACGAAGTGCTCAATAAACACGCCGGGCTTAAGCGTTACCTGGATGTCTTGCCCGAGACCGAACGCGCCATCATCGTGTACGAGGGCACAGTTTACAAGCTCATTCCGCAGCAGAACTGATGTTCCACATCCACAACGGCGATTCGACCGCAAACACGCTGAGAGAGTTCGGATTTCCCGGAGACCACGTTGCTTTCCAGGAAGTCCTGATGGCAGGTCCTACGCCGGCCAGTCTCTCTGGTGACGAATGGCTGGATGTGCGCGCAAAGTTCTTGAGCAAAGAATACGATCTGAAGCTTGACGATTGTAAAAGCGATCTTCTCAAACAGGAGGCTACCTTACAGCGTTTTTCTGAATACGATGAAATCATCCTGTGGTTCGAGCACGACTTGTTCTGCCAAATCAATTTGATCTACCTGCTCGACTGGTTCTCGAAGCAATCTCTGGAGAAAACCAGATTGAGCCTGATCTGCATCGGCGAGTTTTCCGGCGTGAAAGACTTCAGAGGGCTGGCCGCGCTGATACAGTGGCTCTGCTTTAGCGTAATCGCCTTTATTTCTGTAGAGGTTTGCGAGATTGTTAAGCGAGGCAGCGATATACGGGTGGTCCGGCCCAAGTACTTTTTCCCTGATTACCAGGGCACGCTGAAAAAGTGGCTCTGCCTTAGCATAATCGCCTTTATCTGAGTAGAGGAGCGCGAGATTGCTCAGCGATCTGGCGAATTCAGGATGCTCTTGCCCGAGCGCTTTCTCCCAGATGGCCAGCGCACGCTGATACAGTGGCTCTGCTTTAGCGTAATCGACTTTTTTCCAGTAGAGGAGCGCGAGATTGTTGAGCGGGCCGGCAACATCAGGATGATCCGGCCCTAGTGCTTTTTCTTTGATCGCCAGCGCACGCTGAAACAGTGGCTCCGCTCTGCCGTAATCGCCTTTATCCGCGTAGAGGTTTGCGAGATTGATGATCCAGCGAGCGACATCAGGATGATCCGACCCGAGGGCTTTTTCCGTGATGGCCAGCGCACGTTCTGCCTTCGGAAATGCCGCATCGTACTTTCCAGCTTCGCGTAGCTTTTCAACTTCTTCACCCAACCTGGCGGCTTCTTGTAGTTCTCGGGCATTCTCGGTGGCTTGGACCCCGGTTTGCGTCTGCCTTACCCTCGACAGGCCGCTGAACTGCCGTTTGCTGCCCTGCCGCTGGATGCGCAAGCGCGAGAATTGCGAACAGCAAGGTGGCGCAATAGCGGGAGAGAAATCGATGAGTCGTGCGGGGCATGGTGCGTCTCCTTCGGGCTGAAATCGCCTGAAAGATAACGCAGATTGCTCGCATGTACAATCTCGAAAGACACTCTTGGTGCGCGTCAGCTTTTCGCGCAATCCCACCCACGGTGGGTGGGTCGTTCAAGCCACCCTACGGGGGCTACGGGGCTCTCGAATCCCACCTACTACCAGAGACTGTGTGGGAAATGTAGAGAAGGAACCATCGGGCTTTAGCCGATGGAGATTCAGCCTTGACCTAACTTGCTCGCGGTGCTTTGTTGGATACCATCGGGCTTTTTAGCCGATGGAGATTCAGCTTCAGGGTAACCACGAGGTAAGAATCAGATCTCAAAGCCAGCAGTCTGAAACTGAAACTCCATCGGCTAAAGCCCGATGGTATCTCGCGTCGATCAGCAGAGGTCAGTTAGGTCGAACCTAAACACCATCGGCTAAAGCCTGATGGTATTATCGAACTTTTCACACGGTATCGGCAGTGGGTGGAATTACGCGAAAATCTGACGCGCACCAGGACACGCGTGGTTAATCGGAAGTCGGTAGTACCCGCGGCTGGGCTCCTGGGGTCAAGGCCGACGTCGCTCGGCTGCGCCGCGCTTACTGCGCGTGTCCTTTCCATAGGGAGAGCGAGTTGCGGTAGAATTCTCAGCTATAAACGAGACGAGGTATCACACGTGAGCGCATCAGAGGATGCCGAGAAGTTGCTCGGTTCAATGACGAGAGGAGAAAAGGCGCGCTTGCTTCAGCTTGTCGCGCGCGATTTGGGAGAAACGTTTCCCGGAATTGACCGCGACCCGCGCGTCTGCGGCGGCGAGCCTTGCATCGTTCGCACTCGGATTCCCGTGTGGGTATTAGAGCAAGCGAGGCGATTGGGAGTCAGCGAAGCGGAATTGCTGCGCAGCTATTCGACGCTGCGGGCCGAAGACCTTGCCAACGCATGGGCTTACGTTCGCGCCCACCGCGACGAGATCGACGAGCAGATAAGGGAGAATGAGGCGGCGTAAGAATGGCGCGCCTGTACGCAAATGAGAATTTTGCCCTGCCCGTTGTCGAGCTTCGCCGACTGGGGCACGACGTGCTTACAATTCAGGAGAGCGGGAAAGGTAACCAAGCAGTGCCGGATGAAGTAGTGTTGAGCTTTGCCGTCTCTGAGAATCGCGCCGTGCTCACGCTCAATCGGAAGCACTTCGTTCGATTGCATAACGCGAATCAGGATCATTCGGGGATAATCGTTTGCACCTTCGATCCAGACTTCACGGGGCGGGCAGCTAGAATCCATTCGGCTATCGAATCGCTGCCGCAACTCGACGGCAAGCTCATCCGGGTTAGTCGCCCCGCAAACTAATCTTGCCTCAAAAAGCTAAGGGCGATTATGGGGTACTCAGTCCATAATCGCCGTTTCGATTCGCACAGAAGTTTCTACCGTCGTGGGCCGCGAGGTGGGCGCCGGTCGCGGTTGAACCCGCCGGGACGTGGCGGGCGAGGTCCGCGATCATAGGGCCGGCGTTCCTCGCCACCGTCGCGATTGAAGTCAGGCTGGCGTTCTTCTTCTTCTCCAGTCTCGCCGCGCTCGTCTCGAAGCACTGCCTTGCGCGATAACCGAATCTTGCCCGACGGATCCATGTTGATCACCTTCACCAGCAACTGCTGGCCCTCGGTAAGCTCGTCGCGAACGTCTCGCACTCGATAGTCTGCAATCTCGGAAACGTGCAACAAGCCATCCGTGCCCGGCAGTATCTCGACGAAGGCGCCGAAGTCGGCGATTCGCTGGACTGTTCCGAGATAGGTCTTGCCGACCTCGGGCACGGCGGTAATCTCTTCAATCGCGCGTTTAGCGGCCTCAGCCTGATCGAGATTCGCTGAAGCGATGTTGATCCGCCCGGTGTCTTCGACGTCGATCTTGCAGCCGGTCTTTTCGACCAGTCCGCGAATCACCTTGCCGCCCGGGCCAATCACATCGCGGATCTTGTCGACCGGAATCTGAATGGTCAGGATGCGAGGCGCGTATTTGCTAATCTCCTCGCGCGGCGCAGGGATTGCGGCTTCCATCTTGTCCAGGATGTAGAGCCGGCCGACCTTCGCTTGTTGCAAGGCGTCGGCAAGAATCTGCGAGTTGATGCCGGTGACCTTGATGTCCATCTGAAGAGCGGTGATGCCCTCGCGAGTTCCGGTGACTTTGAAATCCATGTCACCGTAGTGATCTTCAGCGCCCGCGATGTCCGTGAGGATCGCGTACTTGTTCCCCTCCATAACGAGGCCCATCGCGACGCCGGCGACCGGCGACTTGAGCGGCACGCCTGCATCCATCAACGCGAGCGCCCCTCCGCAAACCGAAGCCATCGAGCTCGAGCCGTTTGATTCAGTAATGTCCGATACGATTCGAATCGTGTAAGGCCACTCGGTGTCCGCAGGAAGCATCGGCTCGAGAGCCCTTCGGGCGAGCGCGCCGTGGCCGATCTCGCGGCGGCCCGGCGAGCCAGTGCGCCCGGTCTCGCCGACCGAAAACGGAGGGAAGTTGTAGGCAAGTAAAAAGCGACGCTTGATCTCGCCTTTCTCCAGGTCGTCCATGTATTGAATGTCTTCGCTGGTGCCCAGCGTCGCGGTTACGATTGCCTGAGTTTCGCCGCGCGTGAACAACGCCGACCCGTGCGTGCGCGGGAGCCATCCGACGTCGATCGAGATGGGGCGAATCTCACCGAACCGCCGACCGTCGGGCCGATGGCGGCGACCCAAAATGTCGTCGCGAAAAACTTTTTCTTTCAGATGGTTGAAGATTTTGCCGGCCATCTTTCTCTTGTCAGGCTCTTCTTCGGGGTAAGCCGAGACGGTTTCTTCTTTCAGCTTGTCGACCAGCGCGTAGCTCTCAAGCTTGCCGCGCTTGCCGGTATCGAGCGCGTCGCGCAACGGGTCGGTGATCCGTGCTTCGATCTCGGCGGTCATCTCTTGATCGAGCTCAGGCTTAACAACTTCGCGCTTGGTTGTGCCGAGCTTCTGATACATCTCCTTCTGAAGCCGGCACAGCTTCTTGATCTCGGTGTGGCCGAACATCAGCGCCTCGACCATCACATCCTCGGAAACTTCATTCGCGCCTGCCTCGACCATCACGATTGCTTCTTCTGATCCGGCAACTACCAGATTCAACAAAGAGGCTCGGGTCTGATCGTAGGTCGGATTCACGATGAAACGATCCTCAAGCAACCCCACTCGGACGCCCGCAATCGGCGTCTCGAACGGAATGTCCGAAAGGTAAAGCGCGGCCGACGCTCCCGTGATCGAGAGCACGTCCGCGTCGTAATTCTCGTCCGCAGAGAGCACCAGCGCGATGATCTGTGTTTCGCTGTCATAGCCTTCTGTGAACAGTGGCCGGATTGGCCGATCGATCAATCTCGAAGTGATCGTTTCTTTTTCGGATGGGCGACCTTCGCGCCTGAAGTAATTCCCGGGAATGCGTCCGGCGGCGTAACCGTACTCACGATACTCAACCGTGAGCGGGAAAAAATCTATTCCCTCGCGCGGCTGAGTGCCGACCGCGGCAACCAGAACCATCGTGTCGCCGTATCGCACTATCACCGATCCGTTGGCTTGCTTGGCAATCTTGCCTGTCTCTATCGAAAACTCTACTCCTCCCAATTGTACTGACTGTTTCAACTCCATATTTCCTTCCCTCTTTCCGCTGCGCGCCTGTATGCATTTCTCCTGCAGCCGAAGCCGGCTTTGATGTGGCGCGCGAATGCATTGACTGAAATCTCACGCTTTGTGGGGGTGATGCCATAAAGTAAGACGCCACGGTTGAGCGGTTAAGCCTGCCGGCTCGCTCCCGTGGCCATCGACTGACTCATTTTGTCTGAACTGTACGCGGCGCGTCCTGCGGTTAAACTTATGCGCCAGAGAAACCTTTGCGCAGGTGATCTCTATTTTCTTATACCCAGACGATTGATGACTTCTCGGTAACGGTCGGCGTCACTACGCCTCAAATAATTCAACAAGCGCCGCCGCTGACTGACCAGCTTCAACAGTCCTCGCCTGGAGTGATTGTCCTTGACGTGCGTCTTGAAATGCTCGGTGAGACTGTTGATTCGTTTCGTTAGCAGAGCAACCTGAACTTCAGGTGAGCCGGTATCAGTCGGGTGCGTCTTGTATTGGCCGATTAGCTCGGTCTTTGCCTCCTTAGCCAAAGCCACTGTAACTCTCTCTCCTAGTTGCTGAATTCTTCCTTCACTTTGAATTAGAAAGGGTACCACACGGTGGGCGAGGCAGTAAAGCCCAAGTTGCGAGAGACGTCGAGTCTACCGTTGGCTGGCGCCGCCCGGCTGCTCCGCATAGAACAAGCGGATCTTAACTTCACCAACTGTGACCCAGCAGTTCGTGCTGAGATTGAACCAGCGAGCTACCGGATTTATCCCCACTAGCGAGTCAAAGCCTTTGGGTGGCCGCTCGGAATCCAGCTTGACGGCGTGTTTTCGGTAGGGGTTGATGCGGCTGTCGAAATTGTTGTCCAGGTTTACACTTCCGGCGATCTCGACGCTTCTTCCTGCGGTAGGGGCAAACGGGCCCAGATGAAGGCAATAACGATAATACTTGCTTTCCGAGAGCTGTACTATTAGGAGCAAACCTTCGTTCGATGCAATGTAGCCGGCCACATTGAGCGGATCGTCGACTTGCGGTGCGCCGATGCCGGAAACTCTTGCCAGCAGCTTTCGATCCAGTTGCACGCGTCCGTCGGCGTCGATACTGATCAACTCGGCGTTCTGCTCACCAACAATCCATCGAAGCCGAGCTAATCCTTCGGCGGTGTCGCCGGTGATCCATAGTCCTCCGCGCTGGCGAATCGCAACCGGGAAAGATCGACCGGCCCCCAGAATCATTCTTATCGCAAGCGCCACCGCGTCGGGCCTCGGCAAAGCGCAGGTGTCAGTCACGGGTTTGAGATTTAGCGTCGGCGACCGAAGAGCGGGCAAAGGCGCCGCAGCCAAATCGGGCAGGATCGCTGATGGCACGCCCGCTTTCGCTTTTACCGGAAGGCTATTGACGCTGTAACCGGACGCGGGAAATGGCGCGGATACCAGCCGCACCATTCCGACGATCGCGTCTGAGATTTTCTGAGTCACCCTCCGAGGCCGCGTAGCTTCCTGATTCAAGTCAGCATTTCGTACAAGAAACTCCGAGATAAGTCCCCTTGAAACGAGCCTCTCGCCGTACCTGCGCGCTTCATCAAATGTATTGAATGCACCTACAAAGACTCTCGTCCGGTATCCTCGACCTTGCAGCTCGACAGTGGCGCACAGCGGATGCTCTCCGGCATTCACCAGGCGTGACATGAATCGGTTTGCCTGGTCCTTGTCGGGAAATGAAGCTACTTGCAGCGTGAATTGGACGGCGACGGCGTCACTTTTTGACAAGGCCGTTTGCGGGCACGTGAGAATGGCAGGCACGGCTAACAGGAGAAAGTGCCTGAAAGACATTGGCCCCTCCGCAATCTGTTCTGTAGTGGGCGTCCAAATCTGGTGGCAAGAGGAGAAGCTTTGACAGGTGAAAATCCGGGAACTGCTTAGCGCATTTTCATCCTAAGTCAGCGTCCGGCCACTGTCAATAATAACTATGAGTCGTGGCTCTCGGTTTACCGTCAGCAAGTCAACACAAGTCGTGTTCCAAAGGAAGCGCGGCGAATCTCGCGCTGCTCTTCCCCATCTAAGTGTTGTTCTTGATAGCTCGAACGGGGGCGGCGTCGCAGCCTTGTCGCAATGAAGTCACTTGCGCGGGGCGTTTCTGTCTGCAGAATATCCAGCAAGCCGGACAAAATTACCGATTCGGGCGCTCTCTTGCTTTGACGGTCGTTACTCACTAGCATAGTCATTTCACATGCTCCTCAGACCATGCCGGTTCAAGAGAAGACAATTGAAACGTTGGTAGACGCCGTTCGAAGAGTCAGCAGCTCATTGGACCTGGACGAAGTGCTGGATAGGATCTTCGATTCGCTCAAGGAGCTGATCGACTATTCCGCTGCAGTGATTTATGTCATGGATGCTCGCAGCGGTGAGGTCCACGAGTTCAAGACCCGCGGCTATCCTCCCGAATCGCTCCCACAGGACTTCCTTGATACCGGAAGCGGAATTATCGGCTGGGTGATCCGCAACCGGGCGGGCGAAATAGTCAGCGACGTCAAGCGTGATTCGCGCTACATAAAGGCTCGCGCCGAAACCAACTCCGAAATTGCCACGCCCATCATCCGCGCGGACGGCCGCGTCATAGGAGTCATCAATCTCGAAGCCGATTGGATCGACGCCTACGATGAGCGCGACCTCGAAGTGCTGACCATGTTCGCATCGCTGGCGGCATCAGCGATCGATCACACCCTGCTGTACCGTCAGGTAATGCGCCAGCGCCGTGTGGAAAGCGAACTGGAGCTTGCGCGAAAAGTTGTCGAGAGTTTGATGCCTAGCTCCTTTCCGGTAATCGAGGGCTTTGATATCTACGGGACGACGGTCCCGTTTCGCGAGGTCGGAGGCGACTACCTTGATTTCATCGATCGAGTTTCCGACCGTCTGGTGGTAATGGTCGCGGACGTTTCAGGCAAGGGGCTGGCGGCGGCGCTGATCAATTTTCGCGCGACGGTGATCAACGAGCTTGCGATGCGGGTGGTGATGGCTCGCGTGAACCGCCTGGTCCACGACACAACAAACGGCGAGAGATTTATCACTTGTTTTTACGGCTTGATCGACCCCGAGCACAAACGCTTGCTTTACATCAGCGCCGGTCACAACCCGCCTCTGCTTCTGAGGTCTGACGGCGCGAGCGAGTTGCTGGCCCAAGGCGGATTCCCGCTCGGAGTGTTTGACACGTCTCGGTACTCGGAGTCGGTGGTCGAGTTCAGATCGGGCGACATCCTCGTGCTCTACACGGACGGAGTCGTTGAAGCTCGCGATCAGGGGGATATCGAGTTCGGCCTGAAGCGGCTCGAGCAAGTTGTGCGGGAATCGAGCGGGCTGCCTGCCCACGAGATCGTTCGAGCGGTCACTGCTGCCGTGGACGAGCATTCAGTAGAGGTGAACGGCCCGAATGACGATCTCACCGTCTCGATAATCAAAGTGAAGTGAAGCTCACGCAGGACTTGGTCGGTCGTTGACAAGGCGGCTGAAGGTGAGCGCGACGTTGGCTTTTTAGATGGAGAAGATAGCTGCGACTTTGCAATGGAATCCAGGCAAAACCGACGAGGTGATTTCATCCGTCTCCTTAAAGACAGCCGCAAACTTCAGAGTTTGTGCCTCTAGCACATAGACTTCGATTGCTCGACTTTCGCAGTCAATTATCCAATGCTCCTTAACCCCATACTTGGCGTAAAGGGCTCGCTTTGCGATTCGATCGCGGCGCTCGTTCTCAACCCCTGGAGACAGGACTTCAATCACCAGCGCCGGCGCACCGGTAATCTTATCACCCGAAGCGATGTCACCGCGTTGTTCATTGGTTATGAAAACAACGTCCGGGATTACACCACTGAATTGGCTGAAGATCACTCCCGGCCCGTAGACAACGAGTCCGAGGGGATGATTATCGAGAAAGTTGCGGATTTCAGAGAATGCGTTGCCGACAACTACCTGGTGAAAAAGTCTTGGCGCGCGTGACACAAAAAGTTCTCCTTCGATGAGCTCGTAGCGGTTACCGTCATCAGGAAAGAGATCGAGGTCTTCAACCGTTAGAATTGGTTCAATTTGAGTGCTCATTCGCGAACCCCGCGTGTCGTCATTCTTACACATAGTCATCAGCTTGCGAGCAGCGAATCATGCTGCCATTTCTTCCTTCAGCTTCTCAGCTTGGTAGTACGCCACCAGCGCGTCGATCAAGTTGCCGATCTCGCCTTCCATGAAGAGATTCAACTGGTGCGATGTGTAGCCTATGCGGTGATCAGTCACTCGGTTGTCTTTGAAGTTATAAGTCCGGATTTTCTCTGACCGGTCGCCCGATCCCACCATCGAGCGACGTTCGCTCGCAATAGCCTGATGCTGCTTCTCCTGCTCCATCTCCAAGAGCCGCGAGCGCAGGACTCGCATCGCTTTGTCGCGGTTTTTCATCTGTGATTTTTCGTCCTGCATCGAGACAACTGTGTTAGTCGGCAGATGCGTGATTCGAACCGCCGAATAAGTCGTGTTAACCGACTGGCCGCCCGGGCCGGACGAGCAGAAGGTGTCGATACGCAAATCTTTTGGATCGATCTTGATGTCAACTTCTTCCGCCTCGGGAAGCACCGCCACTGTGACCGCCGACGTATGAATGCGACCCGATGCTTCCGTCTGTGGGACTCGCTGAACGCGATGAACTCCCGACTCGTGTTTGAGCTTCGAGTACACCCGATTGCCTTCGATCAGTAATATCGCTTCCTTGACGCCGCCGATGCCAGACTCTGAAGCATCGAGCACCTGCACTCGCCAGCTCTGCCGCTCGGCGTAGCGGGCGTACATTCGCATAATCTCGGCGGCGAACAAGGTAGCTTCATCGCCGCCGGTCCCTGCGCGGATTTCGAGGATTACGTTCTTCTCGTCGTTGGGGTCTTTGGGTGTCAGCGATAATCTCAAATCCTCTTCCACCTTGGCGAGCCGCTGTTCAAGCTCGCCGAGCTCTGTTCGCGCGAGGTTGACCATCTCGGCGTCAGTTTCGCTTTCAAGCAGCTCCCGAGTCTGGCTAATTCCACGATCAATCGACTTGAACTCGCGATACTTTTGAACAACTTCTTCCAGGTCGCGGTGCTGTTTCGCGACCCTGGCATACCTCGACTGATCCGCCAGCAATTCGTGATCGCTCAACTGCTGCGTGAGTTCTTCGTATTTCTCTTCGATTGCCTCCAGTTTTTCCAGCATCGTTACGCTAGCTCAGCCGCCGGTTCCAACTTCAGTGATTCCTTCAAGGCATAGATCGCGACTTCGAGTTGAGAATCGTCAGGCTCTTTGGTTGTGATGTTCTGAAGCCACAAGCCTGGACGGGTGATGATTGAGAAGAACCATTGCGCGCTGCTCTTTGCCGAGGCGCGGATTATCTCGTATGACACGCCTGCGATTACCGGGATCAGTAGGACTCGTGTCAGCAAGTTCAAAAACAGAGAATCGAACTTCACCACCGAGAACGCCACTATCGAGACCAACATCACGATCATCAGAAAGCTCGTACCGCAGCGCGGGTGCTGGCGCTGCTTCGGC
>WNGG01001990.1_pt1 | contig 33006 bp, 37 predicted proteins | sample 5400661 | NCBI WGS metagenome assembly WNGG01 (sample SAMN13153372, study PRJNA577476) | soil metagenome | isolation source: 100 cm soil or saprolite under Garry oak tree replicate 1 | place: USA:California | collected 2016-06-15
TGTCGTTCCAGGTGAGCTGGTCTCCGGACTCGCGCAAAGTCGCGGCAGCGACCAACGGAGAGGCGCGGGGGCGCAGCGCGACGGCCATCGGGGTGTTCGGTCGGCTGGACGTCTTCGAAGAGCCGGTGACGAGCGCTCCACGCTAGCTGATCGGCCCTCATTTCCGCAGGAAACCGGCTATATAGAACGGAGATGGCCGCTCCGCTCCCGTACGCCGTCGCCGACGTGTTCACGGACACGCCCCTCGAAGGGAACCAGCTCGGCGTCTTCACCGACGCGCGCGCCCTCTCCACCGAGCAGATGCAGCGCCTCGCGCGGGAGATGAACTTCGCCGAGTGCACCTTCGTCCTGCCGCCGGAGCGCGGAGGCGACGCGCGCATCCGCATCTTTACGCCGGCCCACGAGCTGCCGTTCGCCGGGCACCCGGTGCTCGGCACCGCATTCGTGTTGGGCGAGCCGCTCCCCGGCGACCTCGTCCTGCTGGAGACGGGCGTGGGCATCGTGCCGGTCGAGCTCCGCCGCGAAGGCGGTCGGCTCGTGTCCGGGCGCATGCAGCAGCCGATCCCTTCCTGGGGACCCTACGAGCGGGAGCCCGAGCTGCTCGCCGCGCTCGGGGTGCGCGCGTCGCGGCTGCCCGTCGTCGCTTACAGGAATGGCCCGGTGCACGTGTACGTCGAGCTGGAGAGCGAGGCGGAGGTGGCCGCGCTCCGTCCCGATCTCGGCGCGCTCGCCGGCCTGGCGGAGGTGGGCGCGAACTGCTTCGCGGGCTCGGGGAAGCGGTGGAAGACGCGGATGTTCGCGCCCGCGCTCGGGGTCGCCGAGGATCCGGCCACCGGCTCCGCCGCGGGGCCGCTGGCCTTGCACCTCGCGCGGCACGGGCGCATCGCCTTCGGGGACGAGATCGAGATCCGGCAGGGCGCCGAGATCCGCCGTCCCTCGCTGCTGCGCGCGCGGGTGACCGGGTCAGCCGACCGGGTGGAGCGCGTCGAGGTCGCGGGGTCCGCGGTGATCGTCGCCCGGGGCGAGTTCCACCGGTATTGACATGGCGCCCACCCTCGAAGCCGGCCGTTTGCGCGGAGCTCCGAGGACGCCCTAGGAAGCTTTGGTGGAGCGGTTCGGCTCGACCCGGCCGGGGGCGAGCGCCGGCGGAGCGTAGCGCGCCCGGAGCCGCGCGCCGAAGCGGTTGCCCAGGTACGAACAGACGGCGGCGGCGGCGATGGGGAACCAGAAGCGCATCGCCTCGAAGGTCTCCGTGCTCACCGCCCAGCCCGGCCCGTGGCCGATGCCCCAGGAGTGCAGCGTCGCGACCAGCTGCGAGTCGGTGAACGTCGCCGCCACCCACCAGCCCGCGCCCAGGCCCGCCAGCGCGGGGAGGCGGGGGACGAACTGGCCGCCCAGCACGCGAACGAAGGCGGCGCCGAGCGCGGAGATCTCCCTGCCCGCGCCGTGGATCCAGTCCGGCCACGCCGAACCGCCGAAGGGGGCGAGCAGGGCGGCGCGCTCGGTGACGAGCGCCGACAAGCGGGCACGCGCCTCACGGGCGCGGGCGAGCGCGTCGGCCACGAACGGCTCGCGGGTCACGTTGGCGGCCCCGTCCACCGCCGCCTTGCCGAGGCGCTCGCGGACCTCGTCGCGGGTGCGGCGAGCCGTGCGCAGCTGGTCGCGCAACACCGCTCGCGCCGCGACTCCGCGGAGGACCACGAACGGACGCGCGCGGGCCGAGGCGGCCGCGAAGTCCGCGCGGTCCTCCTCGAGCGAGGCGCGCATCGCGGTCCGCAGGTGGTCCTCCGCGTTCGTCCACCAGCCTGCCGACGGCGGCGGACCCGGCCAGCGCGCCGCCGAGGATCCGCAGCGCGACCCGCTCGGAGCGCCGGGCGCGGCCGATCTTCCAGTTCAGCTTCCACGACACGGCCGCCGCGGAGATCCGATCGAGGAACCCGCGCCTTTCGGCGCCCACGTGCATTGCTCGAGAACCCACGTCAGGACCGTAGGCTGCGAGGCGGTGGGACATCAACCGCCGGATGTGCGGAATCGTGCCCCTCGCGCGAACCCCGTGGCCGCCGCTACCTTGCTGGCACTCCCCCTGCAAACCCGGGTCGGTCGATGCGAGCGTCGCGCGAACAGAATGCATGCCGGGCCCTTGTCTTGGGGCTGCTCGCGCTCGCGGCGGCCTGCGCGTCGTCGCGTTCCGGACAGCGCGACGCGCCGGCCGCGGACGCCGTCGCCATCCCTGTCGCGGAGGCGACGCTTGCGCCCGCGCGCGAGCCCGAGCGGCCGCCTGCCCGCCCGCCTGCAGACGCGCCGCCGATGGATACCGTCCAGCGCATGCTGTCCTCCGCGAGGGCAGAGTTGGGCAAGCGGGGTGGCCGCGAAGGCATTGATTGTTCCACCTTCGTCCGCGCCGCCTACTCCGCCGCGGGAGTGGATCTCTACGCGGAGGCTTCGCCGCGCGACAACGGCGTGCAGGCCATCCGGCGGTACGTCCGCCGCCACGGCCGGCTCCACCGCCGGCGGCAACCCGCGCCGGGCGATCTGGTCTTCTTCGACAACTCGTACGACCGGAACCGCAACCGGCTCCTCGACGATCGCCTGACCCACGTCGGCATCGTCGAGGAAGTCCTGGCCGACGGAACGGCGCTGGTCCTGCACTCGACCAACCACGGCGTCGTGCGCGAGCCCATGAACCTGCGGCGCCCGCACGCGTGGGCCGGGGCCGGAGGGGAACCGATCAACGCCGTGCTGCGGCGGCGGACGTCGCACGACTCGCCCCGCACGCCGCGCTTCATGGCTGAGCTGTTCGCCGGCTTCGGCACCGTCTTCGGGGCGGAGCATCCCGCTCGGCCCGCGGCGCGCCGTCCCGCGCGCGCCGCGCGCTGCCGCTGAGGTCGGAGCGACGCCGGGCCGCGCTGGGGGCGGCGGTTTTACGCTTTCCCGGCAGGTTTGGCACCGCAGCGCATTTTCGTGCGTGGCGGAACGGACGCGCGAGGCCGCGCTCCGTCCCAACGATCGGCGCATCGAACCCTGCGGACCTGGAGGTGTGCGATGAGGCAGCCCACCATCCTCGACGTCCTGCGCGCCGTGCGCGACGTGGGTCCCGCGCATCCCGAAGTCCGTGCCTGGTGGTACGCGCCGGGCCGGAGGGTGCGCCTGCAAGGGACACTGGCTGGCGAAGGGGGCGGTGAGGCGGTGGAGATCGTCGTCGAGACCGACGCCGGCGCCGCCGATCTGGCGGGCATCGGGGGCGACCTGGCGGATCGCTTGCGGCGCGGTCCCGTCTCGGTGCGCCCCCACCGAGGGACGGGAGAAGAACGGCAGCTCTACCGCCTGCTGAGCCGTGGCAACGCAGTGACCGTTTCGTAGCCGGCGCCTGGAGCGCGACCGGCGGACGAGGTGGTGCATGATCGGTTCCCAGGAGCGCGCGGGCCACGACGGCTTGGAGCGATCCGGCACGCTGGCGAGGATGTTCCTCGCCGCCATGCGCAGGCACGATCGCGCGGCCGTCCTGCTGCACCACGACGGCGTGAAGTGGCGCGAAACGCCCGACTGGCGGTTCGAGCGGCAGGTCATCCGTCTTGCGCTGTTCCTCCGCGACCGCGCGCGCCTGGCCCCGGGCGACCGCGTCGCGATCGTGTCCGGCCTGCGGCCTGAATCGCTCGTGGCGGAGCTGGCAGCCGTCACGCAGGGCGCGGCGGCCGTGGCGATCGATCCCGACCTGCCTCCCGCGGCCGTGCGCCGCGCGGTCGAGGAAACGGCGCCGGCCGTCGCATTCGTGGCGGATGCTCCGGCGGGGGAGGGGTCCTTCGGAGCGCGTGCGGTACTGTGCTTCCAAGGAAAGGCAGAGGGCGCCTGGGCCTGGAGCGAAGCGCTCGATCTGGGCGGTACGCTGGACACGCCCGAGCGCGCCCAGTCCTTTCGCGCGCAGGCGCGCGAGGTGCCGGCGGATTGCCGCGCGCTCGGGTACCTGGCCGGATCGGACGGCCTTTCGCGATGCGAGTGCCTCACCAGGCCGAGGCGGTCGAGCGGATGCGCGCCCTCCGGACGGGGTCGCCGGCCCGGAAAGGGGCCGTCGCGTACCTGTTGGCTCCCCCGACGGTGGCCGCGCGCCTCGCGCTCCTTTCGTTCGTCGTCGACGGATCGACCACTTGCGCGGTAGGGGCGCCGGGGCGCGAGGTCGCCGGGCTGCAGCCGGATTGGGTCGTGGGACCCGCCGGCGCGCCTACGAGCGGGCGACCCCCGCCTCCGGCGCCTCGCCGCGCAGGGCCACGGCTGTTCGAACGAATCCTGGCGCCGTTCCGAAGCGATGGTGGAGACGTGAAGCTCGAAAGGTAGGAGGTCCGCGATGTCCGAAGCGATCGATGCCGTGGTGAAGGAGCTTGCGAATCTGGGCTGGCGTGGGCTCCAGTCAGTGAACACGAGTCTGCCGGAGACGCCGTCGCCCGCGCCTGAGTGGGCGCCGGGGCCGCTCCTCAAGAGCCACGAACGCACGCGGCCGCCGCTCGGCTGGCCCCGCGACACCGACTCGCTCTGCCCGCGCTGCGTGGTGGAGACGCGCAACGCCATCCTGCGCGGCGAGCGCGACCTCGCCGATCTGCTGGATGGACGCCTGGGCGAGATCAAGGCGCGCATCGCGGAGGAGGACGGCCGGATCCTCATCCGCAAGACCTGCCCGGAGCACGGGGTGTTCGAGGACGTGCTCTCGATCGACCCGGAGTTCAGCCGGGTGATCGAATCGCGCTATCCGGGCCGCGACTTCCGTACGCTCGGAGACGAGCTGATCCACCGCCACGGCACCTCGTCGATCAAGTACGGCCGGGGCGCGGTGCTGACCATCGACCTGACCAACCGCTGCAACATGATGTGCAACCCGTGCTTCATGGACGCCAACCAGGTCGGGTACGTGCACGAGCTGACGCTCGACGAGATCAAGCAGATCCTCGACGACTCGATCTCCTTCAAGCCGCGCCGGCAGATGTCGGTGCAGTTCTCCGGCGGCGAGCCCACCATGTCGCCCCATTTCCTGGAGGCGTGCAGGTACGCCAAGGAGGTCGGGTACTACGCGGTGCAGGCGGCGACCAACGGCCTGCGCTTCGCGCTGGAGCCGGAGTTCGCGTACGCCGCCAAGGAGGCCGGCTTCGACCTGGCGTACTTCCAGTTCGACGGCGTGTCGAACGACGCCAACAAGCACCGGCACATCAGCAACCTCTTCGACGTCAAGCTCAAGTCGATCGAGGTGCTGCACGACGCCGGCATCGACATCGTGCCCGTGACCACGCTGGTGAACGGCGTGAACGAGACGCAGGTGGGCCCGCTGCTCGATTTCGTGCTCGCCAACTCCGACAAGATGGGCGGGATCAGCTTCCAGCCGGTCTCCTTCACCGGTCGTGACGAGGGCATCACCGACGAGGACCGGCGCCGGCACCGCTACACCATCTCGCACATGGCGCACGAGCTGCAGCGCTACTACGGCGGGAAGATCGATCCGTATCGCGACTGGTACCCGCTCGGCGCCATGGGCGGCTTCACCGTGCTGGCCGATCACCTCCGCGCGCTGAACGGACCGGATCAGCCGAGCTTCGGCGGGCTGTGCTGCTCCTGCCACCCGAACTGCGGGTCGAGCGTGCTGCTGGTCGCCAACCGCAGGACCAAGGTGTGGTCGCCGATCACGCAGTTCTTCGACATGGAGCGCTTCATGAAGGACATCGCGCTCATCTGCGACACGGGCCGCGGCAAGAAGCTGACGCTGGCGCAGGTGGCGCTGTCCTTCCTGCGCAACTTCGACGGGCGGAAGGCGCCCGCCGGGATGACGCTCCTGGAGTTCCTCAAGCTCTTCAACGGCAAGATGGGCGGCAGCCTGATGAAGAAGGAGATGGAGCAGGACTGGACCGTGCTGTGGGTGGGCGGGATGTGGTTCCAGGACTTGTGGACCTATGACTTCCGCCGCACCGAGATGTGCGTGATCCCGTACGCCACGCAGGAGGGAGAGATCTCGTTCTGCGCATACAACACCGGCGTGGGCTGGCGGCAGATCGTCGAGAACATGCACATGGTGGCGCGCACCAAGGACTGGTTCGAGACGCGGGGACGGCACAAGATCTACGCCGGCGACCGTCCGATGGACGTGCCGGGCGTCCGCAAGCTGCCGGTGGTGAGCGACGCGCCGCAGCCGGTGCCGGGCGCGCACGTGACCGCCTGCGGTTGAGCACGGCCAGCGTGACGCGCATCTGGCACCTCGCACCGGCGTGCCAGGCGACGGCAGCCGGCGAGCGGCAATTGTAGGCGCCCCGGCGAAGGCGGCGACGGAAATCCAAGCGCACGCGACGCACGAAAGTACCGTGCGGTCCGCACCTGGATTTGCGTGCACGTACGGCGAGGGCCTCCTCGATTACAGCTTGGTTGTAGAGATAAACCCCCTCAGGCGCAGGGAATTCGCCCGCGGCGCGGCTCCGGGTACGCAAGAGTAGGAGCAGAACCGATAACGTCTTCGATAACCGTAGCGGCACACAGTTTGGAACAGGTTTGAATTGTTGATCAATGACATGGAACCCTCGTACGGTGGGCAGCAACCGAGCGATCGCACGGTCGCATCTCGCGCCCGGCCCGCTCCGAGGGACGAATGAACAAGGTCATCACGACTGCTGCAGTCATTCTCTGTCTGGCGGGCTCCGCGAACGCGGGCGACGCCAAGACGTCGCACGGGCGTTCCAGTGGCATGGCGAGCACCGCGCACACCGTTCTGGTCGGGGTGGACGTGGACGCCGCCCTTCCGCTGGGCACCTACGGTGACATCAACGGCTTCGGCGGCGGCGCGCTGCTCACGATCGAGTACCCCGTGATCGAGCAGCTCAGCCTGACCGGCCGGGCCGGGTTCCAGTTCCACACCGACAAGAGCCAGACGATCTTCGGCACCTCGGTGGACTCGCACGTGCACTCGGTCCCGGTGCTGCTGGGCGCGAAGTACTACGTCATGGAGACGAACCGCCAGGGACTGTTCGCGGCGGCCGAGTTGGGCATGTTCGACCTGATGGCGAGCGCCTCGGTCGGCGGCACGTCGGCCAGCACCAGCGAGCTGAAGTTCGGCATCGGCGCTGGCGTCGGCTATCAGTGGAACCAGTGGAGCGCCCGCCTGAACCTCCACTCGCACGACCTCGGCAACCTCGGGGACGCCGTGATGGTCACGGGCGGCGTCGGCTACCAGTTCGCCGGGTTCTAAGCCGCATTGCAGTTCGCAGGGAGGGGGGCACGCCCAGGCGGCGTGCCCCTTTTTTTTTGTAAGCGGGCGAGCAGGGGCACGCCTCTCGCCAGGGCGAGCACGGATGGGCACGTTCCACTGGGGGGGGGAATGCCATGCGCTTGGTCCTTTCAACGGCAGTGGCGGCAGCGTCGGCGTTGGCGTTTACAGCGTGCACTGGCGCCGGAACGGCCCCATCAGGATCGCTCGACACCCAACCTCCCCCTCGGGTCCACAATGCGCTGACCGTCTCGGTGACCGGCCCGGGCGCCGTCCGGTCGCCGTCGCTTCCGTCGGACTGCAAAGGTTCTTGCCGCCTGGAGTTGCCCGCTGGCGCACCAGTGCACCTCGAGGCTGCCGCCGACGGGAACGGCGAATTCGAAGCCTGGTCCGGCGCGTGTGCGGGGACCGGGGCTTACTGCAGGATCGTGCTCGACTGCGCGGCGCTGACGAATGCGTCCGCGTCGACGGGGAGGAGGAAGCGCTCTTTCACCAGCTCCCTGGCAGCCTTCTCCACCGCCTTCACGAATCCTGCGTGATCCCGGTAGCGCTCCTCCAGGGACCTGCGCGGATCGCCGCCGGCGAGCCGCTGCGCCTTGGTGGTGGCGAACGGGAAGTAGGAGCCGGTCAGCCCGCACAGGTTCGGCGCGCGGTGCCCGAGCGCGCGGATGTTCCAGCCGCTGCTGGTTCCAAGCGGAACGCGGATCTGCATCGGGCGTACGCCGGCCACGTTCAGTCCGTCCTCGTCGGATCTGGGCACGTACTGCGCGTAACGGGCCCCCAGGAGCGGCGGTTGCAGGCTGAGCGCCCCGCCGTGCTGGCCGAAGAGCGGTCCGAAGATGAGCAGGTCGAGCTGGTTCTGCACGGCAGGGAAGTTGCCGCCCGGGAATCCGGGGAACCCCGCGCCCGCGCGATCCAGCGGGACCAGGGTCCCCTGCTCGAGGCGCGGATAATTGCTGCGCGGCGGCTCCACTCCGGCGTCGGCCCAGAGATCCATCGCGACGAGCAGTGCGCGCGCGGTCTCCACGACGGTCCCGCCGGGCGTGGCGTTCGCGCACAGCGCGCTGGTGCCGGGTGGATTGGTGCGCAGGCCGGTGACTCGCATGCCATGCGCCGTGCTCGAGTTGAAGTACAGCCGCACGTTGTCCGGCAAAGCCACCGGTTCGCCCGTGCCGTCCTGCACGTTGAGCGATCCGCGCAGCTGCCAGAACTCGGTCTCCGAGTCGGTCTGCATGACGAGCGGATCGGTCGCAGGCCGCTTCATCACCCCGTCGTGGATTCCCGAGATGGGGTCGGTGGTGACGGCGTACGTCATGGGCGCGTAGCTCGACTGGAGGAAGTCGTGGCGATCGTCCTGGTCGGACCAGATGTTCGGGTCGGCGAAGCGGACGTTGATGAAGACGCGGTCCGTTCCCGCGATCGTCGGCATGATCCCGTCGAACACCTTGCGGTGCGACTCGTCCTCGTTGAAGCCCAGGTACATGAAATCGCGCAGGTACCCGCCGGTCTGCGAGGCGCCGGTCGCGTACACCCGCCGGATCCCGGTGCCGAGCGGGTTCGCGTTGCCGGAATCGTCCCGGGCCGCGTAGCGGAGGAACGACCCTACGTCCCGCGTGGTGGCGTGGCCGAGGCCCATGACGGTCGGGTTCCTCGCCGGGTAGATGAGCTCGTACATCTTGTCGTTCTGGAACTTGTCGAAGTAGCAGATGTCGAAAGTCGACGGGACGAGGCTCGCGCGTCCCGTCGGGCACTTTCCAAACGCCCAGTGGTCGGACGCGATCGCCACCTTGGGCGAGTCGACGTCGTCGCGCACCGTCAGCACCGAATGTGCCGTGTTCGCGTCGGCCGTCTCGTACGAGCGGAACGACGCATTCCCCTCGAGGGTGAGCGTGTACGTCCCCGCGAGCGGCAGGTTCCGGTCCGAGTACTCCACCCGCATCGTGCCGACGATGGAGCTGCCGTCCGGCTGGTACGCGACCGGCAGGTTCGCGGCCAGGTTGACCTGCGTCTGCAGGACGTCGCCCTCCCACCCGGCGTCGACGATCGTGTAGCCCGCCTTGAGGTAGACATCGTTGCTGCCGACCTGCGCGACCGTGGTCGCCGGGATGAGCGAGTCGTTCCCGCGGTTGTTGACCGTGTAGAAGATCTTCTGGTTTCCGCGCGACATGTCGAGCGGCTTCAAGATGAAGAAGGGCGTGCTGAATTCCACGAGCCCGCGGCCGTTCCTCGGCGCCCGCTCGACGTCCACGATGATCGCGTTCAGCGGATCGCGCGGATCCACCTCCATGTACGCCGTGCCAGTGAGCCGCTCGTAGGGACCGGCGCTGTCCCAGGCGACCCCGCCGACGAATGCCTGGCGGCCCTCCACCACGAATGCGACCACGCGCGCGTCCGCGTTGCGGGGCAGGACGGATGCCGCGGACAGGCCGAGGGCAAAGATCAGACAACCTCGCTCGATTCTGGATTTCATCGGAGTCCCTCCTCCACGTCGGCCGATCGCTGCGTTCAGTCCTCGTCTTCGTCGCGGTCGCCATGGCCGTGGCCGCGGCCGCGGGCGCCAGTGCAGACGAAGCTCGCGGCGTCGTTCGGATCGCTGGTCCCGCTGTACCTGGGTAACTCCGGATACGCGCAGAGCGGCCTGGTGAGCAGGATGGTGCGGGTGGTTGCCGCATTGTCCGTGTACTTGGTCGCGACCATCCCCTTCGGGGCCACTCCGTTCTCCACCCAGTTCTCGAGCGCCGTCTGGATGTCGTGAGTGGCGTCGCGGACCGGCGGGATCTGCTGCCCGACCGCGCCGAAGCTGGTCGCTCCAGGGCCGAAGTAGCAGTGCGTCATCCCGGGAACCAACCAGACCTCGAAGTAGATCCGCGAATCGGAGGTCGGCTGGCTGAGCCCTTGCGCGCGGCAGAATGCGGGGAGGTTCGTCAGGGTCTGGTTCGCCGGCGTAACCAGCGTGCCCGAAGTCACCACGGTGGCGGCCGTGACGGTCGTGTTGCCCTCGAAGGTGAGCGCCATCAGATCGCCGCAAGCGAGGCGCTTGCCTTCTCCCCCATGTCCTTCGCGTGCGAGTGCGGCGCCGGCCGCGAGCAGCAGCGTGAGCGCTGCGGCGATGCTGGAGCGGACAGACACCTCGGGGCAACCGGTCATGACGGAATCTCCTCGGGCTGGTTGTGCTCGGCGGATTGCAGGGGGCGCTGCCGATGGGACGGCTGCTATTGCGTGGCGACTTCGCTAGTCAAGCCGCATCGAGTCGCCGCGATTCGCGGCTATCGCCCTTGCAAAACTTGCTGGCAGATGGAGCGGAGCCTCGATCGGTCAGGCACGAGCCATCAATCGACGCGCGCAGTGCGCGTGATCTCGCCCATCCGCCCGCTCTGGAAGTCGCGCACGGCCTGGACGAGCTCGTCCTCGCTGTTCATCACGAAGGGCCCGTAGTGCGCCACGCGCTCGCGCAGCGGCTCTCCCGCCAGAAGCAGCAGCCGCGCCTTGCCTCCGCGCAGCCGGACTGCGTCACCGGGACCGAGCACCGCGAGCTGCCCTTCGGCCACCTCGCGCTCACCCACGCCCGCAGAGCCCTCGAACACGTAAACGAGCGCATTCTGATTGCTCGGGACCGGAACGGTGACGTCGGCGCCCTCATCGAGCGACCAGTCCTGGTAGACGATCGGCGTCTGGGTATCGATCACGGCCTTGGCTCCCAGCGCCTCACCGGCCACCACGCGCACCCGCGCCTTGCCGTCAGCGCTGGCGGCCTGCGGGATCTTCTGCGCAGGCACTTCCTGGTACCGGGGGCGCGTCATCTTCAGATTCGCGGGCAGGTTGACCCAGATCTGGAACCCGTGCACCCGCCCGCCCTCCTCGCGGATGCGGCGGGATGGCATCTCGGAATGGATGATCCCCGCTCCGGCGGTCATCCATTGCACGTCTCCGGCCCGGAGCACGCCGCGATGGCCGGCCGAGTCCTCGTGCTCGAACTCGCCCGCGAGGGCATACGTGACGGTCTCGAATCCCCGGTGGGGATGGTCGGGAGCGCCTACCGCCTCGCCCGGCCCGTAATCGACCGGGCCCATCTCGTCGATGAGCAGGAAGGGATCGACCATCTCCAGCTCCTCGCTGGGCAGCGGGCGGCGGACGACGAAGCCAGCTCCCTCGAGCTGACGATGGGCGGTGACGACTCTGCTCGGCTCGCGGATCGACATGTGCGGTAGATGTCCCAGGGCCTGCTTTGATTCGCCTGGATGAGCGCGGCTTGCCGCCGCCTGTTATGGAGGCTCGTCATGAGGGCAGAAGAGAGCTCCGTTCAGGTGGAGCAGAAAGAGCATCGAGGCGCCTTCTTCATCGAGAGAGAGGGGCGACGCCTGGCCGAGCTGACGTTCTCGGCGACTCCGGACCGGAAGCTCGTGATCCTCGATCACACCGACGTATCGGAGTCGCTCCGCGGTCAGGGAATCGCCCGCAAGCTGGTGGAGGCTGCCGTCGCCTGGGCACGCCGGACGAACGTCAAGCTCATGCCGCTCTGTCCCTTCGCGAAGGCGGTGTTCGACCAGGAGCCCCAGTTCGGGGACGTCAGGGCCTGACGGAACGACTGAGTCAAGGCCCACACCACCCAGCATGAGGAGACGCATGTCCTGGTATCCCATGGTCCTGATCCAGAAGACGAGCGGGTAACCAATGGACAGTGACCGGCTCCTTGATCCCGTCGTGAAGGCCGCTTTCAAGGCCATGAACGAAAGCGATCGCGACGCGTGGCTCGGCCTGTTTGACGCCAACGCCATTCTTTCCGACGACGGAAACGAGCGCGACTACAAGCAATGGTCCGACAGTGAAATCTTTGGCGCCGGCAAGGGACGCATCACGTCGATCACCAGGGTCGTCGATCGAGGCCTCACGTTCCACGCGAATTTCCACTCAGCACGTTGGGGCGACTTCAAGACCTTCTGGAAATTCGAGATCGAAGGCGGCAAGATCGTGCGGCTCGACGTCGGACAGGAAGAAGGCTGAGGTTCGATGCACACGATCAAGGTCATCGCTGGAGGACTTCTGCTGCTCGGCGTCTTCCTCCTCTTCGGGCGCTGGATCGGCGGCGGAGCATCGTCAGCGTTGGCCACCGCCGCACGTGTCTTCATCCCGATCTGGCTGATCGCGGCCGGCGTCAACCTGTGGGTCGGCGTCGTGCGCGCAGGTTATCCCGTCGCTGACGAGGTTCCGTTCTTCCTCGTCGTTTTCGCCATCCCGGCCGCAGCCGCGGGCTTCCTCTGGTGGAGACTCTCTCGGGGCTGAATTGGCCTCCTAGCCCGCGGAGTTCCATGGTCTCTGGCCGGACACGTCCCTTCGGTCGGTCGACTCGCTCGGACGGCTCAGCGAGACGCCTGCCCGACTGCGCTGGTCACGGGCAGCAGATCGGCTCGGCGGTTCTCCCTCCACGCCGTCTCGTCATGTCCGGGCGCGCGCGGCCGCTCCTTGCCGTTGCTGATCGTCGTGATGCGGGAAGCATCGAGCCCGAGGTTCACCAGGTACGTCTTCGCGGAGTCGGCACGCCGCTGGCCCAGTGCCAGGTTGTACTCCTCGGTGCCGCGCTCGTCGCAGTTCCCCTCGATGCGCGTGTTGAGGTCCGGGCGCTGCCGCGCCTGATCGTAGAAGGTCTGCAGCGTCGACCGGGCGTCCGGGCTCAGCTCGGAGCTGTCGAAGTCGAAGTAGATGCTGGCGGCCACGACCTCGACGGTGCGCGGAGCGGGCGGGGCTACCGGGGCCGGCGCTGGCGGCGCAGGAGGAGGTTGCGCCACCGCCTGTGGCTGCGGTGCGGGGGGAGCGGGCGGTGGTTGGGAGTGCGCGCAAGCGGCGACCATGAACGCTAGGGCAACGGGGACGGGAAGGGATCGCATGGTCCACTCTCCTTTGCAGGGGGCGTTAGCGTGCGCCTGTCCGCTAGCTATTGGCAAGAGCGATGCCAGGGACCGGGCAAGGCGAAGGTCTCCCTGCCGAGTCGCCTTCCTGGACGAAGCCAACGAAGCTGTGCCCGTCAGTGACGTCATCGTGGAGCAGCTCGCGCAGCTTTGTCGTGCTTCTGCCCGGTCGAGCTGCGCGCGACCGAAAGCACCTGGGTGACGTCGGGGTCGAGCAGGCACTCGCGCAAGACGCCCTGTCCAACCATGCCGGTGGCGCCGAAGAGGATGACTTTCAACGACACAGTCTGGCGGCGCATCACGATCAGCCGCCGGAGCGCGAAGATCTCAGCTTTGACCAGTCGATGCGCCAGGCGCTTCCCATGCGGATCCAGACCAGCGGCCGACGGCTCTCGGAAGGCGTCGCCAGCGCGAGATGGTAGACGTCGTCGACCCGGGCGTGGAAGCCGCGGGTGTGCGGCGTCTCCAGGAAGCCGAAACCCTCCCGATCGAGGTGATGGCAGAACTCATGCAGCAATGTGTGAAGGAGGCCACGATAGGACGTCACCTTCCCGAGCACGGCTGTGCGCATCCAGATCCGGATCCGCTTCTCCTCGAAGTCGTAGTCACCGAAGAGTTCAGATTGTCCGCCCTCCCAGACCATCCGCGGCCTCGCCCCGAGCACCCGCAGTCTGGGCCGGCTGATCCCGTAGGTCCGAGCGAGCAGGCCAAGGATCGATTCCCCCGCGGCCTTGACACCCCGTGGGTCGCCGAGGGCGACCGCTTTCTCCAGGACCGTGGCGCCGGCCTGGAGGTCGTGGGCGTCGGGGAGAGTTACGAGCCTGGTGAGCGTGTCGCTCTGGTCGAATTCGCGACGCGCCTTGGCACTTCTTGGGGGGCGGTCCGTGATCACGCCAGGAATTTACTGTGTTCCGCACCAGCCACGCAGGAAGGGCTCGTCATGGGGCCCCCGTCCGCGGAAGCCGCGATCTCGAGCCGCACCCCGTTTCCACGGTCCCGGCGGCGGACCGCGACCGCGCCGAGGCATCGCAGCCTTCCTGCAGTACGCGCAGATTGAAGGCCAGCGAGAGAGCTCGCCGGTGATGCACAGCCGCGGATCGTACAGGTCCGGGCTCCGCCCCATCCTTTCCTGCGCATCCCAGCACGCGACGGCGCATCTGAACCGTCAGCCCGGACAGGCTGATCCGCGTACGGGTCCACTGAATGTCGGGCGTAAAGGGCAGTCTCATGTCGAAGGGTTGGCTCATCACCGGAAGCTCTCGCGGCCTCGGTCGCGATCTCGCCAAGGCGGTGCTTGCTGCCGGCCACCGTCTCGTGGCCACGGCGCGCAAGCCTGACGCCGGTCGCTCGCTCGCTGATCCCGAAGAGGATCTGAGAAGGTAGATCGCGATGGCGACTGACGCCGGACGAGTCCTCTCGGTCAACGTCGGTGGCGTACGCAAGTTCGAGTACCGCGGCCATCCCGCCGAGAGCGCGATCTGGAAATCCCCGGTCTCCGGGCGGATCCCGGCTCGCGGGGTCAATCTCGAAGGCGACCGTCAGGCGGATCGCGAAGCACACGGCGGACCCGGCAAGGCGGTCTACGCCTATGCGGTCGAGGACGAGCGGTGGTGGGAACGGGAGATCGGCGCTCCGCTCTCGTACGGCGTGTTCGGCGAGAACCTCACGACGGAACGGATCGAGGTCAACGACGCGCTCGTCGGAGAGCGCTGGCGAATCGGGAGTGCCGTCTTCGAGGTGTCCGAGCCGCGGATTCCCTGCTGGCGGCTTGGAGTGCGGATGAACGACGAGATGTTTCCACGCCGCTTCAGCAAGGCAATGCGGCCCGGAACCTACCTACGAATCGTCGTCGAGGGCGATGTGGGCGCCGGAGACGAGATCTCGGTCGTCGAGAGGCCCGATCACGATCTCACCGTCCGCGATGTCTTTCGCATCTATACGCGCGATCGCCACGAGGTGGCGCGGCTGCTTGCGATTCCGCAGCTGTCCGAGAGCTGGAGGGGTTGGGCGGAGCACCTGGTTCAACGGGGCAGAGGGTGAGCGCCAGCCCACCGGCATGATGTTGGGCGCGCAGGGCGAGCACCCGACGTATCTCTTCATCTCCGGGTTGATGTTCCCCGGAATAACCGTTCGGGGTGCTCGCCCCGCTGGTTGCCGCCCAGTACCCGGCCGCGGCGTTCGCCGATCCCGCGTACGCCGCGGGCGCGGCGGCGAGCGAGAGCGGCATCCCAAGCGGAATCGGCGTGTGCCCGATGCTCATCGAGCAGGGCAACGCCCTGATGAAGGTGACGCGCACGTTCGCGTACGAGATGAACGACCCGACCGGAGGCGCGTTGGCCGCCTCGCTTCCCGCGGGGTTCGAAATCGGCTCCGAGCACGCGTCGGAAATCAATTTTCTCTACGCGCAACTCGGACCGACGCGGACCGCGGGAGAGCAGCAGATGGCCGCGCGGATGCTGCGGTACTGGGGCACGTTCGCGCGGACGGGCCGTCCCGAAGGCGCGCTCCCGTGGCCAGCGCTGCACGAGCGCTCCCCCAACGCGATCCGGTTCACGCCGACCGGAGACGTGCTGGTCCCCTGGGACATGATGTCCGCCGAGCACCGCTGCGGATTCTGGGCCCAGGTCGGGTACTGAGCGCGCCTGAAGTGGCCCGCTCTTCCCTGTGCGGCGGGGGTGTGACCCCCGCCGCGTTTGCGCAGGCCGCGACGAGCGGCCGTACAGCTCATCCGCCGTTCCTCAGCGATGCTCGTCAGTCCCGCGGGTAGCTGCCCAGCCCGCCCAGCAGGACGTTCGGTGGCGGGGATCCGGAGCGGCCGCCGCTCTGCCGGTAGTCGACCCACGCTTCGAGAGCATCGAGCATGGGGCCGATCGCGGCGTCGTACTCGGCTCCGCCGTGCCCCATGCCCGGGATGTAGTACACGGCCAGGACGTCCCGGGCGCCGGCGACGCCGAAGCGCGCCTCCACGAGCCGCTTGTACACCGCGGTCTCGCCCGGCGACACGATGGGATCATGCGAGCCGTGACCGATGATGACGGGGCGCTGCAGGCCGCCGGTATTGTCAAATCTCCTGAGGTCGTTCGCGACCGGGGGCGGGCTCAGGTTCGGATCCCACGCCTTCATCTCCTCGAGCGAGAGGACGCCGTCGCCGTCCGGGTCGTAGAACCGGTCGAACTTCGCGAGCGAGGTCTGCACGTACCCGAAGATCGCGGTGTACTGGCCGAGCGGCCAGCGCGGCGACGCCGGCGGCCACCTGTACTCGGACCCCGGTGGACGCCCGATGTTGAAGGTCAAGCCGCCCACATGCGCCGGCATGTTGTAGATGTTGAGCAGCGCCTGGATCTGATCCGGAGAGAGCGGGGGACTGAGCGGCGTCGTGGCCGGATCCCAACCAGGATTGGCGGTTCGCTTGGCGATGATGTCGTCGATGCGCGATGCGATGACGTCGAAGTTGCGGACGAATCTCGCGTCCGAGCCCATCCACTCGAGATGCGAGGTGATGCCGTACCCCGCGAGGCCGCCGTCGTATTCCTGGGGGTAGTCCTCGACCATCATCTTGGTGTTGTGGCCGCCGTTGGAGCCGCCCACCATGAACGTGCGCCGCGCGGGCTTCCCGTAGTAGCGGCTCACCGTCGCCTTCGTGTAGTTCGTGAGCTGCAGGATGCGGCGCCGGGACTCGTAGTACTTGTCCTCGGTCTCCTCGATGATCGTGAAGCGGTACCAGCCCTGATCGCTGAGGGCGTACGCGTAGCCCTTCTGGAGTCCCACCGTCTTGAAGGCGCCCGAGGAGTTCTCGTCGCCCGAGAAGCCGCGCGCTCCGATGAGGAGCTTTCCGTTCCAGCTGTCCGGCAGCGCGATCTGGAACTTCGCGTCGCCGAGGATGCCGTGGACGTAGCGGTGGGGCACCGGGGTCGTCCGGTGCTCGTCGACGTCGATGTTCGCGGGTTGCGCCCTGGCGCTCGTCGCGAACGCCGCGAGCGCTACCGCGATGCCGTAAGAAGCGACAAATCGTACAGTGGTGATTCTGAACCAATGACCGGTCATGCGGTCCTCCCAAGGTGAACGACAATGGGCGAGGTTCCGTTGCCCCCCACCGCTCTCTTGAGACGAAGGTCGTCCTAGCACAACGTGGCGGGGGTGTGCCACAGCCCGCTGCGCAGGTGGGTCCCATCGATCGAGTCGTAGGGGAGGCGCAGGTCCATCGCGCGGGCGTCGACCTGCTGCGCCTGCACTCACTCGGCGATCAGCGACGCGACCCGCAAGTAGATCGCGCGGAACGCGTACGCCTCCTCGGACAGCACCGACGACCCCTCCACGTCGCCCGTCAGCCGGAGGGCCTCGTGCTCGACACGAGCCGGCGTCCACCACATGATCACGTTCCGCGCCAGGCTGAAGACGTTCCGCTCGTAGGTTATGAACACGTGACGGGGCAACACCTTGCTCGCGTTCAGGTTTGGGGTGGCGGTAGCGCATGGGAATCGAATTCGTGATCGGCCATTTAAACTAACCCCGCGACGACGCACGCCAATCGCCGATTCGCGAGGAGTTCAGACCGGTTCGGTTGCCCGGCGCTTCCGTCGGGACTTGTCACTGTTCGCCGCAATTCGGCCAGTCGGGGGAGAGATAGGGGAGAGAAGTCTTGAGTCTGCTGTCTGCGGTCGTGGACTAGAGGCTCCGCGGTGTACCCGCTCTGCGGGCCAGTGCCAGGGCTTCATTGCGGGCCAAGGGAGCAGAGCAGAATGCGCGAACGGTCGCCCTGGCGGGTGTAGTAGGCTCTGGCCATGCGGCGTCTAATCCTCGCACCGCTGCTCGTCACCACCTTGGCGCTGGCGGGCGACCGCGAGTCGTTGGTGAAGGAGTTCCTTGCGCATCTCAAGAACGCGGGCGTGTCCTACAGCGTCGTCAAGCAAACCAATGATACGCTCGAACTGAAGGTACCCGGCGATCAGACGCAGCTGGCGCTCGAGAATCTTGAGGCGCACATCGCGCAGGCGATGTCCATGGGCCTGACGGCGGCGGAGGCGAAGCGGAGCGTCTTCGACAAGTACGCCTCCACGCTGAAGTCCATGGGCACGAAGGCAACGCCCTTGCGCCTCGACAGCGACGGAAGGCGCATTCGCCCGCGGCTCGTCTCGCCAACCTATTTGGCGCAGTTCCCCTGGATATTGCACGAGCCGCTTGCGAATACGGGGCTCGAAATGACCTACGTGCTGGATTCGAAGGACTCCGTCCGTTTCCTGAATGCTCAGGATCTCCAGCAATTGGGGCTCGACATGGCGTCGCTGCACGCCCTTGCGATCTCGAACCTGGCACCCACGCTGTCCCGGAAGGAAATTCGCCGAGCGCTCTCGGGGAAAGAGCTCGTGACAATTAAGTTCATGGATACGTTCGATGCAGCGCGCCTGCTGCTCGTTCCAGAGGCACTCGAAGCCGGGGAAGCACTCGCTGCGATCGTTCCTGACCGGGACACGCTACTTCTGGCTCCGGTGCCTCCCGACGGGAACTGGGCGGCGCTGAACAAGCTCGCGCGCGCCGCAGACGGGCCTCCGCTGCTCGATCGGGCGCTCAAGGTGACGCGAGCTGGATTCGAAGGGATGTAGGCGCGCGGCGTCACGGCGTGCCGCCTCTGCTGGCTCGAACGGCTCTTCTGCAGAACGCACGAGGTGCCAGTACCCAACAAGCATCTTTGCACTGCTGGTTCTACGTCGAAGGAGCCGATTCAGATCAGAATATTCAGCATTCGTATGCCTTGCTGGCCCGACGTCGCGTCCAGTTCAAGGAGGCTTGGCGATGCCGAGCACCCGCTCGAGAACTGGGACGAGTGCGGGAAGATCAGCGGAAACAATGCGCCAGAGCTGGTCGAGGTCCACGTCGAAGTACGCGTGTACGAGCCGGTCGCGCGTTCCTGCGATGGCGCGCCAGGGCACCTCCGAGTGGCGCTTTCGCTCATCGTCCGACACGTTCTTCGCGGCTTCGCCGACAATCTCCACAAGGCGTGTGAGCGCGAGCGTCAGCTGCAGGTCGGTATTGAGGTCTTTGCGCCCGCGCCCCTGAATGAACGCGATCGCCTGACGGGATGCGTCCAGCATATGCTGCAGCCGAACGCGATCCTCACGCTCGGACATACTGGTCCTGCGCCTCGCGGACGACGCGGTCCCGGAAGTACTTGCTGAGTGAGCCAGGCGTGTGCAGGTCGACCTTGCGACCCACGAGCGCCGAGAGTTCGTCCTCCAGGTTCACCAAGGCGAATCCTGGAACGTGCCCAGACTCGAACTCGACGAGGACGTCGACGTCGCTGTTTGGGCCGAAGTCGTCGCGGAGAACCGAGCCAAAGAGAGCGAGTCGCCGGATGTGGTGGCGGCGACAGAAATCGGCCAGGCGCTGGCGGTCGATCGCGATCTTCGGTGACATCTCCTTCTATGCTACCACGCCATGATGTCGTCGATCCCGTCTTCGGCGCTAGGCAGGCGAGGGGGACTGCTACGCCGTCAACCAGGCCTTGCAGGTCGAGGCGCATTCGACGTCGAGGTGAGCCGTGGCTAGCGCGTGAAGCACCGCGGCGTCGTGCTGAGCACCCGGTGTCAAGCGGTGCGAGTAGACGGCTGGATGCGAATGCGAGATCGTCCTGGCGGGAGGATCGGTGTTTTGGCTATGGGTCGCCGCCGTAGCACTGGCGGTACTGAACACGATCGCGAAGGAATTCGTCGACAAGCAGTCGATGAGCAAGCGCGCCAGACTGGGCTGGTCGGCGCTCATCGTTGTTGTCGCATCGGTCGACGGCATCCTCAACCGTCACGCGCGCGGTGCTGTCAGGGCAGGCTCTCGCAGCGATTGACGCGAAGTACGCGTCCCGCACTTTCACGGACGAACAGAGGAGAGCGCTCAGAGACGCGCTGGCGCAGTACCGCGCGCCACCGAGCGCGATCCAAATTCACTCCATCTCTGGCGATCCCGAGTCAGCCTCCTTCGGCGCCGATCTCGAGCAGGCGATCGCTTCCGCTCTAGATGCGGCTGAATGCGACCTGCTAGACCGCCCCGGCTTCCCTCGCAGGCGCCGCGATTGATGCCGCCTCGACGTCTCAGGGCGCCACGAAGCCCTTCTCTTTCAAGAGCGCGCGATCGAACGTTGCGACCTGTTCGCAGCCGGCCGCCCGCGCGTGCTCGCGCACAACGTAGTCAGCGAAATCGCCCTTTCCTGCGAAGAAGGCTTCAAGAGCGCGCGTGAGGCTGTCCACATTCCCGAAGCCGAGGTGCTTGGCCTTGAGAAGTTGGCTTAGGGTCTCGCACGTCTCTCTCTTCGAGACACGATAGGCTGCGAGCAGGACCCAGACGGTTTCACAGAGGACGACGTCCGAGACGAAGAGGGGCTCGTCTCGTGAAATGGCGCGCCTCACGAGCCTCGCGGCCTGCTCCGACTGCGCTTTGTCGTCCTCCACGAGGAAGCGAACGAGGACGTTCGTGTCCAGAGCGATCATCCGCGCCCGCCTGCACGGCGGACCACCTCTTTCATCGCCTCCACGGTCACGCCCCTGACGGCTGTACGAACCGCCCCCCGCAGCGACATCAGATCGACGGTCTCAGCCTCCACGACGACGGTGCCGTCCTGTTGGAGACGGAAAGCCAATCGGTCGCCGGTCCGAAGCCCGAGGGCCTCTCGCACTTCCTTCGGAATCGTGATCTGGCCCTTGCTCGTCAGCTTGGCGCTGGGCATTCCTTTCTCTCCTTGAGCTTCCTTACCTCATCGTAAGGAGATTCGCGCGATGAGTCAACCACAGCAAAGTGCTCAAGCGGAGCACCCCGGCGACACGCCGGGATCCCGCGATGTCACTCCGTCGTAGCCCGCTCAGGGACGACGGCCGATCTGTGCGCCGCGCGCGCCATTCCGGGCACTGCTGTTGGAGACAGTGTGGAGACGGCTAGGGGCAGGCCTGCCGAACGCTAGGAAGATCAGGATGTTAGGCGGTAGCGCATGGGAATCGAACCCGAAACCGCTGAACAGGCGTAACCAGGCGACGACGCACGCCAATTCGTCGTTTCGCCCGTCAGAACAGCAGGTTGCGTAGAAGCTCGATCTCCTCGCCTCCCCCCGGGAGTACCCGCAGATACGCCCTGGTTTTGGAGACAGTTTGGAGACGACCGGCATGCGTCGTGCGCAACAAACGCTGCACCGCGCCCCCCATCCCGTCATGAATGCTGCAACGCCGGATCGGTCCCTGCAACTCGCGGCAATTGAGCAGCACCGACGCGTTTAGATCGGAATCAAGCAAGACCGCATGGGCACCTTCTCAAGCGAGATCACGGTCGTTGCCTGCGAGCGTACGCTTGCGCACAAGCTGGTTTTTGGAATTCAAGCAAGTCATCAGGCGCATTCGTCCGAGAAGAAGTTCGCGGCGCGCTGCCTGACAGTAGCGTCCGCGCGCAGGGCCCGCTGCCACGGTTGGGTCGTCCTTGTCTCGACGCGTGGGCGTCGCGTCCACCGGCGCGGCGCAGAGCAGAATGCGCACGCGAGTCATGCGGCCCGCATCACTACCGCCGAGTGGATTCCGGAAAAGCCGTTGCTCAGCTTAAGCAGGTGTCCAATTACGGCGCGGCGCGCGCCTTCTGGGACGTAGTCGAGATCGCAACCCTCGCCGGGCGTGCGCAGGTTGATGGTCGGGAAATGCCGTTGATGCCGCAGCGACAGCGAGCAGCCGGCGAGTTCCAGCGCGTTCGACGCGCCCAGGGCGTGGCCGACCATGGACTTGAGCGAGTTGACCGTGACCGCGTGCGACCGCCTGCCCAGCGCCTCCTTGATGGCGTTGGTCTCGCAGAGGTCGTTCTGCGGCGTGGAGCTGCCGTGCGCGTTGACGTGGTCGATCGCGTCCGGCGGCACGCGCGCGTCTTCAAGCGCCATGCGGATGCAGTGCGCCACTGCGCGGCCGTCGGGCGCCATGTTCGTCATGTGGCGGCCGTTGCTCGTCGATGCAAATCCGACCAGCTCTGCGTACGCGCGGGCACCGCGTCCCAGTGCGCGCTCGGCATCTTCGACCACCAGGATGGCGGCGCCCTCTCCGAGCACAAATCCGTCGCGCTCGCGGTCGAAGGGCCGCGAGGCGGTCTGCGGAACGTCGTTTCGGCGTGTGGTCGCGCCGATTACGTCGAACGACGCCAACACCATCGGCGTCAACGGCGCTTCGGCCGACCCGGTGACCGCCAGCTCCACTTCTCCGGAGCGGATCATGGCATACGCAGCGGAGATGGCGTCCAGCGCTGCGGTGCATCCCGTCGAAATCGTGAGCACCGGACCTTCACACCCGCAGCGGTCCGCGAGCTCGTCAGCTACGGTGTGGAACGAAAGCTGGCGCAGTAACGCGCTATCGCCATCGCCCGCATGGAGCGCGGTTGCAGCTCGCTCACGCTGCAAGAAGGTCGCCTCGACCTCTATGGGGGCGCCCACGGCGTTGCCCACCACCACTGCCGAGCGCGAGCCGGACAGCGTGGCGAGGCCCGCGTCCGCGAGCGCGAGTCGCAATGCGACCTCCGCGAACAGACCGCGTCGATCGGTGCGGCGACGGGGATCGTCTGGCAGCCACTCGTCCCGGACGCGCGCCACGACTCGTGACCGCAGCGTCTCAATCGCAAACGGGATCGAGAGCTGGTCGAGCGCGACGGCACCGCTCCTGCCCGCGACGATAGCGTCCCAGAAGGACTCCGCGCCCACTCCGATCGGCGAGACGGGTCCGATCCCGGTGATGACCACGCGGCGCCGCCGGTCTGCTGTCATGGTGTTTGAGCCCTCGTTCTGCCGCCGCGGGAACCGCTCAATGACAGCACGTAGTCGGCGAGCAGATCGATGTCGGCGGGCGCGAGGACGGCGCCCCATGCCGGCATCAACGCCGACTTGCCGACCGCGGGTCCCCCATAGCGAATCGCGCGTGAAACGGTTTGCAGGGTGGCGGTGGCCATATCGGGCGCCGAGGTGTGATTTCGCGGCGCCACGAACATGTGCGGCGCGTTGATGCCTTTGCCATTGCCGAGTAGGCCGTGGCACTGGCTGCACAGCAGGCGATAGATCCGCGCCGGGCGTGACGTGGGCTCGGGCACTGGCAACGCCGCCACAGAGGCGCTCGGCAGTGACGCCGCTGGTGCTGTCGAATTGGGTTGAGCGAGCATGTCAACGATCGCGGTGAGCTGGTCGCTGCGCAACGGGATCAGGGGCATCAGCCCGGCCTGCCAGTAGGGCGGATCGCTCACGTACGCCGCCAACCAGTCGGTCGACAACCGCGTGGAGGCGCCCGACAAATCGGGCCCGGAAATGCCGCCATCGCCTGCGCCCACCCGGTGGCAGGCGCCGCACGGCAGCAGTCTATTGAAGTGTACCCAGGCCCGGATGCCGGCGTTCGCGGCCTCGGTCGGATGCGGGTTTAGGTCGCGTGTTCGTGAAGCCAGGAACACGGTCGCGAGCTCTGCGTCGCGCGGCGACAGCGCTGGGTGGGCCGGCAGACGTGAGGGATCTACCACGTCACCTCGGGCCGTCGACACGACCGCGCGGTGTGGTAGGTAACCGGCGGGGCGAACCGGCTTTGGGGCAACGAGCCATGCGCGCATCCAGGCCGCGCGCAGGCGCGTACCAGCGAAGGACAGGTCGGGTCCGCGCGTTCGCTCCACATCGAGCAGGTCGCCGCGTCGCCGCGCCTCGACTATGTGGCACACAGCACAACGCGCGGTGAACAGCGCACGTCCTGCCTCCACAGGAAACGCCTGTTCCACTAAAGGCGGCACCTGCGCTTGCGCGCCCGACATCGCGCCTAGTGCCATGCACGCGAGCACAGCCCGGACGTTCACGTGCTTCTCCTTTCGAGGATGGCGACGGCGCGCACCCACCCCGCGCTGCCTCCCTGCACCTTGATCGGAAAGCAACATATTGTGAACCCGAAGGGCGGCAGTTGCTCCAGGCCACACAGCTTCTCGAGTGCGCAGAACTCTAGCTCGCGTCCGACGAAATGAGCGCCCCAAATTGCCTCGTCGGCCCGCGCCGAAGCGCGAGCGCGCATGACCGCATACGGCGGATCGATGCTCCAGGCATCGGTGCCGATGACACGAACGCCTCGCGAGACCAGCGCACGCACGAGCTCGGGCGCGAGCCCGCGGCCGACGTCGGAGTAGCCCGGGCGACCAAATCGCGCGCCCGCCCCCGTATGGAAGAGGACGATTTCACCGCCGCCCACTGAGTGGCCTTGCCGCCTCTCCCAAGCCGCGAGCTCGTAGCTGCTCACGAGTGTATCGCCGCTACCCGCGGCAACGTCGATACAGCAGCCAGGGGCATAGAACCACGGCAGCGGCAGCTCGTCGATTGTGCGCGCGCGCGCGCCGGCACAGGTACGGGAGTAGTGATAGGGCGCATCCATATGCGTGCCGGAATGTGTAATCGCAGTGATGCGCTCGCTGGCCCAGGCCTCCGCGGACGGGAGCTCGTGCGGGTCGATTCCGACGAGTTCGGCGAGGTGCGCACCGCCTGCGCCATGCGAGAAGCGCTCGATGCCCACGGGGATCCGCTCGCCGGGATTGGGCCCGAACGGCGCGCTGAGATCGAGGAGGGAAGCCGCGCTCATGGGGCGTTCACGGTTACGACGAGCGTAGCGCGTGGCTCGCCGACGTCGCGGACCACGTAGCGCCCCTCGGTCTCGAATAGGTAACTCGACCGGTCGCCCGCCTTGAGGTCGAGGGTGCTTGTGACGGCGGCATTGGACTCGATCTGCAATTTGTGCACGCGCACTGAGATGGTGTGGCCGCTGGTCGGCGCGTCATAGCGCCAAGCAACGATTGATCTGCTGCTGCAAGGCCGCTAGTCCTTCGCGCAGATCGGTAACGCCGAGCGCCTCAACAGCGTCGAGCATCTGATGCTTCGCGCGCGCGCCTCGATCTCCGGTCGGCTGCAGCCGCTCGATGGCGTAGCGGAGCGCACCGCGCCCCGGGCGATAGTCGAAGCTGGTTTCCGCGGTGCGCGAGAGGCCGGCGCCGTCGGTCGCGGTCACCGTGAGCCGATGCCGGCCGGGCAACAGGCCGATGGTTTCGAAACCGCCCTGCGAGATAACCAGCGGCGCAGCGTCCACGGCTACCGCCACCTGCGCGACGCCCGAAACCGCGTCCGAGACGCGCGTGGTGAGCAGCGTGCGGCCGCCTTCGACCGCTCCGACTGGCCACACGATCTCCACCGTGGGTGGAGCGAGATCCAGCGCCGCGAGTTGTCCGGTGTACTGCTCCGAGAGCCACAGGTTTCCTTGCCGATCGAAGCCGAGGCCGAAGGGGCGCGCGGTGCGGGCGAGAGGCGGGGTGCTGGGCTCTTCGTCGGGCGAGCCCGTCGGCAGCGGGAACTCGGTGAACGCGCGCCGCGCGGGGTCGTAGCGCAGCGCCAGGTTTCCGTCGAGCGCCAGTGTCCAGACGGCACCGTTCGGCGCGACCGCGATGCCGGCGGGGCGCCGCGCGGCAGCAGGCACGGCGATGGTCTCCACTTCGGCGGCGCCTGGGCCGAGGTGCCCAAGCTTCCCCTCCAGCTTCGCGAACCAGACACCGCCCTCGCCGTCCACGGCAATCCCGGCAGGCCCGCTGATTACGCCGCTGCTGGTGTCGCTAAGCCGCCATTCCTGGATGTGGCCGGTGACGGGGTCGAGTGCTGCGACGGTATCGGTGAACCCTTCCGTGAACCAGACTTTCCCCGTACTTCGATCGATCGCGAGGCCCGCCGGCCCGCAGCTACGATTCGACGTGCTGTAGTTCTTCACTGCTCCCGTCGTGGGATCGAGGCGCCCAACCTGTCCGCTAAAACGCTGCGTGAACCAGACGCCACCGTCGGAGGCGACGGCCACGTTAAAAGGCCAATTGTTATCCCCCGGCAGCGCGAAGGTGCGCACCTTGTGCGTGGCGATGTCGAAGCGAGCCAGCTTGTTATCGTAGCTCGCCGCCACCCAGATCGCCCCGGCCTCGGGCCCGTTGCGCCGCGCTATTGCGATGCCAACGGGCCGCGCGTCGCTGGGGAAGGGGAACAGGGTCACGTGCCCGTTGGACCAGCGCGCAATCTTGCCGTCACGGGCCAGTGCCACCCAAACGGCATCATCTTCGTCCACCGCAAGGATGGCGGGGCCGCTGCCGGGATGCGACAGCGCCCACTCGCGAAAATATGGCGCCGGCGCCCGCGAGGGGGCACCGGGCCGTGCCGGGGCGAGGCACCCGAAGCACCACGACGCCAGCGCCAGCGCCACATAGTAGTAGGCGTCCCAAGGTCTCATGCGCGACCCTCCCTGTCCGCGGCCCGCTCGCACAGCCAGTCAGCAGCGGCCGGCAGCCACTTGTGAACGATGCTCGTGCCGACGTGCTCCGCGGGCCACTCGCGCACCTGGAGCGGTATGGAGGCAGCCCAGCGGCGAAAGGCCTGCAGGTGCTCGGCGCCGAATAGTTGATCGTGCTGCATGGCCAAGACCAGCAGCGCGCCACGCGGCGGCGGCAGCGTCTCCAGCGCGAGGCGTGCGCAGAGCGCGTCGATCTCGCCGTCCTCGACACCGAACGACAGCCGCAGCATGCGGCGGATGCGCGGCAGCGCGGCGTGCGCCGCCGAGAAGAACGCGCTCGGCGAAACCGCCACGGCCGCGACCGCGGGCGGATCGCCACAGAGCATGCGCGCCGCGAGAAACCCGCCGAAGCTAACCCCGAATGCCATCAGAGGAAGAGCGCCGAGTTCCGCTCGCACCCGAGCTGCCAGCGCCGGCGCGACGCGTTCGACCGCGAGCAGCGGCGCGCGGGGGCGGCTGGCATAGTCGCCGGGAACGTCGACGGCGAGCACGGCGAGGCCGCGCTCGACGAACGCGCCGCCGAAGGCGTGCAGCTCGACCTCGCAGACGGAGTCGAGCCCGTTGAGCAGGACAACGACCCCGCTTGCGGCGCCCGACGGGGTGCGTAGATAGCCGCGGATGCGAAGACCGTCGCCTTCGATCGCCACGGCGCGTCCCAGAGAGCCGTCGAGCCGCAGCGCGCGCGCATACGCGATCGCCGCCAGCCGCCGCAGGCGCGCTCCCTCTCCCGACGCCTCGAAATGCAGGGACAACGATGCGCCGTGCAAAGCCGTGGCGGCCCAGCGCCAGTACTGTATGGCCGAACGGCTCCGCCCCTCGCTTTGCGCCGCTCGCGCAAGCCACGCTAGCTCCGCGGCGACGGCGCGGAAAGCCTGCGTCCATCCGGCCGACTGCGCGCGCGTCAGCGCCTCCTCGAGGGCGCCCAAGGGCAGGCCGCCGAACGCGAGACGCTGCCGGAGCATCGTCTGCTGGTCCACGTTAGCGCTCCGGCCGTTCGGCGCTTGCCAGCGGAGCCAGCGACTTAGCGACGCCTTCGATGCAGAGACGGCCCAGCTTGTTGGCGAACTGCTCGCTGAACCACAAGCAGCCCTGATCGTCGCGATCGATGCCGCCCATCCAAGCGCCTTCGCTGGGGATGCGGTAGGCGGAGACCACGCGCTTCTGGTCCATGTCGAAGCGCAGCACCGCGCTGTAAAAGACCGTCGAAATCCACATCGCGCGCGAGGCAGCGTCGTAGTTGATTTTGAACGGAGCCGACTGGACCGGCAGCGGATACTCGCGGATCTGGCGCGTCTTCCGGTCGAGCATGCCGAGGTTGTCGCTGCGCATTTCGGCGAACCAGAGGTTGCCCTCCTCGTCCTCGGTCAGCGAAAGCGGCCATCCCAGCCGTGTGGGCAGTTCCCACGTCTCGGTGCTCCACGCCTCCTTGATTACGTGACCGATGCGGTTCCCGCTCTTCTCGGCGAACCAGACCTCGTTTCGGCTGTCGACGAAGACTGTGCGCGGCTCGGCATGGGGCTCGGCGAGATCGAGGAAACGCCATTCGCCCTCGGGCGTCCGGCGCGCGATGCGGTTCGCATCGCTGAGCGCGACCCAAACGTTGTGATCGAGATCGACGGCAATTCCGACCGGTAGGGCGGCAGGAATAGGAATGTCGTATTCGGTCACCTTGAAATCGCGCACCCGTGCGACCCGGTTGGCCGCGCGCAGTGTGACCCAGATATCGTCGCCGCACGGGTCCAGCGTCATCGAAGTGGGGCCCGACTCGCGCGTGGGTGTGGCCAGTTCGTGCAGCGCGCCGTCCTTGTAGTAGCCGATGTAGCTGCCCGCCGCGCCGGGCGGGAAACCCGGATTAACCCACCCGCCGCCCATCTCCGTGAACCAGACCGTCCCATGCCGATCGACGGCGACGATCCCGGGAAATGACTGCGGCGACGGCACCGTTAGCTCGTCGATGTGATGGGGTGCAGTGACGAGCTGACCGCCGCGTGGCGCGCGCGCGTTGCCACCCAGGTAAGCGAGGTTCGTTCGCACGATCACGCCCACCAGGTTCGAGCCTTGCTGCGCGAACCAGACGTTGCCCTTGGAATCGAGGGCCACGCCCGCCGGAAACGAGTTTTCGGCTGGGAGCGGAAAGAACTCGAAGCGACGCGCATCCGGATCGAACCTGCCGTTTCGCTCGGTAAACCAGACGCGTCCCTTGGCGTCGACGAGTACGCCGCAGGGCTTTGCGTCGGGGGTAGGCAGCCGGATGGTCTCGAAGGCGCCCGTGCTCGGCTCGAAGCGGGCGAGTTGACCCGCGTCGCGCATGGCCACCCAGATGTAGTCGCGGCCGTCGACGGCGATTCCCGTGGCATGCGCGCTCGCGGCCGGGAGCGTCCACTCGCGCACGGCGCCGCCGACCGCGGAAATGCGGGCGAGGCGGTTGCCCATCGTTTCGCTGACCCAGGCGTCGCCGCGCGAATCGATGGCGATCCCGGTAGGCCAGGCATCCGGCGTGGGCAGCGGGTAGTGCTCGGTGCTGCCGTCCGGGTGACGGCGGAAGACGAGCCCCATCGGGCTCGACCCCGGAGATCCGGTGGTCCACTCGGTGATCGTGCCGCCCGCATCGAAGCGCGCGATCTTGTTCATCGGCGGCGCGTCGATGAAGTTTCGCGCGAAGCGTCCGCCGCTCTCGGTGAACCAGATGCCGTCCTTGTCGTCAATGGCGACGATGTGGGGTACCGAGGACGGAGTGGGGACGGCGTATTCGAAAAGCGAATACGGCCGATCCTCACTGGAGCGAAGCTGGTGGAGGCGAGCCGCAACGCGTGAGACTCTCGGGTCGTCGTAGCCGGCCCTGGGCTCCGATGCATCCGCCGTTGCGACCAGGAAGACGACCGTGAGTGCCGCCGGTACTTGGCCGTTACGCCGCCGCATGGCCCACCGTCCCTTCTTCGAGCTGCCGCTTCAGGCCGAGCAGCGTCTGTCGGCTGTTGTGGCCGATCAGATCGGCGAGCGCGGAAGTCACGGCGGCCGCATCCGCGAGGCCCGCGTGCGTGCGCGACAGAAACGCGGCCGCGCGCGGCGGATCGATCTCAATCTCGTGACGGCTGACCACCACCGCGCCACCCTGTTGCCCCGGCCGCACCTGCCACGAGCCCGAGTGGCGGCGCAGGAAGGGCGGCGGGTCGGGCTGCCAGAAGAGCAGCGTTCCAGACTGGCGGATGCGAACGCTCTTGAAGCGCTCGGCCTCGCCCCGGCTGCGCACGGTCATGAACAGCACCTGGACGTTTGCGTCCTCGTACGCGAGATCTATGCCGAGCACGTGCGGCGCGATGTCCGGCCAACGCTCAATACGCCACAGGGCTTCCATTACCGCCTCCGGCGCCCGCGCAATCTCCACTTCGATGCTGAAGGTGTCCATCGCTATCGCCCTCGCAGGTCGATCTTCGATAACAGGTTAGCGTTCTGCTGAGTGAACCAGACGGTTCCGTCCCGGGAAACGAGGATACCGCGCGGCTTGGCGCCCGCGGCGCGCATTGGAATGAGCTCGAACGAACGCGCTGAAGGATCGAACACCACGACTCGGTTGCCGCCGACACCGCCGAGGCCTCCGCCATCGGTGATCCAGATGGCGCCGCGGCGGTCCTTCGCGAGGCGCACCGGCTCGGCGTCGTGCGCGGGGATGCGAAACTCCTCCCAGCTCCGGCGTGGCACGTCGAGGCGCGCCAGCTTGCCGGCACCTCCTTCGGTCACCCAGACAGCATCGCCGTCCACCAGCACTGCGACCGGCGAGCAGTTCGGCGTCGGCAGGTCGAAGGCTTCGAACCGCCGCTGCGCGACATCGAATCGCGCCACGTAGTTGCCCCGCTCCTCCGAAGCGGTGATCCAAAGGCCGCCGCGGCGGTCGGAGGCGATGTGCAGCGGGCTCGAGCTGGGGCGCGGCAGCTCGTATTCTTCGAACCGGCCGCGCGCGCGATCGAAGCGCGCGATGCGGTTGGCGGCGAGCTCGGTGAGCCACACGTTGTCGCTCTCGTCCACGGCCACGCTGGTCGGCAGGGCGGCGTCGGTTGGCAGTGGGAATTCGTCCACTTGGCGGCGCCCCACGTCCACGCGCGCTAGGGCGTTGGTGCGGAACTGTGCAACCCACAGGTCGCCCCGGCGATCGATCGCCATTCCTGAAGGCATGCTCGACGGCGTGGGCAGGCTTACCTCGTCGAATTGGCCGGTGGCGGGATCGAAGGCGGCAATGCGGTTGCCGTACAGCTCGTTGATCCACAGCCGGCCAGTGCGGTCCTCGATGATGTCGTTGCCGGGACCGCTGCCGGGACGTGGCAGCGCAAAATCCTCGACGCGGCCTTGCGGGGTGGAATCGCGCGGGAGCTCCGAAGGCACGAACTCGCCGATCTTGTTGCCGAGCTGCTCCGTAAACCAGATGTGGCCCTTGGCGTCCACCGCGATGCCGCCTGGGCGGCTGTCGGCGGTTGGGATCTTGTACTCGACGATCTCGCCGGTCGCCGGATTCATCATGCCCAGCGCGTTCCCGAAAACCTCTGTGAACCAGAGCCGATCCTCGGCGTCCGCGACTATCTTGAACGGCGCGGCGAAACGCGTTGGGAGAGCATATTCGACCACATGATCGTCGATAACGCGCGCAATCTTGTTGCCGACCATCTCGACGAAGTAGATGGAGCCGTCGCGCAGCTCGGCGATGCCGGTCGGGCGAGCGTTTGCCGTCGGGATAGCAATGCGCACGAATCGCTTCCGCGCTTGATCGTAGTAGCCGATTTCGTTTGCGGTGCGCGCCGTATACCAGACCCGCTGGCGGCGATCGACGAAGACCGTGCGCGGCTCGGATTCCTTGCCCGGCAGCTCAATCTCACGCACGCGGCCCGCGGGCGTGATGTAGCCGATCCGATTTGCGAACCGCTCGGCAAACCAGATGTTCCCCCGCGCATCGCGATCAATTCCGAGCGCGTACCCCTTGGGATTAGGTAGCGGAATCTCTACCATCTTTCCATCGGCCATGAGGCGGCCGAGGCGGTTGGTAAGGCGCTCGGTGAACCACACGCTCCCGTCTTCATCGAGCACCAGCGAGTCAACCCCCACCTTGCTGCCGTCGCTGCCCGGGGTAGGCGTGCTGAACTCGACGATATGCCCGTGCGCGTCGAGCTGACCGATCTTGTTGTTCGCGGGGATGTTCTCGAATCCGTAGAAGTCGCCTCCCCCTTCGGTGAACCAAATGGTGGAGGTGCGCCTGTCGGCGACGATCATGCGCGGCACGGCCTGCATGGTCGGGATGACGTACTCGTGAAAGGCGGTCTGGTAAGCGAAGTCGGGCGCCGATGTCGTGGTCCCGTCCGGGTTCTCAACCCTGACCGTCCCACGCATGAAATGATGGCGGTGGCAGACGTACGGAAAGATGCCGGCTCGCTTAAACGTGTAGCTCCACTGTCCGCCGACGGCGATATCGGCCGAAAACAACGTGAGCCCGTCGTCGCTGATCGTGTGCACCAGCTCGGGACCGCGGTTGTGGAACACCACGGTATCGCCCACGCGGGCGCGGAGCGAGAGGGGTCTCATGTACGGGGGCGCGTCGCTGAGCTCGACGGTGAGGTTCGCCGCTGCGGAGTCTTGCGCCGCAGCGAGCGCCAATGCCGCCGCGGTCAGTCCGAAAAGAACGCGCGTCATCCCGCGATACCGCGCGCCTGCACCAGCGGAAGGAAGCGGGCCATCAGCTGGGCGATGGTGTGCACCTGGCGCAAGTCCGGAGCCGCTTGCGCAGGCAACGATAGCCGGGCACCGACCATCGTGCCCAGCTCGACCATCTCCAGTGAGTCAATCCCGAGCTCCTGCTCGAGGTCCGCGGTCGGCTCGACCTCTTCGGCGGCGTGACCGAGTGTTTTGAGCGACTGCAGTACGGCAGCACGAACATCGTTTTCGCTCATAACGGCTCCTTCGCGAGATGGATGGACAACAGGTCTGCGCATTGGTGTCCGGTGGAGACGACCAGGGCTGATCGCGCCTCGGGCAACCGCCGCAACAGCTCGCAGGCGACCGCTGCGGCGATGCCTCCGCTCGCGCCAAGGGTGTCCCCGGCGCAATCGGCGGGATGGATCAGCCGCGCCGCGGAAAAGACGCGGCGCAGGCCGGCGTGAAGGGCGGCCTCACATTCGCATCCCGGCGAGGCATTGCAGACGATCAGCGGGGGAGCCGGTCCGGGTCGGAGCTCGTCGAGAAAAGCCGCCAGCCGCTCGGACCAGGAATCCTTGGGCAGGCGAAAAGTCTGGTGCGCGCCGATCGCGATCGCGCCCGCCGGGACGGGACGTTCCCGCGCCAACAGGCGAAGGAACCCCGCTCCCTCGGCGACGACGCACGCGTGCGACACCGCCGCCTCGACCAGCGGTGTCACGGGCGCCTCCGAACCTCCCGCGAACACCGGACCGTCGCCGCCGCCGCGCAAGTGGCGAAAGGCCATTCCGATCGCCTGCGCACCTGAGCACCGATCGGTCGTGATGGTCTTGGCGATGCCATGCATGCCCAGCAAAATGGTGGCGTGGCCCTGCAG
>WNGG01001001.1_pt1 | contig 32997 bp, 68 predicted proteins | sample 5400661 | NCBI WGS metagenome assembly WNGG01 (sample SAMN13153372, study PRJNA577476) | soil metagenome | isolation source: 100 cm soil or saprolite under Garry oak tree replicate 1 | place: USA:California | collected 2016-06-15
TGGTTGGGGAAGAAACAAGTAGTTGTCTCTCTAATGATGGACATTCCAGTCTGCGAATCATGTAAACAAATCATCGAACCGAATGATGATGCTATCGAGTTCTGTACCGGAAAAATGCGCTACCATGCTTCCGGAGACATGAGTGTCACAGGTACAGTAGTTTTCTACCATACCAGTTGTGCTCCAATTGACCTTTAGTAGAAAAGAAATCATCTGCGACGAGTGCGAAATCAGTGAATTTACGGAACCTGTTGATGAATGTTCTTGTGAAGACCCTCCTCGAAATCTCTGTATCACATGTCACCGAAAACTCCATCCCGTCAAGTCTGCCTCGAAGATCAATTGGGGAGAGATAGAGAAATTCGAGGCTCGCAAATGACCGACCGATATCATATCCTCATCTTTGGGATTCTCCTTAATCCCTTCCTCTGGCTAATAATATGGAACTTGGTTCCTTGATTCCTCCCTGGGAAGGCGTGGATAATGTGTTTCTTGATCTGCCCTCCGCTCTGGCAGGTTTGTTATTCTGGATTGCGCTGATTACTCTGATTCTTCTTAGAACGGCTCGCGACGAATAGGCTTCCCTCAATCATCAGGATCAAGGGAATGAAAAGCACAAAGTCGGCGAGGATGTTTGAGTCTGGCGTTATGACAGCCGAGATCACATAGACCATAGCCCAAGTATACCAACGATTCTTAGTCAATCTCTTCGGGTCAAAGTTACCATACCTCACCAATAAGTAGACGACTATTGGCGTTAGAAAGCTCAGACCTGAAATTAGGGTTACCACGAAGACCATTTGATAGAAGTCCATCGCGACGATGAGGTTTTGGGTCACACCGACATAGGGAAAGAAGGCGAAAAGACCGTAGATCATTGCTGGCATCATTATGAAGAAACCGAAGGCGCAACCACTGACGAAGAATGTTAGAGAAATCCAGATCAGTTTACTCGGTAAGTCTTTGAAAGCGGGTTCTACGAACCGATAGACTTCATAGAAGATCACTGGACTTGCGACGAGGAATCCGAAGAAAAGAGAAGCCACTGTGTAAATAGTTATCGGAGCACTCGCGGTCCCCGGAATTAATTGAACACTCGATGGCAGAAGATACGTTCTAATCGCATCGAGAATAAGAGAAACAAATGGTTTGTAAAAGCCGAGAAAGTTTTGATCTAAGGAGGCTGGAGCAACGAGAAAGAAAAGAGTTGCACAGAGGAGAGATATCCCCGCTATCTTCGCTCTGTGTTTAAGCTCTGCTATGTCTTCAGAATACTCTTCCCACTTGGTCACTCTTTCTTCTCCTCTTTTGGCTTGCTCGCTTCATCGAATGCTTTCTTTGCTTCCCCGGCAGTCTTAGCCCATTCAAGGACTGATTTGCGACCGAAGAAGATGATTGCACCAATGACTACAGCGACTACAACCACTTCAATACCCGCTATCACACAATCACCTCTGTCTTTTTCCCCACTCTACTTGTATTGGGTAATTGTTGCCGCAACCGAAGTCGAAGCCTTAGCCATAATCGTAACCTCGTTTCCTGGAGCATCCGCGAGTAGAGCAACTGAATCAATTGTCACTGTCTGAGCACCACTGTTCCAATCTGTGTAAGTGACTTGAAGATTTATTGTTCCAGATGTAAAAGCTGTAACATCGATATCTCCTCCAACTTTGAAAACACCGTTCGACGCTCCGACAGTGTATGCCGCTATACTTGCAACAGTACCAGTTTGACCAGTCAAATCGCCCTCTCCGACAATCAGTGGGATACCAAAAGCGACTGGAGTGATGCCATTGTAACGCTTTACCACTCCTCCCATGTAAAGATCGCGCCATCTCAGAGCAGAAGTGCCTAAGTCCTTCGCGCTGTCGGAGTTCGGAACAACCGCGCTATTTGGTGTAAGAGTTAGATCAACATTTCCAGAATTGAAAATTTCTGAATACACATTAGCAAACCGATGCGAAGAATCTCCGAGATTTTCAATGTTATCATCTGGAGGAACAAAATTATTCCCGAGCGTCCAAGTCTTATTTTGACCTATAATAGACATTCCATTCGCTCCAGCATTCAAAATAGTAGTGTAAATATTAGCCCATCTAAGAGACGTGGTTCCAAGGTTCGAATTATTGTCAACGCTCGGATTCAGTCCGAATCCATTAAAGCTTAGATTTGAACTTCCCGAATTGACGTTCAGTGTCATTCCCGCTCCAGAATTTATAGTTAATCCCGAAGCTCCAGAGTCAAGAATCAGAACGAACAAATGTGCCCATCTCAGAGAAGAACTTCCTAAGTCTTTTGTATTGTTGGAAACTGGAACCACAGCCGTGTTTGGAGTTAAAGTCAGATCAGAACCTCCGGAATTTATGATTGGTACAAAGAGATTTTTCCATCTCAGTGATGAACTTCCTAAGTCGAAGGAGTTATCATTTCCGGTTCCAGGAAAGAATTTCGTTCCATCCCATCCAATATTTTTACTTCCTCCGGTCAAAACCAATTGTGAAGCAACTGCGGAAATTGTACTAACGTAATTAACATTCCATCTTGCCGTCGCAGACCCTAACGAATATGTTAAATCTGTCTGAGGTTGGAGTGTCTGGGTCTCAAACGTTCCAACACCAATCCGTTTCAAATAAGCATCGATTGAAGAAACTCCTCCCGCACCAAAGTTTATTCCCGATTGAAAAATCTGCATAAATGGATTCGCGTCAACTACTTCACCAACGGCAATTTGATAATCAACTACTAATCCACTCTGAACCCAATGAATATAATGAGCATCCGTCTCAATCGACCAGACTTTTTTGTCTTGATAATTTTCATGTACTGGAACGGGTGACATACCAGAAAAATGAAAATCTGATTCAAATTCTCTGTATATATCTCCAACATCAATAACCGCTTTCCATTGATGAAACCCATAGATAGTCTGACTCGAACTAACATCAGTAAGGTTCAACCGAATCTCTGATTGACTGACGTCGTGAGAAGCATGAGCAACACCATTTGGCATCAATTCCAAAAGCGTACCAGACTGAGAACGAGTTGTTCGAACTCTCAATGTATCAGGCAAGAAACTTCCTGCGATAGGGGTTCCACAATGAGCAGGATCGGTGAGAATTGTTCCCTCATCATCCATCTTAATCGCAGTCGTTCCAAGAATTAGAGGAATAGGATTTACAATATTGCTACCGTCATAACTCATAGGAGTGTCTTTCATAACATGTGCACTAAAAGCGTATGGAATCTTTGGAGGTGTGAGTGCCCCTCCGCTTCCACCAGTAGTCTTTTGTGAAACTCCAAGAGCGGCAAGAGCAATAACACCCGCTCCACCAGCAAGACCTATCAGTAAGAATTCTTTCCGTCTCTTGTTCTCGGCGAACTTACTCCCGTCCCAACGACCCATTTAGTTAGTTCCTTTCTTTGAACTCTCTGAAGCCTTCTTTATCTCCTTTGGAGCTTCTGGAGTCTTCTTCTCTGCCGTCTGTTTAGCTTGCTGTTCTGCTTGCTGTTCTCCTTGCCGAAACTGTGCATAAGTGATTATAGCCGCATCGATCTCCATGATCGCATCAGAAAACTCTTTCCGGAGCATGGCGAGACGCTGATTTGTACGAGCAATCTGTCCCATCATGTTATCCATTTTTTCACTTTCCATTCACACTGTCACCTCCGACACTTTTCCCTTCCCCAATGTTACCACTACTAATTAGAGTTACCATACCCGAAGTATTTAAAGCTCACGGTTCTCATCAGAATCCGAATCGAAAGCCGTGAATGTACAGATTTATGGCGACAATTCCAGTACAGATCAGAATCCAAAAAAAGGTTCCCCAGAGCTTGTCTTCGAGAATTAAGTCCCGCTCTCTCTGCTTTTTCTTCTGATCCATCCATTCCTCGCTCAACTCTTATCTCTGTGGAATCTAAGACGGCATCCAGGAACAATACATTCGACAATCTGATACTTGGTTCTCTGTCTCTCATTTCTCTCCAAAGTCACAGCCTCGAAACGGTGTCTATGTTTCCGCACTGCATCAGGACGCATTTTCAATCCTCAAACCAGGGCTTCGGAAGAAGTTTCTTTGATTCTTCTAAGTCTTGTTCTTCAGCGATATCGTCTTGGCGACCGGGTTGTTTCTGTGGAGGCAATGTCATACAACAAAATTTGTAGTGGGTAAGACTGAGAAATGGATACATTGTTTTTCCGCATCCGGGACACTGCCACTTATCTCCCATTATTCTGAAGACCCTTTATGTATCAAAACATTTATTCCAAATGCCGGACTCGTTCACTGTACCAAGAGCATAAGCTTCGTAAAGGAGTACCCGACTAATATGGATCGACCAGACATCGAGAATCATTTTCTTACCAGCCGGAGTGTTCGCTTCTCCGAAAGTACAAGGGTATCCCGGCATAGCTTTGCATTTTGGACAGCGAACTTGGTAAAGATGGATAGGCTTGACTTCAATATAGTCTTCCTCTTCTTTCTTTGGAATCATCATTCTGGATGCTCCTTCTCTACATGTTCTCTCAACTCGTCAATTGTAAAGTCTTTATGGCAGAAAAAGCATTGAGACTTCTTGCCTGGGAATCGGGCTCTGATACACTGTTCTATGTGGCTCCCGACTATTTCTTCTGCGCTTATTCCCGTACTCTTTGCCTCTACAGCTACCTCGTAAGCGGTAAATTGGTACTTACAGATCGGACATTTCATTGTCTGGGGGAGTGTCACTCTGGCTACAGTCTGGATGCCCTTAGTGATACCGAGCTTCAAAGCACGAGCACGACCCATTAATAGCTTGTTTCCAATCTGATCGTGTCTATGTATGCTTTAGACTGTGGGAAATCTTGTCTGGCTCGCATCAAAGTCTTCTGAGCCTCTGACATCAAGCGTTCGGCAGTACCATATTCCACAGTGAAAGGATTGTAGCCCTCTGGATAATGAGTCACCATGACTTGATAATAAAGCGTCAGTTTTTTTGACACTGGGAATTTTGTGCCGTCGCGATTAGTCCTAAAACTCATCTCCATGACACCGTGATCTGCCCAATCAAAGTATCCCCGAATGTATCCGTAACAACTGTAACAGTGTACCAGAGAACGTTAGTTGTCGCAGGAGTTGAACCATTTAAGCATGTAAAGCTTGTCGGAAGAGACACTCCGATTCCAGAAGTCAAAGGAATAAATGGTATGTTGGCATTACAGAATATCGATCCTGACTGAACACTCTGAGCATTCAAGGCTAATGTTACCGAAGTAATATTTGCGGTTGATCCTGATGTATCAATTGTAAAAGTTGGAGTGTAAATTGCTGGCGTGACAACGTTTAGAACACTTTGTGCAGTAGATGTTGGAAAGTTAGGAGGATTAATTGAAAATCTACACGAATATGCTGTTGTAAATGTTTCGAGAACCCCGGCTGTTCCATTACTAATAGTCGTTCCAGCTATCAATGGTGAACTACAAAGCGTAACCAATCCAGGAGGATTTGTGATTCTATTCGAAGGTATTATATGTATCAACTGAAACAATCCAAATGCTGAAGTAATCATCAACGACCCAATAATGATTGCAAGCAATACGCGCCTTGGTACAGATTTCATTAGAATTCGTCCTCCTTTCCTACCACTTGACCATATTTCCGTAGCGCGTCTCCCCGACTGATACCTAACTTGTACGATCTACCGAACCGATTGTACGGCTCTAATTTCTGTCTGGTCCTTGGATTAGTCCTCGGGTTCTTGCCAAATTGTGCGTCCTTCATCCACGGAGGATGCTTGTTGTAGTCCTGCACGAAATCCTCGAATTTACTCAACTGTTCTTTATTTCCACTAATTCTCAAAATAGGTGCTCTCTTGATACCGTATTCCGTGAAACATACCCACCTATGATTCCCATCAACAATGTCATTCTCTCTGCCACGAACAACGATGAAAGGAATCGCATCGATATGATCACGAATGTACTGTTTCCTTGCTTCACTGCCTTCGGTATCTTCATGTTCAACGAATCCCCTACTCCTCAATTTCGACAATGGAAGAATCTCGAAACGAACTTTCAAGCCAAGCAACTTTGCCACTTTAGCATAATGTCGAGTCTCTTTGGGAACCATATGGCGAAGTGGTTGAAAGGCTCCGAGACGCGCAGTGGGAACCACAAACACACCACCAGTCTTACGGTTGGTTCGATAGCTCATTCCCACTCCTCCAATTTCTTGTGATCGAGTCTCGACGCGATAACATTCAACTGAACATGAGTCTCAACGAATCTTTTCCAATGAACATCAACATTGCGAAGATGACTCTTACTATAGGATTGACCGTCAGAACTTGTTCCAATCAAAATAGTCTCAGAATTCAAGACTCGACGAATCTCGAAGCCCTCGTTTTCCAAAGCCGCAATCTCTTTCTTTGTTTCTTCCAGAGTCAATTCTCTGTCGAACTTCTTCCAGACGACAAGACCATTGAGTTCTTTTCTTCCACTTTTATTGCTGTTCATTGTGATAGCAACCACTCCAAAACCTTCCAATTTATTTCAAGACTTTCTCTACTACGACTCATAGCTCTCATTTTAGTTGCTCTTGAATCTCCGATATTTTGGAACTTCCGTGTCGTCTCCCTCTGGCAATTCCATATTTCCTTCCTCAATTTCTTTCAGTGACATAGGCTTCTGGAGTCTGTTATTCCAACAGTCAGAACAATACTTCAGTCTCTCAGCTAAATTGTCCGTTCCGGATTCGGTCGAAAGACTTACAGTCCAAAAGTATCTCGGGCAATTCAAGCATTTTCGCAATTCGCGCATTGATTTCATAGTTGTCATTAATCCATCGAATCCAGGAACCCAATTATCAATAGTCCAGCCCAGACACCGAATACGAAATCCAAGTATGGGACTGTTCCTCCTCCAAGGGTCAGAATGAACCACCAGAGATAGAGAAGGTTAGATGGATCAACAGAAGCGCATCCAGTATCTCCACCACACATTATCTGAGGCAGAATTACGAGAAACATGAAAAGCCAGACAATCCAAATAGAAATCCAGAAACCAATTCTTGAACCACCTTTACTTGAACCATCATATCGTCCCATTACTCTTCTCCTCTATTCTTTCTGTATCGATTCATGGTCTCTCTTCTACTTGTAGCTGTTCTCTCTCCCGTTCTCTGTGTCCTTGAGACTGTGCCACCAATGTTCAAAAAGTCGTTTCCTCTTGCCTTGTCTTCCCCGACCACGTTCTTCATGAACCAGTAAGCGAACATGATAACGACTAATGGCACAAGTAGAGTAAATATGATTCTAACACCATGCCCTTGATCGAAAAGATAAGCAAAGAACACTGTTGTGTTGATTGTTCCTACCGTCACACCATTCTGAACGTGGCAATTAGTAGACCATGCAATACATCCAACCACATTCACATTGGCAAGAGGACTAAATGCCGCTTGGCTCAACCAGTAGAGAAGAACCATAATCATGAAAGCCAATAACAAAATAGCAAATGGGTCTCCATCCTTCGCACCCTGACCATAACCTCTTGATGGCATCTTGAACCCACCACTTTTTCCACCCTCTTTCTTAATCTCTTCCTTCTTTACATCGGGTTTACCACCACTCCCACTCCCTCCTTTCGGACCTCCTCCTGGAGTAGGGTCTTTGAGATCGGCTGGAGTACCACCTTCTGTCGGAATGAATGACTTGATGATTACAATTCCTCTCCATATCAATTCTGTGAACTTCCATATCATCTTGAATACGAAGGTGAAAATCTGAACATTGAGATCAGTCCACCAAAGAAATCCAGAAACTCCGATAACATAGACCATTAGAGCACCCCAGACCCAATCCATCATGAGCAAGTACGATGCCGGGGTCGCGAATGCAAAGAAGAGAGTAATCATAAGAAGAATGATATTCAACAGAGTCAGAGCCGGACCGACTACGAATGCAAGAAGTCCAAAGATGATTGAATTTGCGAAGATGTTGATAGCAAAAGTAAGAACATTTAGTATGAAAGCACCCGTGCTCGTCACCCATGAAACAAAGTTCAACAAGACTTGTGTTATAATAGTGATCAAATCAGAAAACAAAGTCAATAATGAAGTTCCGAGATTAGGAAATCCAAATCCACTACCAGTCCAATTCAAGAAGTTCACTATCTGACTGATCATCCATGATACCATTCCTTGAAGCACAGACCCAATAGGACCGAGTGCGGTATTCTGAATAAATGTTCCGGCATTCTGGATTGTATTAATCACGGTGTTAACTGCTCCTCCTACTGTACGACCAAGCCAACCAAAAAAGCCACCTGTATCTTGTGGTCCCGCAGTTGGAAGAGTTGGAATGTAAATTGAGAAAACATTCGCACTTGTTCCAATACCACCAGTTTGACCACTTGTATAGTATCTAAACGAATAGCCTCCTGTGACATTATGCATCCAGAATCCTACATGATACGAGGTCTGAAGATTCATCCAAGGCTGTGTATAGTTCAATGCTTGCGCCGCAGAAATATTGATTTGAGAATTTCCTTTACCACCAAGACTACATGTTGCTGGTTGTGAAGCCGCACTGTAACATAAATATGAACATGATGGACCTTGACCATTCGCGTTACAACTTCCACCGTTAGCTCCTCCCGTAAAATTTGCCACGAGAGACATCAACTGTTGAGGAGGAGAACTTGAACCAGTATTCGCACACAAATACAATGTAGAGGACTGTTGACATTGACTCAGAGGGTCATCGGTTCCGAGATTCATTGTAGCTCCAAGTTGTCTTTGCATATAGACATAGTAATGATAGGTACTTGCCGCAGAAACAAATCCCATTACCAACAGAGTTACCGATCCATCGTTCAATGGCGTATATCCTGCTTGTGTTGGTAGTGTAGCATTCAATGTCAAATACCACGCATACTCTTCTCCAACAAAATTATGCAATGTGTTACTATCGTTCAAGAATGTCGGAAGACCCATTTCGGCGAATGCCAGTGACTTACTTGCTCCCGTTGAAAAGTCTACGGCTGAAGTTGATAATACTACACCGGGAGTTGTTGAATTTGGATTTAAGAAAATGTCTCCTCCCCTTATCTTAGCATTGACACAACTCCAAGCAGTATTGATTGTACATGTCGTCGTAACTTGGAATGATTGTATCTCAAGAAGATAATGAACAAATGATTTAGAGCTTGAAGTCCAACCACTCCAACTAACCGTGTACGAATTTGAACCAGATTTACCAGTCGTATCCCAATCAGATGTACGGTCGGCTTGATTAGCATTAGTTGTATTACAGAGATTACCAATCAAAGATTGACCAGTATCGCCAGAAAATGTCCCACAACTACCAGCATTAGCATCCATAAACATACTCTCAAGGACAATACTACTTGATGAAGTGGATAGTGCCAAAGTGTCGGTTCCTGAAGTTCCGGTCGTACTTGTAGTCTGTGTATTGGCAGTATTACCAAAACTACCAGACCAACCAGTATATTGTTCTGCAAAAACAGAGCCTTGAAATCCATTATTTGGCGCACCAGAATGTGCAGTTATCGTATCTGAACCCGTCGCAGTAGGACCACCAGTATAAACAGTAAATCTTGAAAATCCACCATTTGAGAAATCTGCCAATTGAGTATAAGATGTCGAAAGAGTATCCGTCACCGATGTTACTGGATTACCACCAAAGGTTCTCTGCGTAATAATTACCACAATCAAATTACCCGTAACCGTCTGAGACCCTGTAGCACATGTAACCCAATTATCAGAACAATTTCCTGAACTTCCCGCAATACGACTAAGTGAACCAGTGCTTAAATTGGGACTAATCTGTCCATTCCACAAAGTCGTAAACGGGTCGGGTTTGGGAGACGGAGGAGTCGGATTTGGAATACCAAGACCAGGAGTGCTATAGTAGAAAAAGGCAGTTGGAATCATGATAACCGCGATCAAAAGAGCCACAATAAGCATGGTCTTCAATGGTGTAGGAATTGGTTCGTAATCTCCGTTGACCCTTTTCACTAACTTAGCCCGACGAGAAGAAACCTTCTTCCAGTCCTTTTTGTTCTTGGACACTATCTATCTGGCTCTATACTTTCTCTTAGTCCTACGGTTCGTTCGATACTTTTTCTTCGCTCGTGCTCGTGCCTTTCGTCTCTTCTCTCGGTTCAATCTCGCAACAGTATTAATCCCTACCGAAGCACTTGTAACAGTACCAAAAGTTCCAACATCAAACTGGGCATTAGCTACCAAGATAACTTGTTTCCCATCGATTTTTAGAGTCGGATGAATCCATGCCTTGTGACGACTATAACGAGCGAGACTCCAGCCAGTCTTGTTACCATATCTTTTGAATGTAGTTTCTTCTTTTCCATCAAGGCGATAGCCAGCCCAACCACCAGATTCATCTTTGTATGGAGGCATTTGAGCGCACCAGTATTGATAATTCTCAGTGCCATACTTCTCATACATAGATTTAAAGGTTCCAAAATCTTCAACTGGGGTTCTCTTCCAGACATCTTTCCACTGTGTACGAATCATAAACCGTCCCTTCTGCTTACTGCGCTTTCTCTGCTTCTCGATCTGAAGACTCAATTAACCAGCCCTTTTCGAAATATCAGAAGCCACAGAAGCAAATGGAACATATCCACCATTATGTCTCTTCTTTGGACTTCTACGCTTTGGAATCTTGTAACCTTTCTTACGCGCCATCGAAATACTAATAGCGTATGCTTGTCTTGGGTCTTTATCTTCTTCTTCGATCAAGTAATTAGTCTTATCATCGACAAATTTCTTTGCCGCAGAACTCCAACCAGTACGAAATCTCTTATGAGTTCGACGATTTGTTCTGTAACTCAATTTCCTACTCCTTTCTTATTCAATCGGTGTAATTTATCAGCAAGAACTTGTTTCTTCTGGACAACTGTTATTGGAATTCTTTCTCCTTTTCCTAAAAGACTTTGAAACTCAAAAGCAATATTAGCTTGGGGACGTTTCAATACAAGAAATGGATAAATATCTCTAAGAAGAACAATAGCCTTTCTGGAACAAAGAGTCAACTGACGACACGGCTTCCAATTAGGTTTATATTGACGAGCGCTCATAGTTCCACCATACTGACTATGAATTTGCTTCAATATATCTTCAGAAGTATTCGTTATTATGATTCTAACTTGCCATCCACCATATGGAACAGGAGATAATCCAATACAACCTTCTCCATCAACAAATCCAGCCAACCAAGCAGAATTCATTTATGACCACCCTGCTTCCATTCGTCCTTTGGAATGATCGGATTACTACCGAACCAACGCTTAACATCTTTATTCTTGAAGCTATGATAATTTTTACCCGGTTTACCAACCCTTCCTCTCCAGTGCATCTCTTTCCGCATAGCAACAACTTTCCGACGAGGACCGCGACCGACAGTACGAAAAATAATCTGTTGAGAAACTGGAACATACAACTTAGTAGCATTCTTCTCTCGAACTCTCTTTCTGTATTTCTTGGCTTCATCTGGAGTCATCTTCTTGATAATATGATAACGGTGCTTAAGCTCGTCAAGATCGTAAAGCATCTTCATAGCATCGTCCCCACCCGCAGTTGGACCTCCGATTCCTACCAATCTAAAGGTCTCCTGGTTCTAAATCCATTATCGCCTTAGGACTACTCCGATAATGAGTTCTCTTACCATTTCTCGAACTTCTCCGACCAGTGTGCCACACAGCATACCCGGTACGAGCACCACGGACTTTGACTTCGCGAATCTTGTGCTCACTGACCAGCTTGTCCAAAGCCTCTTTGACTCTGGGCGTGTCCTTCTTAGCATAATGTTCCAATTCTCCTTGAAATTCTAATTTCTTTCCTCGGGTATTTATTTCGGTCACAACATCAGCAACACTCGCAATACCATAATCTTTGTTATAGTCCTCCACTTCCTTCAAGACGCGTTGCTTCAGAGGAAGAGAAGTATCGACCTCGCGAGCCTCTTTGCGACCGAGACGAAGCTTTTCAGAACGAGAAATCAAGTTAGTCGTCCCAAACATAGCTACGTTCTTTCTTATGAACTCTACGCTTACGCTTCTTCGCGTGAATAGCTTTCATTTGTTTCTTAGATGCCAAAACCACTTTCACCCTTACCCTTTCCACCTTTTCTCCGTGGAACAATGGGGTTACCTCTGAACTGACCTCCGAGTTCACCGAGTTTCCTACCCATAAGATTGCCATCAGGAAGAACCTTCTTGTCTCCGAGAGCAGAAGTCTTACCCATCATCTCGCGATCAATAGATTTGAAACGATCACCACTCTTCATAGAAGAAAGACCTCCACGCATTGGAACCCGCTTGCCCTTCTTGGTCATCCACTTACGATTTGCCATGATTAAAGAATCCTGTCCCCGTCGCCCTTGGTATTCGTCACTCTGTGTTTCCCACCAATAAAGGCTTTCTGTTTGTGAGTCAAAGCAGTATTGGTTCCGATAGCAGTATCGCTTGTTACCGAACGTTCCTCTGTCAATCCACCACTACCACCAAGAGGACCAGCATCATCGCCGATAGGAGCACGAGTATTACGGAAAGCATCGCTATGACGGGCTTTCGCCTTAATTGCACGAACTTGTTTTCGAGATCGTTTTCTTGCCATTTAAGCATACCTCTTTCGAAGAGCCGAACGAGCCTCACCATGTTCCCTTCCAAGAGCTTTACGCTGTTGACGATGTTTCAAAGCTATGGGACCATGAGCACTATAAGGACGAGTTTTCCTAATAGCAGTCCGTTCCTGAGATTGTTTCAAAGCAAGAGCGGTATACTTATTGTAATACAAATTGGCAAGAGCTTGCCGAGCCTTAGCAAAATCCTTTGCACGGTTTTCACTTGCCTTATGATGTTCCTTCGCAAAAGCATCCTGAGACTTTGTGAACCATTTAGCAAAATTGTCACGAGCACTAAGGAATTCATCTTGTCGTCCTCCCCCAATACCAGTTATCCTCGGATAGTGCTTTCGAGTCCTACGGTTTGTTTTCCAACTTGTCATTTCTTAGAACTCCGGAAGGAAAGCATCGCGCTTGCCTCTTGCGTGTTTCTTGGTCTCTGCGGCAGTATAGCCTTCCCAAACCAAGCCCTTAGGATTACGCTTCTGGACTCCTCTGAGTTTACGTTCTGCTACTCTCTGATGCTTCCAGATATCGAAATCCCCGCGCTTCTTCTTCGCGTGAATAGCCTTGTTTTCTTTCCGACTTCTTTTACGCTTATTTGCCACTAATTCACCACTCTCCCTTAAAGTAGGGACTCATTCCCTTGGTAGAACCCTTTCGCGGGACTACCATCGATATTCTTCTCAATCATTTTCCGTCTCTTCTTAGCATGAATCGCTCGGTTCTCTCGACGAGAACGTCTGCTTTTCCTCTGCTTTGGCATTTAGAGAAGCCCTCCGTCCCCATCGAATACTTGACCATCGTCGTCTGTGAAACCCTGAGCATCTGGATTTTCTTCTGCTTCTGTATAACCAGTTGTTGTATCGGCTGTCTCAGTCAACATTCCCATATCTGGAGTCTCCGGTTCCGTCGCTGTCATAGTAGAAGGAGCTTTCTTTGTTCGTCGTCTCTTTGTCTTAGGAGACTTAGGACTCTTAGTCTCAGCCTTATTCTCAATATTGATATTGATACCACGACCCAAAGCCCGCTCTTCACGAGTAGGGAACCTCTGACCGGAATGAATACTACGCAAGTGCTGATTCAATTCTGCACGACTGATGAAGGAAGCGATAGGAGTACCCGCGATCTCGTGACCAGACTCTTGCGCGTACATGTGGGCAACACCCGGAGCGAGGTCATGACCAAGCATAGCAGTACAGATAGGACAAATATAGCGACGGCTCTGACTCTCAAGCTCTGACGGGGTATAATCCTTTGTGCGGAACACGCCACCAGTGCGTCTATTAGTTCGATAACTCATTAGAACACTCCCTCATTTTCCATTGGACTCTCTTCCTTCAATCCAGAACCGCTTTTATTCATTTTCTTTGTCTTCTTCGCTGTACGCTTGTGTCGCGGAAACCTTTTCCCAGTCCTACGATTGGTTGCGAAGAGACTCATTAGATTATCGGCTTCTTGCTGAAATATCCAGAACCAATTTTCTCTTTCTCTTTAGGACTGGTGTAAGCCTGCGACTCTCGATGATTATGATTTCGCTTCCGCTTCTTAGCATGAATAGCACGCTTCTGTTTCCGACTTCTCATAGTAAACTCTCCCCATTATCTCCATTCGAACCCTCCAAAGCTCTCTCAATCCTCTCAGCTGTTCGAGTCAATCGCCCACCTATTCGACGAGCGGTTGCAATCCTACCCTTGTAAATCTTGTGAATCTTAATCAATGGAAACTTCATTTGAGCTTGAGACATCGCTTCATTCTTACTCAAAGCCATAATACGAAGATTGAACTTCCGACCATCAGCCAACCTTGCTTCAATATTCCACGGAATAACTTGAGAAGGATGAATACGAGTTCCAACCCGAGTAACTTGGATATCTTCAATAGGACGCGCTGTACTTATGAATTTTGTTCGAGTACGCCTATTCGTTTTGTAGCTCATTATGTTGCTCCCCTACTCTTTTTGTTCCCGAAAATAAGAATCGCATTTTCCCCCAAAACCAATAGTGGGGAAGGGAAGAGTGTCTGAACAGTTGACTCCTCCCCGGGATGTCAATCCTACTGTAATCAAGCCCGAAGACTCGAATTACAGACGGATGAGTTTGACAGCACCAAGGAACAGGATAACTCCCAAAAGCGAAGCCGCAAGGATAGCTCCTGCGGTGAAGTCGCTTTGTATAGTTCCGTTAGTGAACACGGTCCCGATGATCGTGACCACCAATAGGACTACCGCGAAGTAGACCACTGTCCTTAGATAGTGCTTTGCAGAACCCTCAGACATTTTGTTAAGTATCTCTCTCAATCAGAGTTGACCAAGTTCTACTATATAAAGGTATCTATAGAACCCAAAAAATAAAGTAGGAGAGCCTGAAAAGAACTCTCGATCAGAAGTTTATTGCTCCTGTAGAGCGATGTAGGTTCTGCCCGACTTTTGACTGACTACGTTTACCGCTTCGACAGCCTTCGGAACAGCAATCTTCTTTGCAACAATAGCCTCCGCGTCGGAGAGAATAGCCTTGTTGAAAGACTTTAGACTGCCAAGCTCCTTAGTCTCAAAGACAGCAAGAGGACCATACTGAGTAGTCTTTACCTCCGCGCTCAGAATAGTGAACTTCATGCCTTTGACGATCTTGGTAGACGTAACCTGTGGCTTATTACTTTTCACTTTAATATTTCACCTCGTGACAAACTCTTTTCCTTCCCCTTTACAATCAGAGTTGACATTAATCCCCTACTTAAGCTTTTCCTGATTGTTCTCTTGGTCAATAGAGCGAGACTCTTCACGGACCTCGACGGTCATCTGCCCTTCTTTTCTGTAAATCTGCTCTTTCACCCTACCTTGACGACTGAAATACTTGAATTTCTTCCTATTCTGTTCCGCAAATCTATCCCCTATCCGACCATGAACACCTGATTTCATATGCACTTCGAGATCACTACTATTTCCAAACTCACAAGTACAATCTTCCATAGAACACTGAAAATTACCGTACTCTATTTCTTCCATCTACGCCACTTCATCCACACCAAAATCCCAATCGCCGGAAGAGTATAATAGAATGCATGAAAAGGCTCAATATGCAGACCGTAATAACTCGCAAAGTCGTGGATCGTCGCCCCAACAGCCAGAAGGAGCAATGCATCCAAAAGGCTAACAGACTTTGTGGGAGAAGTAGAGAGTTGCTTCCGTATAGTCTGGGGGTCAGAGACTACCTTTTTTTCCTCTACTCCTCTTTCCACATCTTTTTCATGAAAAGTACAACCATCATATTCACATACTGAACAGTCATCACAGACTCGACCCCCACCTACCGGAAGCAACTTTACCACACGCATACCACAAGATTTCAAGAACTTGTCGCTGTGGCGTTGCTTGAACCAGAGAATTAAGGGAAGAACAACCCATAACACCAAAATAAAGTAAGTCAGAACGTAGATGTGATTCCATGTAAAGAAGTGAGTTGAGTTACTGAGGCATGGATATAGATAGGCATTCGCGTCGGTCCCGGTCCCTTGGAATGCACACGCCCATTGTGGAGTGCCTGGGAATGGAATCTTCTGTAAAAGCTCGACTACAAATCCAAACAAGAATGGACCAAACATTATCACCGTCACATCCTGTTCTGCATGAAGCATCATAAGAATCGCGACCGAAAAGATTTGGAGTTTTACCAATCCTCTCTTATCCTTCAACAACCACCATTCACCCAATGTTACAGCCGACCATTCCGCGAAGACTATCATAGGGTAAATTCTTTTAGTCCAGTACAGGGGATTCAAGAAGTACCAGAGTACACCATACGGAGGATTACCGGGGAAGACTACACCAAGGTCTACGTCTGGGTCGGGAAATACGAACGTAAACAAAATTATTGCTCCGATTGCTCCAAGTAAAGCTCCTCTTTCTTCATCCTTTCCCCAGAATCTCATTTTTCTATGACACAACAACAACAATTTAATTGAATACACAATATTTCTGTTCTGTGATTACAATTAGAACACCAACAATGTTCAGGATCATCAAAGTCCCATTCTCCTACTTCTGAAGCACTAAGATGTTTTTTCATGGATTTGGCACACATGATGATCCATTCCAAGTCCCTCCGATACAGTAATTCCAGAAAGCTCCACCATTATGAATAACTGCATAGATAGTCAATCCGATCATGAAACTCAACCAGATAACGAACATTATTTTTCTATGACGGTTCAACCATTGTAACTGATTCTCGAAAGGCATTTTTCCTGTTCTTCTTTTCCAGTAAATCATCAGAGGAACCACGACCCAGAAAATGAGAGCGAGATGTGTAAAGAAGTCTGAACGAGCGATATCGAGACGAGAGTTCTGAAAGACTATACATTGACCGAATATTCCACATTGAACATGAGGGTCTTGAAAATTCCATGACCATCCAATCGGGAATTTCTGAAGAATTGCCACTGCTACAAGTCCTACTGCGATAATAGGATTCGGCGATGCGGCGATCAGAGGACCGAGCATTATCACGGTTCCTTCCTGAAACACATGGGTTGCGTTTAGAAAGACGTTGGTAAAGAGATTCATAATCACTAAGTCCTTCGAGACCCTTCCCATCTTTACGAGCTTCCACATTCCAAGATATACTACACCCTCGATTGCTGTGACCATTATCATATATGGTTGCTGAGTTGACCAGAAAGGATTCAGCCAAGTCCATAACACACCATAAGGTAGAACGCCATTCTGAATATCGATGAGCAGTGACGTATCGTTTGTACCGAAGATTCCGACGAGTATCAGTGAGGCAACAAGACCCAGAATTACTCCTCTCTCAGCATCTTTATTCCAAAGCCATTTAGGTAGAAGTGGTTTCTCAATTTCCTTACCTCCCTTACCTGACTTACCTCCATTACAACAGAGACAGTGCTCGTTCTCACACCCGGTACTCATACAATCTCCACAATGTTCTGATTTTTTCATTGACACACCCAAACATCATGAAACCCATCGGCTGGTGCGCCAGGAGGAGTTACCTCAAGACATACCTGATGCTGTCGCAGAATCAGAATGATTACCATTATTGCGATTACAATGACAATAATCAGTACTTTCCTCTTAGTGAATTTTACATGACTCTTTGCCCATACCATTAATGGAAAAACGAACCATCCGATCAAGAATAAATAGGGCATTTCCCAGGGGTCTCCGCGAGACTGATTCACCCAAGTCCCCCAATATGGATCACTCAGATTCCATGAAAAACCTACTGCCATCTTCTGTAAAACGAGGAGTACTCCGAACCAAGGATTCACTGTCGCGAGAGGAGCGAATGCGATCACTGTGATATCTTGGTCCGTCTGATTAGCTCTAAAAAAGATAACCGTCATAATGTTCAACAATATCACCCACGGATTGATTTTCCCTTTCTTTGCCAAGTATATCTGAGGCAGAATGATTGCCGTATAGATTAACACTACTGTAACATTGTAGATTTTCCAGTTTTGGAAGAAGGGATTGAGAAGATACCATAAGGCTCCGTAAGGCTGAACCCATGAACGTGCGAATGCTTCATCATAATATCCAAAGATATTTGTCGGTCCCTTGATTGTATAGTAGATAATAATTGAAATTAGCCCCATCAATACTCCTCTCTTGAAGTCATTGTAGTCCCAGAGTACATTCTTCACTTTCTTAAAAGCTTCTTTCATTGGGTCTTATCCCGAGCGAAGTCAATCGCCCCTTTCTCAAATAGGAAATATGTAGCTGTTGCCAGTGCGAATGTTGCCGGAATCCCGAGCCACGGTCCGAACCAGCCAAACATTGGAACGTGAAAGAGGTAAACTCCGAATGAGATTGTGCCGAAGAATATCAGGACACGATTACCAAGGAGCCTATCGATCTTCTGCATCCACGGCTTCACTGTTATTCCTTTCGTTCTTCTTGCAAGGACTATTCCGATTGCGAATGGAAGGAATTGAAATGGCAACGAGGCATAAGTCATCCAGATCGGAGTTGGGTTTAGATTGGCTTGATATACTCCTGCATTCCAGAACAAGATGTACTGTGCTATGAACGATGCGATACCCAGACTCAGAATCCATTTTGATGACGGTTTATATTTTATTATGAGTGGAAGAGCAATGAAGTAGAAGGTCTCCTCGGTGTAAATGGACCAGAGCGGGGTGAACCTTAGAAGGACGTTGCCATAGAACACAAAGACTGCGAATGCGAACAATGGCATGATTCGGAATATTCTTCTAACCACATACTTCTTCACTCTGAAGTCGTCGGCGTAGATTCGATAGAGCAAGAAGCCTGACAGACCAAAAAACCCTGCGACTCCTTGACTCATGGGCTGAATGTAGATACCAAAGAGTTCGAGAAAGTGGTAGAGTAAGATTGTAATTGCGAAGAATCCTCTGAGGCTTGTGAGTGATTTTATCTGATTCATAGACATCCCCCTGGATAACAATCTTCATAGTTACATCCAATATCCCAACATTCCTCGTCGTCCTCACACCAACAAGTTAGACAGTGAGGTTCGCTCATTTTCTGAAATATCTCCATGCTTTTATACTCCAATATGTCATCGGCACGACCACCCAGATCATTTCCATCACATGCCACAATAATCTTCCGAGCACCAAATCCCCAGGTCCACATAACTGCCATTGTACTCCATCCAACTGATAGAAGAGTGTCGGTGTACCAAAGTCACATTCCCATCCTGCGGGGTTGCCAATTGGAAACTCTTGGAAAATCCAGCCTATCATAAACAATGGATTCCAGAATGAGAGAGCTTGAAATGCCGTAGTCGTAATATGTTGATATCCCGAGACGAGGAACCACACAATGTTCTGTGACTGATGAACTAACATAACAGATAGCGGAAATTTCCCTCTCTTTATCAACCATGTTTCCAATACTCCGACTCCAACCACAACTCCTGATAGATATACTTTGTATGGGATATTTGTCCACCACAACGGATTCAGCCAAGTCCACAGTATACCATATGGCATCGGAAACCATGAACCTCCGATATGGTAGTATGCGATCTGAAGCGCATAATCTGTTGAACCTCCCCAGAGATATCCAAGTTCTATAAAGAAAGCGACTACAATAACTCCAGCGACTACAGCAAAATCGAAATTGAGTTTCTTGTATTTTGTCTTTATGATTGCAAGAATGACTACATAGATTACCAAGAGTTCAAAGATTGTCAGAAAGAGTTGTAATTCGTTCATAGTAACGGTCCTCTATATCCCCGAACGAAGTAGAGATCAAGAATCTGAGCGACAAAGCCGAATGCGAACAAGGCGATGAATCCCCATGATATCCAAGTCCAGAACTTCTTCTCTTCGCCAGCTTTCCAGCCCTTCTTATTCTTTCTCCAGACGTAGATAGGCATTATGAACCACATCATTAGAGCGATATAGACTGGGGTTGCTGAGTGAAAGAGACCGAGGTAAGATGTGCGGTCTGCTTCGAAAGCGATACAGTGTCCCTCTGCACATTGAAAGTCTGAGTCACTGAGGCTTGGAGGGAATGTCTTGAATGGGAATCTCAATAAAATTAGAGAGATTGACATGATTGGATTGATTGACGCGAGCGGGAGCATAACTGACATTGAGACCTCTTGATATGCAGTTAGAAATCTAAACCATACCGAAGTTGCCAGATACAACTCGAACATCCGAATGTTCATTCTGCCCTTCTTAACCGCTATGATCTGTGGAATCGTCCACACTGCCTGAAAGAGAAGAGTATACCATTTGTAAAATCCCTGCGTCCAAAACATCGGATTTATCCAAGTCCAGATTTGTCCATATGGACTGTTGTTGTAGATGTAATGCGTGATTAGAAGATAGTCGTTATGTCCAGAAATCGTAATACCAATCAATGCCGCAATAAGCATTGCAATAATATCTCGGTTTCCGATGTATTTACTCAAAAAGTTCCGACCACTTCAACATCATATCTATCTGTTTTCTCATCATCTTGTAATGAAGTCTGTCGTCGAAATTACCAAGACTATTAGAGAGACATTGTATTAATGAGTCATATGATTCCTTGTAAGTTTTTCCTTCAATCTCCGCGTCTCTGACAATCTTCCACAGAGTCTCATTGATCGCCATGCCTTCGTGTTCTGCTCTCAAGTCCTTGAAAGTTGATCGCTCTGTCTTTCTATGCTCGACAACTGGTTGACCGAGACAGATATTCTTGCCAAGATGGTCGGCTATCTTCTTGATGAACAGTCCTGACCAGATATCGCAGTAACGATCAAGTCCCTCGTAATTCATGTACATCTGATAGAATGCTGGAATGATCTCTGCTCTAAAGCTCGTGTTCATTGAACAGATTGGAAAGAACGTATTTTTTCCTATCACTGTTTTACCTCGAAGAAGTTTCTCTTCAGAATCTTGTCCAGCATTACCCATTAAACCTCCAAGACTCAAAATTGTAACCGCATCCAAATCTGGCTGACCCGACCAAAGACCCATGTTCAAAACACATTCATCATTAGAATAGTAACCAACATTTCCAATAGTACGGGTATCAAATGAATATGGAAATCCGCGAGGGAAAATATTTACTTTATGATTCATCATCCAAAGAGGATTGTACCAACCAGACTTTGGAGTTTCGAGATGAATTGTTTTTGACTTCGAAAGATTATATAAGTGTTCATTTACTAAGTTCTTCCCCCAACAATCATCGTCGAGTTCGATCACTACTTCCATTCCCTCTCTGTGAGCCACTAAGAATCCGAAGCTCGTCTCTGCATGACAACGATTAGGAATCACATCTATATCTTTACCGAGATAAACGGCTCTATCTTTCGGACCGTCAAATGTGTAATCAAGACCTTCGAGAATCTTGGAATTGTATTCTCTCAGTTTCTCATCGCCCTCATCTACTACTATCACTCTGGTCTCGTACTTCTGTAACTCAGGCTTGAAGGCTACCAAGTTGTCGAGTCTCTGGATGCTTGGAATCACTAAAGCAATTTTCATACCGAACACCCACATCCTGGACAGCCAAGATATTCAGAATGACAACAGCAAAGTCCCTCGCCCTCGTCAGTAACTATCGAGTTATCTGGACCACAGATTGAAATATCACAGTGACACTTATAACAATTCATTTGGTGTAATATCTCCATCGAACCCAGAGCTTGAATGTCCTAATCCCCATCTGATAAATGTCTCGAACCAATCTTCTTATTGGAGTTCTATTATATCTAAATTCCACCCACTCTATCGGAATCTCAGTAACAGCATACCCCATGATCTGCGGAATAACGACAGTCTCGCACTGCCATATCCAGTGACTCTCGACCACATATGGAATGATACAGTCTCTAACGACTCTCCCACTGTAAGCCCTAAAGCCGCAGAGATGCTCGGTTAGTTCAGAATCAAAGAGCATAGAACACCACTGATTGTAAGCCTTAGAGACTTTGGCTCGGAGCTTAGTCCGCTTTACCACTGCTTCCCTGGTCTGACGAGTTCCTACCACAACATCCCAACCATTCTGTATCAACCAGATCATTTGTGGAATATGCTTTGGATTCATTGCCATATCAGAGTCGAGAACGAGGTAGATATCGTAGTCCGGGTTGTTAATCATCGCTTTCTGTATCGCGTAACCATAACCCTTCTCTGGCGCGATTACCCGGTCGAATGGAACGCTGTCCAACCAGTCCTTCATCCTCGGCAACATGTCAGAATAAGACAAAGATGGAACTATTACAAGAATACTCATTTCCACACTCCATTCTCCCATTCTTCAATCTTGTGACAATTAGCACAAAGAACTACACACTTGACGAGTTCTTCAATAAGCTCTACAAGAGAAGCTCTATACCATCCCCAAGCAATATTAAATTTTTTCTTCTCTGGCTCAAGATGATGAAATTCAAGAACTCTCGCATCACCGTTTCCACATTTCACACATGGTCCAGCAAACTCTTTCCACTTCTGAAAATCTCTACTAAGTTCTTTAGTAATCCGTCTATAATCTCCAATATTTTTACGATAGTATTTCTTCTGGTACTTTCTCATATACCGTCTTCTCTTCTCAATACTCTGTATCATCGATGTATCGTTCCATCGTGGTCTTGTGTAATTCTAACCAAAGTCCCATTGACCGGAATGTCGCTATGAAGAATGAAGTAACCAGTAAAGTTGAAATTCCCATGGACTGGGGTCACTACTGAATAATTGGCTACGAAATACTGATTTGAAGTCTGAGGGTTAAAGGTCTGAATCGGTCCGACCCAATTAACTCTTCCGACCTCGCTCCATGCCGTTGAACCCATGTATATCTCTCCCGCAATAATGCTACAGACCGCGATTACCAACAACATACCCTGCCACTTGTTCACTTGAACCTTCTCCACAAAGTTCTCGTGACCCACACGGCTGAAGGAAAGACAAACCAGAAAAGAAGCAATACATATTGCCACTCGAAAATTGCTGGAGGACCAATCGGAACCCCTGCCTTTGCTGGAGTCAATTGCTCCCACATAATACGGTTGAACCCGAACTTCTGCAAGAACATTGGAATGATCCAGAGAGGATTCATCGACGCGAGAGGGGCGAACATGATTACTGTAACATCTCGTTGAACGGCAAGTTTTTCACAAGCTAAGACCCCTATCATATTCAAGTAGACCATTGTCTTAGATAACTTCCCTCTCTTTACCAAAGTGAATTGTATCCGGAGCATTGCAAAATAGATCGCCATTGTTGTCAGTCCCCATATCAAACGATCGGTGTGAATTGGATTGAAGAGATACCAAAGCCAGCCATATGCGAGAGGATTGCCTTGTATGACACCGAAGTCGTAGTCGGCTCCGAAGAAGGTGTAGTAGACAGTCATGAATAAGAGTCCCATCCAAATCCCGCGTTCTGCGGCTGGATCGAGTCTAAGCTTTACCATAATTCCTTGTTCTCCTGCCACCAGTAAACAGTCTGTCGAATCCCGTCCTCGAAACTTGTCTTTGGCTTCCATCCGAGCTTACTGATTTTGGAAGAGTCTAACACTTGATATGGAATTTCTTTCCGACTGTATGGCTTTGCTGGCTGAAGGTCTGGGAGAGCTTCCGGAAACCATTTTAGAATCTCTCTGACTACGCCCTTCTGGTCCTTCTGTTCCCCACTCCCAATATTGTAGGCTTGCCCGCTTACTCCTTTCTCCGTCAACAATATCAAAGCGTCAATAGTATCCTCGACAAACGTGAACTCACGGCTGTAAGTCATACCGTCATAAATTACCGGACCTTCTCCCCGAAGACACCTTCTGATCGTATTCGGAATGATTCTGGGGTTCAAATCTGCCGGACCATACTCGTTACTTGGACGTACCACTATCACGTTCTTCACATAATCCATATTATGGTACATTCGAACCGTCATGTCGGCACAAGCCTTTGATAGCTCATACGGAGCATTGGCATTGAGAGCGTCATCTTCTCGGTATGCACGACCGTATTCGACGGGACCGTATACTTTATCAGTTGCCACATACATCAATCCAACATCCTTCTTGCTGATTGTTGTTTCCCGGAGAGCTTCTAAAATAGAGAGTGTCCCCATGAAGTTTACCTCGAACATTGGACGACAAGACCGCATCCCCATCTCTACAATTGGAAGAGCGGCAAAATGATAGATGTAATCGATTGAGTAGTCACCAAGGATTCTCTTGATCAATTGCTCGTCTCGAATGTCACCGTCACACCATGTAATTTTATCTTGAATGCCTAACAGCCTCGCAGTCGATACGGGCACTCTGTCGTGGGCAATCGAAATGACCTCATGCCCAGAGGACAAGAGACGACGCGCCATGTGTGCCCCAATAAAACCACTCCCCCCCGTCACCAAACACCGCATTATTTGAACCTGATTTCTATTCTTCTCGTGTCCTTAATTAACTCTTGATCTTCCCCTTCATCGAGAGTGCTGGCGACGAGATGCCAATGCTCGGGGATAGAAGCATGAGTTGGTTCCATGATTGTCCAGTCATAGTCATCACTTGCGAGAATGAAACGAAACAAGAAAGCTTTAGCTGTATCTTGCTCTACTGGATGTACAGCCCGTTCATGTTTCTGAGAAACTACCATTACTCGTTCTGCATGACCTTTCATGTTCTTTGTCTGAATAATAGCAAACCCCGCATAGTAATCAAGAATCGGCTCGTTATCGAATGCTTGACAGATTTTACATTCAGAAGTTTTCATTTAGCTCTCCACATCTTCCATCTCGGTTTTAACCAGAAGAGGAATGGCATAACTATCCAGAAGACTATCATTGCGTAAGACCAGAACCATGAATAGCTTGGATCAAGACGAAGCCAACCTCCAGGACAGAGAATGAGCTTCTGACCGTTCTCGAAGGTTATCCAATCCCCATTTACAAATCCATTATTCCCAACGAATGCACACCACCAATGAGCATTATTCCAAGGAATCCATGACCAACCGAGCGGGAGCTTTTGAAGTAATACGACCAAGATAACCAACGGACTGATTGAGATCAACGGCGCGAAAGTTGTAACTGTAATATTTTGAAAAACTGATCCACGCATCCAAATCAAGGATTGAAACCAGCCTGCATAGAAGAGAAACTTATTCAGTTTCTTTGTCTTAACAAATGCAAGCCACATCAATCCCTCTGACGCAAGAACAAAATACATCATAGACATACGGTATGGAAAGTCGGTCCAGAATCCAGTATTCATCCAGTACCATAGTATACCGTAAGGATTCCGGTTCAGAAGCCAATCTGCATGAAGAGCCATATAGTCCGAAGTGGTAAAAATCGCCGCGAAAACGGTTGCGACCACGAGTCCCAGGGCGATACCTCTCTCTGCGTCCTTCATGTTCTCCGAATTGGAGAACTCCTTCCTAAGAAACTCTATTGATCGTGGAGTTCGCAAAGTCCCCCACCACATTGAGCACACGGATACTTTCTTGTATGACCAACCTTCTCACGATCTTGTCGTTGCAATTCCATGTTAAAAATATGTTTAACACAATCATCTTGCGTTCTATCACTCCAATCATTCCCTGCTTCTGGACAGTGCTCGTCTCCACATATCTTACAGACTAATTTGGTCTCTCGTTTTTGTTTAGCTCGCATTTCACCTAATTCCAAATCCCAAATCTCTGTCAACGATTATCTCCCGAACCTTTAATCTGGTCGCGCACTTGTCGAGACTGGAGCTTCTGAATATTGTTCAGAGCAATATCATTCAAATTGGCTTCGAGATCAGAGGCACAAGCGGCAAGATACCAAAGAACGTCACCAAGCTCTTCGAGTAACTTCTGTCTTGTGTCTAATTGAGCACCGTCACGAAGAAGCTTCTTGACTTTGTTGGCAAATTCCCCTGCCTCGCCTGCAAGACCGAGAGCCGGATAGGTTACAATATGAGCTTTTGGATAGATCGCTGTCTTACGGGCTTCAGCTTGATATTGTTCGAAATTCATTCTTCCTCCTCAACACATAACCCCATCTCGTGAATATTTTCACAACCTTGACAGTCCATTCCACATTCTTCACATTCAGGAATCTCTTCCCCACACTTCGTACAGTCTGTCATTCGTGGGCTTGCAGTTTTCTTTCGAAAGGCTGTATTGAAATCGTGATCGTGCCGACCCGAGAGGCTGGCATGATCTTGTATTCTGGATAGGTTATGAACCCATCATTGTACGGCTGTACAAATGAACCACAGACTCCGAAAATCTTGACCACCTTCTGTAAATGACCGTAATGATCCATCGCGATCTTCTCCATCTTATGAATCACGACCTGATGAGTATGCCCTGTCAGATACACATCGGCAGAGAAACTCGTAGCAATATCCTCATTCGAATTCAAGTTACCACCCGCTCGACGACCCGAGTATCCTCCATGTGCCGTAAAGAAATCGAATGAAGAATCAACATGTTCCTCTCCAGTCTCAAATTTCCGAACAAAGACTAACCGAGTGATTGCCAGATAACCCAAGTAACGGATTGGCTCTAAGAGTTTGGGGACACCAGAACCCTCGGGATACTCACGGTTAAGCTCTAAGACAAGCCGTCCAATCAGGTCATCATAGTGACGAATCCTCTGTCGCTCGTCATGATTGCCTGTGTGGACACCCAGAATCTTGTGTCGAATGGGCAAGAGAGCCTTGAGTACATAGTTCATTTGGTCTTGTAGCTCTGGGAGTTCGGGGTCACGGGTTCTCTGATCGAAGAACTTATTGTCAGGATCGGTACAGTCGAACACATCGCCCATTATGAAAGTGTAGCGACTTGGATCGTTCTTGATACGCTCGACCACTTCTGCAAACTTCTTCTTATCGTGGAACCTTGCTCCAACATGAATATCGCTAAGTGGTTCAATGTTGATTATATCAGTCTTACTGGTCGTGTAGATTTTCTTTATCTGAAACTCCAAGGTTACTCTACTTCCTTCACACTATCTATCAAAGAGGTTTGGATTGCTACACCTTCATCCTCTATGATATACCAATGACAAGAAGCAAGAAATTCCACGAATCCCTCAGGTGTTCTCTCTTTACGCTCGACTTCTAATGTTCTTGTTCCGTAGCGAAGTTCGAACTTTTTCATAGCAGACTCTCCCCTTTGTCCTCTTCCTTCTCGTCCTCGTCTCCATTAATAAGATCACGAGTCTCTTCAGCAAAAGCTCCCCCTGCTTTCTTTGCCTCTTCTCCAACTCTCTTGAGAATTTTCCATTTTAAAGAAGTCGATCTATGGAGGTCTTGAACCTCTTTCTCTAAGGCTTTGCGCTCTTTCTTTGCGGCTTCGATTTCCTTTAACGCCGCTAACCTTTTCCTCAAGTCCTTAGCCTCTGCTTGAAGTTCTGCGGTGCTCTTCTTTGTCATTTCAACAACCTCAAAAGAATTATCATGCCAACTTCTAAGACTACTCCAAAAAGTAGTATCTTAAAACTTGGTAATCCATCTTTCATTGTTTCTTCTCCGTCAACAGTTTAAAAAGATACGCCTTCGCATTGAAGATAATCGCGTTCAAATCGTCCTCCATAGACTGCTCAGGCTGAAAACCTCTATGTTGTAACCAAGCATCGACAACATGACGGAGCATACTCTTCATACAAACATCGTAATGCTTCTCGCCGAAGAGATTCTGCCAATTATCAGAATCCCGGAAAGAACCGTCAGCCGTCTTCCGGTGTTTGTTGAGATACTGAGCATAAGACTTGAAGACAATCGGAGACTCAAAACCCTCGTAGTCCAATTTACCAGTAGCCGTATCGCGAGTGGCTCCAGTAGAGAACGTACGGATTACCTTGTCTTCTACATCTGTCATATTAGAGACACCAATCGTAGGGTTTCTCTTCAGCAAGATAAGCCTTCAACATTTCCAGAAGCTCTTCTTCAGTTCGAGCAATTCCCCGAGAGAGATAAGCATACCAAGGATGGATTCTCCCCGGTTGAGTATAAAGTGTGAAACACGGCATGTTCAGAAAGAATGAAGCTCCCATGAATTCCATATGAGTACCTTTAGAGTCGTCCCCATTCACAACTGCAATCACAATATCAGCCTGACGGACCTTGATCATATCGATTTCCACAATCTCTTTGTTCTGTTGCTTCGTAAACTCGACCGTTCCAACGACCTGCCCTTTTAGATTACGATTCTTTTCCTCGACCTTGTTCAATTCTGCTTGACCAGGACGATTGAAGGGGTCAATGACCTCGATACCGATAGCATTGAGTTTTGGAGTAAAGTCAAATCCCCATTGCATTGTACTGAAAGGATGAGCTAAATAAGCGGTTACTTTCTTCATTGCTTTACCTTTACAATCAGAGTTGACATTCATGCCCTATTTTAACCTTACGCCCAACAGATTCCGAGTAATGCAAGATTTTGTACCAAGGCAAAGATGTGCTGAACCCCTACAACCCAAAGAATCCAGTACCATCCAAACCCAATCGCCCAATGAAGACGTAACCGATTAATCAAGAGATAGACGTATCCCGACGACCCGACCGTTAGAAACCAGGACATAAGGTACATTTGTCCAAGGAGAAGCGGGGAATTTGAGAATGGAGCGAATAATGGATTACTCTCTGTACAGCGAATGCTTCCAAGAAAGAGAGAGGTAGACCAGATATCCAGCAAGTAGGTAATAGTAAAGAAGACGATTGTCAGTAAGAGAGGAAGCCATTTCTTCACTTCTTTCGTTCGACCGTTACAATAGTGTCATTGTGACTTCCCCCATGACAGACAAGCAGAACTTCAATCATTTCGAATCCTCTCTTCAGACCCATTCCTCCAGAGTTGAATCCGAAACAGATCACGATACCACCAGGACGAATCATATCTACAAGCAGGTCTTTTGCAAGAGAGATCGGTTTCCGAAGACCATAACCCGAATAGAGATGATTGGTCTGATGAATAGTGTAAGGAGGGTCAAGCAGTGCACCGTCGAAGAGTGGCTGAACCGTTTTCATTTTTATCAAAAATTCACAGGCATCCATATGATAGAGAGTTTGACATTCTGGATTCAAATCATTTGTAAAGTCAGCCGGAGAATTATGTCCTGCGAATGGATCAAGCCAATCATTCGGTTTTTTCTCAACATAATGAACAAGAAGTGCTTTGATAGGCTTTACCGTAAATGTTGCACCCGCTACTGGAGGCATCGCCCATGCGCGTTGAATCAACGGTCCTTCTCTGTCACTCATTAGTCATCGTCCTCGTGACATTCACATTCACAAGTCTGCAAAGTAGTACAGTGTCCACAAAGAGAGCAAAATACAGCAAGCCCGTTGTCCACATTAATCGCTCTCCTTCAACTCTTTTACCTTCAACCAGCATTTCAAACAGATAGGTTGATCCATAAAGAACCGAATAGCTGGTCTGCCACAAAGGACCACTGCGCCCGATGGCTCAACAAGAGCTACTGTGCGACAGGTTTTCAATCGGTAATCTCCCCATAGATTTCATTATCGGGATCATTCTCTTTCTGTTTCTTAGCTTCATAATGATTAGTAACTCGCATATGGAACTCGAACAGTGTCGTCATGAGAATCCCATCAACATCACTAAGAAAATCATACTTCTTGCCTTTGAGCTTAATATATGTGACGAGAATCCGAGTAATGATACGTGTAACTTCTCCCTTCTCGACTTTGGAACTAATCATTGCATTCTCAAGAGCCATTAATTCACCAAGAAACCCGAAACGGTTCTTAGTATATGGCACTACTCCACAGCCTCCTTTGGAACAACAGTCTGAACGACTATAGTTTTTGGTTTACGAGGACGCTTTTTAGCTTGTTTTTTGTCAAATGCCAACCAACGAACTAATATCACTATCACAATGGTTTCCAATACGTTTCCCAGAATGGAAGAAACAGTGAGAATATCCGCACTCATTGAGATTGTCTATCCTCTCCATGTCTATCAGAGGTCTCGCGTAAAGGACAGTCGCACCATTCCAACTCCTCTGTCACATTGTCCTCCATCTTTTTCCCTAAACACTTCTCACAGATAGCTTCGTCCTTTGCATGACCTTGAGGAATTTGAACCAGTATCCACCACAAGACACGAAGAACTATAAAACCAGTGACTCCAAGAATGAGCCATTCAAAAGGGTTTAACAAACCACTGGCTCCAAGACTTGAATATCCATAGAAATAGTAAAATTGTACTGTGTCATATTCGGATACCATCCCATCATCGAATAATTGTCATTATGTTCTATCACTTGCTTGAAGCATAAGTTCGAGTGCGTACCAGCGCTCGGGGCAACGTAGAGCGCATGAGGCACAGAGACTCCCAGAACTACTACCAACAGAATGATTACTCCATAGAGAAGTTTCATTTAGAATTGCCCCTTGTCGTCGTCTTTCCACCATTTCTTCGGGTCTTTGCTGTTACCTTTCGTCATATCTATCATGTATTTAACAAGCCAAATCATAAGAGGTAAACTACCCAAGCCTACAAGAATCTGAGGATTCCCAGGCGTTGCGAACCATTTGGCAGTGGCGACTGGATAAGCTTGTGCTACTTTGACAAAGACAATCCCCGTGATACTCGACCACATGAATACTACCCATTTTCAGCCTCTCATTGAGAATCTTCCCCATCTAACTGGTCCCATCCACAGATCGTGCAGAACCAATAACCATCTTTGCCAATAAGCTCAAAAGAATCACAGTTAGGACATTTGGGGAGGACTGAGATACTCATTTCCGGTTCCTCGATTTCTCTCTTTCAGCCTGTCGTTTCTCTGCCCAATGAAGTTCTTTCTTTGGTAGAGTCTTATCTCTGGCGATTACCATAGTCCCACGCCATTCAGTACCACATTTAGGACAGCGAACGTTGCGAACACTGAACATCTTATTATAGAGAGAGTCCAGAACTTGGTGTCCACAAAAAAGCTTCATCAGTCTTCTCCTTCATTCCCGATCTCGTCAACCAGTGAACGAAGATCAAAGTGACCGAAAGTGTTATTGTCTGGCAGAATGAATTCCCGCTCTGTTGCCTTTACTTGCACCCAAGTCTCTAAGTCGGTAAATCTCTTGAACTTTGGTACTGGACGAGGATGACGGTGCGCTTTGCCTCTCTGATTAGTGTCTGGCATTACTTAAACTCCTCCACTGGTCGAATCCCTTGGGCTTTCCACCATTTAGGTTGATGAATCTTGGACTCTGCCTCTTTCTTATTCAAAGCAAGACAAACTATCAAGTGCAAATTACCATTCTCGTCTTTCTCATAACACTGAAACAGCTTAAACTTGACACACTTGCTCATTGTTTCTCATCCTCTAAGACGATCACATCGACCTTCTGAGCCTTCACGACTACAGGGCAACGGCAAGGCATGTTAACGACATCGTAAGTTTGTGTGCGACGGTTCCAGATGAACGCTGTAACATGATGCTTACAGCCTTTGGGACCGTGAAAGTTAGAGTGGCTCGGAGCACAACGACACATAACCTCAGTCTCGTAATCGGGTCTTTGGTATTTAGCTGTCATACCAAAAACACCGCTAATAACATCAAGAACGACAAAAACAATCCGAATTGAACGTCTGCGCGACTGTATTCTATCTTCTCTCCTATTTTTGTCTTCCCTAAATGATGTGCCCCCATAAGCAACGACAACAAGAAATATGCTCCAACAATCAGTCTAAGAGCCGTAATGTGAATCATTTGTCAATCCCTACATTAGGTAAAGGCAGTCGTCGGCTATTTAAACTCTTTGCCCTCTTGACTCTCGACACTTCGATTACTCCGTTAGACAATCCTTTAAAAAGTAGAGTATCGCCCGCTCTCCAGCCCAAATGTTCCATGAGTCCTTTCGGTAGAGTAATCTTGTAGTCCTTTTCGACAGTAAGAATCCACATTTTCATTTCTTCTCCCATTCCACATGCTCCTCTGGAACCTTCTTACTCTCTTCTTTCGGATATCTTCGATCAAGGAAATGAGTGATCCAACCGACATATGGACGCATGAGAATGTTGACGATAGAACCAAAAAATCCGGCTGTCAAAAACCACTTCAAGAGTTGAAGACCATTCAACTGTAACCAAAACACGTTGTAAGGTATATAGAAGATTGAAAGAAGAGCGAATGTTGCGACATTATAGATCGCCCATTTCATAAAGTGTTTACGGAAACTTGAAAAGAGTTTCATGGGTCAACCACCAAGTCGTAGCCACCGCATTGTAGTTTGATAAGTGCAACAACGGTTCCCTTGAAGATTGGACTCGTTTGCGCTGAAGCGTCACCACAAAGAGTTTCGAAGCCTGTAGCAGTAAAATTGAAAGTTCCGTGAATTGGAACTATGACAGCGAATGGAAAGACGAATTTATTATGTGAATCATTGTAGGTCTTTGCACCAACCCATGAAATTTGCCCCGTCTCACTCCATACATGACTGTACTGATGTGCGACTAATTCGAAGACAGAACCGAATATTGTGATAGCAATGAAAAGTGCAGTATAGAATTCCTTGTCACCTTTGTTCATTACTTCTTCTTCCTTGTAATCTTCAGACCAACCGTGTATCGACCAATCCAGAATCCAATATACAGAGCAAATAGAATCGGTGAAGGAGCACAAATAACTGCGCCGAGAGCCACAAGCCCCTTCCTCCAGTGGCGAGTGAGCTTACGCGCTCGGGACTTTGTGTTAACTGACATTATATTATGCCTATCGTATTCCCGACCCCGACCACGATGATAGTATTCCCAGACTCAGTATTCTCTCTGATGATCTCCAAGACCCGACCGACCACATAATCTACTTTTTCGAAGACGGGCTTCGGCATCTGAGAGATAGCCTCTTTCAAAGTCATCTTGCATACGACTGTAAGGACTGGAGTATTAG
>WNGG01002610.1_pt1 | contig 32917 bp, 36 predicted proteins | sample 5400661 | NCBI WGS metagenome assembly WNGG01 (sample SAMN13153372, study PRJNA577476) | soil metagenome | isolation source: 100 cm soil or saprolite under Garry oak tree replicate 1 | place: USA:California | collected 2016-06-15
CATCGACCGCCAGGCGATCATCGACGCCGTGTTCGAGGGCGTGGGGGTCATCAACCCGCCGGTGCCGGCCGCGCTCAGGGAGTGGTCGGTGCCGATGGACAAGCTCGGCGAGGGAGCCAAGTACTACACGTACGATCCGGCCGAGGCCAAGCGGCTGCTGGCCGCCGCCGGATACCCCAACGGCTTTCCGGCCAGCATGTGCTTCACGACCTATGGGTCCACGATCCTGGTCGACGCCATGCAGCTCGTCCAGAAGTACCTCAAGGACGTCGGGATCGACGTCAAGCTCGACACGAAAGAGTACGGCGCCTACATCTCGACGTGCTTCTACGGCAAGTTCGACTCGATGACGTACGGGCCGCAGACGGGGTTCCTCGAGCCCGATAACTTCCTCTTCGGCCAATATTACCGGGAAGAGCTCAAGAACCAGAGCCACATCGACGATCCCGTGGTGTCCGACCTGCTCGTCCGCCAGCGACGGACGGTCGACTTCGCCAAGCGGCGCGAGGTCATCTTCGACATCCAGCGCCATCTGGCCAAGCAGCAGTACTACGTGCAGATGCCGTCCGGCGTGTACATCGGCGTCTGGGAGGGTGCGCTGAAGAACTACGCGCCGAGCTTCGGCTACGACTACGGGGGTCGGCTGATGGCGGCCTGGCTGGACCGTTAGGCTGGGCGGGCCCCGAAATGGCCCCCCAGACCCCCCCACTCACCCCTCGATCGAGCCCGGGGCTCGATCGTTACGCCCGCCGGTATTGAAGCGGTATCTCGCGAAACGCCTGCTGATCGCGGTCCCGTCGCTCCTGATCGCGTCGCTGATCGTCTTCACGCTGCCGCGCCTGCTCCCGGGCGACGCGGTCCAGCTCATGCTCGCGGAGAAGGCGTACGCGAAGGACGTCGACGAGCTCCGCGCGAAGCTCGGACTCGACCGGCCGGTCTCCCTGCAGTACGTCGAGTGGCTCGGGCGCGTGGCGCGCGGGGACCTCGGGGAGTCGCTCTGGACGCGTCGACCGGTGCTCCAGGAGCTCGGCCAGCGCCTCCCCGTGACCCTGGAGCTCGCGTTCTTCGCGCTCGCGTTCGCCCTGGCGATCGCGGTGCCTGTCGGCGTGATCTCCGCGGCGCGCGCGGACACGCTCCAGGACTACGTGGCGCGGAGCGCGGCGATCCTGGGCCTCTCGGTGCCCGGCTTCTGGCTCGCGACCCTCCTGATCGTGCTCCCGGCGATCTGGTGGGGGTGGCGGCCGGTCGCCGAGTTCACCGAGTTCGGGACGAACCCGCTCGCGCACGTCGCGCAGTTCCTGCTGCCGGCGCTCATCCTCGGCGTCGCGGCTGGGGCGGCCTTGATGCGGCTCACGCGCGGCATGCTCCTGGAGGTGTTGCGGCAGGACTACGTGAGGACGGCCTGGGCGAAGGGACTCGGCGAGCGCGTGATCGTCCTGAAGCACGGGCTCCGCAACGCGATCATCCCGGTCGTGACCCTGCTCGGCACGCAGCTCCCCCAGATCTTCGGCGGCACGGTGGTCATCGAGACGGTCTTCGGCTTGCCCGGCATGAGCCGCTTCCTCTTCGACGCGATCAACCAGCGCGACTACCCCGTGATCCAAGGCGTGAACCTGGTCGTCGTCTCGACGGTCGTCATGATCAACCTGGCCGTCGACGCGCTCTATGCCGTCCTCGATCCCCGGATCCGATATTAGTCGGGGGGAGCGGCGGCGCTCCTCCCCGACACCCCCCACCGTGGACGCGCGCGCCGGATTCCCGGATCAGGAGGCGCGGGCAAAGCCCGCGCGCGAAAGCGGACCGGCGCACCTCGCGCAGACGCTGCGGGCGGTGGGGCGGTTCGCACGGCGCAAGCCGCTCGGCGCGCTCGGCGCGCTGATCGTCGTCGCGATGCTGGTGATGGCGGCGTTCGCCGAGCGGATCGCGCCGTACGGCTACGACGACACGATCCGCGGCGCGCGCATGCAGCCGCCCAGCGCCGCCCACTGGCTCGGGACCGACAATCTCTCCCGCGACATGTGGAGCCGCATCGTCTACGGCGCGCGCGTGTCGGTCACCGTGGGCTTCGCGACGATCGGCCTCGCGATCTTCCTGGCGTCGGTGATCGGCGTGTCGAGCGGCTACTTCGGGGGCGCCTACGACCTCGTGGTCCAGCGGATCGTCGACGCGTGGCTGTCCTTTCCGTACCTGGTGATCATCCTCTCGGTCATGGCCGTCCTCGGCCCCGGGCTCCTCAACCTCGTGGTGGCGCTCACGATCCTCAGCGCGGCGATCAACTCGCGCGTGATCCGCGGCGCGACGATCGCGGTGGCCCAGGGCACCTACGTCGAGGCGGCGCGCGCGCTCGGCTGCGGTCACGCGCGGATCATCACCCGCCATATCCTGCCCAACGTCACGGCGACGATCATCATCCTGGCCACGATCGGGCTCGGCGCCGTGACCCTGGCGGAGTCGGCGCTCTCGTTCCTGGGCTTCGGCGTGCCGCCGCCCTTCCCGTCGTGGGGCGCGATGCTCTCCGGCTCGGGCCGTACGTACATGTTTCGCGCGCCGTGGATGGCGGTGTGGCCCGGAGTGGCGATCTCGCTCGCCGTCTTCGGCTTCAACATGCTCGGCGACGCGCTGCGCGATGTGCTCGACCCGCGACTGCGCGGAGGAGCGCGGTGAAGGCGCTTCCGGGCTTGACGCCGGGCCGGGCCCGGAGTAGACAGAGGGTACGGCGATGCGGGAGACGTCCCGTACGCCGTTGCGGGCCCACTCCAATCCAGGAGGTGGTGGATGGAGACGCTACCACCGGACCCAGTAGCCGCGCCGTCCGGAGCCTGCTAGCGGCACGAGCGGCGCCCGAGTCTGGAGTCCCTTGATCCCGGTTTGAACCGGGACGCGCAGCCACGCCTGCGCAACCACAACCAGGGGATGCCGTGGGCGGGAGCCGTCCCGCCCACGACCCCGACGATCCCGCCGGTTTCCTCCCATGCCGACTGATCTCTTTGTTGCAGCCTCCGGTTGGCCGTCGAGCGCCCTCGCGGACGTGGTGCCCCCGGCGTGCCGCCGCGATGTCGAGGCCGCGCCTGCTCCGCGCCGCGACGGCGACGACGCGGTCGTCGAGCTTCCCGTGTGGCGTCCACGCCGGGCGGCGCGCCACCTCGTGCCCGCGTTCAGCGCGCTCCACCCCGTCCCCGCGAGCTTCAGGTTCGAGGTCTCGCTCGAGCGCGCGGGCCGGTGGTCGGCGTGGGTGGCGGGGGCGACGATCGGCGAGGCGCGCTTCGCGCCGCTCGGCGGGCGCACCGACGGGCTCGCCGCGGAGGTCGACGAGTTCGTGGCGGAGGCGCCCGCGCACGCCGTGCGTGTGCGGCTGCGCCTCCGCGTCGACGATCGGCACGCCCCCCTGGCGGCGCCCTGGCTCGTGAGCCTCTCCGCGTGGGACGGCAGCCTCCCGGAGCCGGACACGGCGCCGGGAGGCGGCGCCGTGCGTCTCGCGGTGCCCGCGCTGAGCCAGATGGACGCCGACGAGGCGATCCGGATGCGGATCTGCTCGCCTGCCAGTGTCGCGATGGTCCTCGCGTACTGGAGCGTGCGCGTGGAGGTCGCGTCACTGGCGCGCGACATCTTTCACCCCGGCCTCGACCGCTACGGCGTCTGGCCGGCGGCGATCCGCGCGGCGGGGCGCTACGGCGTGGCCGGCTACCTCTTGAGATTCCCCGACTGGCCGTCGGCGGCGTGGTGTCTCACGCAGGGCCTGCCCGTGATCGCCTCCGTCAGGTACGGCGCCGGGGAACTCGCCGGCGCCGCGATCCCGGAGACGACCGGGCACCTCCTGGTGCTGACCGGCTACGAGGGCGACGCGGTCCTCGTGAACGATCCCGCCGCGGCGACCGCGGCGAGCGTCGCGCGTCGCTATCGGCTCGACCAGCTCTGCCGCGTCTGGCTCGAGCGCGCCGGCGTGGGCTACGTGCTCGTCAGGCCGCCCACGTCCCCCGGCGGCCCCTCTCCACGGCCATGAGGACATCGTGGCCGGGGTGTCCCCCGGGCCGGGTCGTACCCAAGTCGCGGTACAATGCGGCGGGAATGCGCAGAGAGGCGATCCTGATCGCTCTGGGACTGGCGGCAGTGCTCGGGGGCTGCTCGAGCGGCGATGACCGCGAGTGGATGAAGATCAGCGAGAAGTACACGACGGAAGAGTTCCGTCGCGACTACGCCGAGTGCTCCAGGGGCGGCAAGCTCGACGAGGAATGCATGAAGCGCCGCGGCTGGGTCGCGGTGACGGCGCCGAAGCAGGAGGACAAGCCGTTCAGCGATCCTACCGGGGGGCGGGACGCCCGGCCCCGTACCAGGTACTGATCACGCCGCCGCGCGCCGTCATCCTCGACTTCGGCGGCGTGATCTGGAACATGGGGTGGGACGCGGCTCGGACCCTCGAGGCGGCGCACGGCCTGCCTGCGGGGAGCCTCCACAGGACCCTTTACGGCGGAGACGCGTGGCGCCTCGTGGAGCGCGGGCGCGGTGACCGTGAGACGTGGCGCGCCGGCGCCCACCGCGCGCTCGAACAGCTCGCCGGCCGGCCGCTCCCGCCGCTCCACACCGAGTGGCGCGCGCTGCAGGCGCCGATCCGCACGAACATCGAGCTGGTGCGGGCGCTCCGCCCGCGCCATCGCACGGCGATCCTGTCGAACGCCGACGCGACGCTTCGCGAGCGGCTCACGAACGTCGTCGGCGTCGCGGATCTCTTCGACGACATCGTGTGCTCGGCGGAGGTCGGGCTCGCCAAGCCGGAGCCGGAGATCTACGCGCTCGCGTGCGACCGGCTCGGCGTCCCCCCGGGCGCCTGCGTGTTCGTCGACGACCACGAGGCCAACGTCGACGCGGCCACGGGCGCCGGGCTCCGCGCGATCCTCTACCGCGTCGACCGGGGCGACGACCTGCGCGCCCAGCTCGCCACGGCGGGCGTGGCGGTCGCTCGGTCGTGAGCTCTCGGGAACGTCTCCGGCAGATCCTGGTCCTCCTCGTCGGGGTCATCGCGCTCGGTACCATCGGCTATCAGCTCATCGAGCGGTGGGGGTTCTTCGACTCGCTCTACATGACCGTGGTCACCGTCTCCTCGGTGAGCTTCGATTCGGTCCATCCCCTGACGCGGGCCGGCCGCTGGTTTACGATCGGGCTGATCGTCGTGGGCCGCGCGATCGTCCTGTACGCGATCGGCGCGCTCACCGCGTTCTGGGTCGAGGGTGACCTTTCGCACCTATGGGAGAGGCGAAGGATGGAGCGACAGATCGCGGCGTTGCGGGACCACATCATCGTCTGCGGCGGTGGCGAGATGGGACGCCACGTGGCGCGGGAGCTGCTCAGGACGCGCCGGCCCTTCGTCTGCATCGAGATCGATCCGGGAAAGGAGGAGGCGCTCCGAAAGCTCGGAGAGGGGATCCTCTACGTCATCGGCGACGCGACCACGAGCGACGTGCTCCAGCGCGCCCGGGCCGAGGCGGCGCGCGGGCTCATCGCGTGCATGCCCGCGGACAAGGACAACCTCTTCGCGCTCATGTCGGCGCACGAGCTGAACCCGTCGATCCGCATCGTGTCACGCGCGGTCGCGTACGACGCGGGCCCGAAGCTCCTCAAGGCGGGCGCCGCCGCGGTCGTCTCCGTGCCCACCATCGGCGGCCTGCGTCTCGCCTCCGCGATGGTGCGTCCGAACGTCGTGGACCTCCTCGACGCGATGCTCCGGGCGCCGGGCGCGACGCGTGTCGAGGAGGTCACGGTCGGCCTTGCGGCGGCGGGGCAGACGCTGGGGGCGCTGAAGCTCCAGGAGCGGACCGCCGTGATCGTCTTCGCGCTGCGCGAGGCGGCGACGCAGCGCCACGTCTTCAACCCACCGCCGGAGCGCGTGCTCCAGGCCGGGGACGTGCTCATGGGATGCGCCGACCCGGAGCAGGTCGCCGCGCTCCAGCGCATCGTCACGGAGGGCTGAGATTCGGGCGCCGGCTTTGGCGGCGCAGTCGATGTACGGGTGGACCGCGCGGGAGACCGGTAGGGGGTGTCGGGGGGAGCGGCGCCGCTCCCGCCGACGTTACTCGGCCGGCTTCGCCGCGACCGTTGAGCGCTCGGCGATGGTCGCCGCGAGCGCGCGCACGCGATCGGCGGCGCCCTTGTCGCTGTGGAGCGCCGCGAGCCCCTCGGCGACACGGAGGCACTGCTCGACCATCGCGCCGTCGCCGAGCGCGCCGAACGCCTCCGCGGCGTCGAGCACGCCGTTGAGCGAGCCCTGCTGGCGCGCGCGGAACAGCGCCAGCCAGTACGTCTCCCGTGCCCGCGCCTCCGATGCCTTGCCGAAGCCCGGGATCGCGCCGATCCTGAGGGAGCCCGCCGCGACCTCCACGAGCCCGCGCCACCCGGGCGTCGCGAGGGCGGCCGCGTAGGCGTTGCGCCAGGCGCGCACGGCGGTCGTCGCGTTCCGCTCCGTGAGCGCCTGGTCCATCGCGTGGATGTGCTCGGTCCACGGACCCGCAGCCTCGATCCGCGTCGTCGTCCTGCCGTCGACTCCGTTCTGCGTTCGACCCGTCATCGGACGTTTCCCTCCCGGCCGAGCTCGTTCTGGTGCTCGACCTCGAGCCTGCGTGCTTCCCAGCGCTCCGCGAAGACGCGGAGACGCCGGTCGGCGCGGGCGTCGCGCGTCTCCGCCGCGAGCGGGCGCGCGAGCTTGAGGCACTGCTCGACGACGGGGGCGTCGCCGAGCTCGGCGAACGCTTCGGCGGCCCGGAGCACCCCGTCCAGCGAGGCCTCCTGGCGGGCGCGGAAGAGGGCCGCGAGATAGATCGTGCGCGCCTTCACCTCCGCCGCCTTCTTGAATCCGCCGAGATCCCCGAGCCGGCGATAGACGTCGCCGACCGCGACCAGGCCCTCCCAGTGACGGCTTCGCAGCGCGGCGGCGTAGGCGTCGCGCCAGCGCAGCACCGCCACTGGCACGTCGCTCTTGCCCACCGCTTCGTCGACCTTCGTGAGGTGCGTTCTCCAGTCCACCTGCGATTCGGGGGCGATCGCGTGACCCGCGAATGCGTCGGTCACGGCGACGGCCGGGACCATCAACGCGAGCAGGGACGGCAGCGCCAGGATCAGCCGCCAGGACGAGCCACAGGCCACAATCGAATTCTGCTCCAGGGTCTGCATGAGCCTCTGACGTCACGCAATGCCAATACCAACGTGGAAACTCACGGGGGATCAGGGACTTAGGTCTGAGTGATCGGGTGGCCAAGATGGTGAGTGGTCAAGACCTGAACACCAAGTTGACCGGTTGGAGTAACATGCTGGGAGCGATGAGGCCGATGGCCGAGCTCCTCGGCGAGAGCGCCGGGATCAAGGCTGTACGCGAAAAGCTCCGGCGTCTGATCGAGCGACATCACGAGCTGCGTCGTGTGCCGCCTGTGCTGATCGAAGGGGAGACGGGCACCGGCAAGGGGCTGCTCGCACGCATCATCCATCGTGCGGGCCCACGCCCGGACGGTCCGTTCGTGGACGTGAACTGCGCGGCGATTCCCGAGACGCTGCTCGAGGCCGAGATGTTCGGGTTCGAGCGTGGCGCGTTCACGGACGCGCGGCGCGCCAAGCCGGGCCTCTTCCAGACGGCGCACCGCGGAACGATCTTCCTCGACGAGGTCGGGCTCCTGCCCGAGGCGCTCCAGGCGAAGCTCCTCAAAGTGCTGGAAGAGCGCACGGTGCGGCGCCTCGGGTCCACCCGGGACGAGGCCGTGGACGTGTGGATCGTCACCGCGACCAACGAGGACCTCCGGACGGCGGTCCGTGAGCGGCGCTTTCGAGAGGACCTCTACCACCGGCTGGCCGTCCTCCCGCTCGCGCTGCCGCCGCTGCGCGAGCGCGGCGCGGACATCGGGGCGCTGGCCGACCACTTCCTCCAAGGCGCGTGCGCGGACTACGGCGTCCCGCCCAAGACGCTCACCGCGGCCGCGCACGCCGCGCTCCTGGCGTACCCCTGGCCGGGCAATGTGCGCGAGCTCGCCAACCTTATGGAGCGGGTCACGCTCTTGTCACCCGAGCCGGAGGTGACGGCAGAGATGCTCGGGCTCTCCAAGACGATCCGCGGGAAGGAGCGCGAAAGGGAGCGCGTCGAGACGGGCTCGCTGGAGGACGCCGTCCGTGACCGAGTGGCAGAGGTGCTCCGCCAGACTCGCTGGAACATCTCTCGCTCGGCCGCGCTCCTCGGGATCTCACGCAACACGCTCCGTGCGCGCATCGAGAAGTACGGTCTCAAGAGCGGCGTGCCCGCGCCGTCCGTGCCGCGGCGCGTCCCGCGACCCGCCCCGCGCCCGCCGGTCGCGCCGCCCGGCGCGCCCGCCCCGGCGGTGCCGGCCGCGCTCCGGTGGGAGCGCCGGCGCGTGACGCTCTTGAGGGCGACGCTCACCCTCGCCCCGGAGTCGGACGAGCCTCTCGAGGCGAGCCGTGCGCTCGGGGTCCTGGTCGAGAAGGTCACGAGCTTCGGCGGGCGCATCGAGGGCATGAGCCCGACGGGCGTCGTGGCCACGTTCGGGCTCGACGCGACGGAGGACGCGCCGAGTCGGGCCGCGCACGCCGCCATGGCAATCCAGAAGGCCGCCGCGCGGGCGCGCCCGGAGGATCCGCGGGCGCCGGCCGTGACGGTCGGGATCCATCTCGCGCAGTGCCTTGTCGGGCACGCGCCGCACGTGACGGAGCTCGCCATCGAGGCCAAGCAGAAGGCGGTCGAGGTGCTGTCGGCGCTCGTCGAGCGTGGCGAGCCCGGATCGGTCCTCGTCACCGAAGCCGCCGCCCCGTTCCTGGAGCGCCGCTTCGAGCTGCTGGACTTCGCGGGCGGCGTGCTCGGCCGAGTCTTCGTCCTCGCCGGGCGCGGGTCGAGCGTCCTCGGCAGGCACGTGGCGACGTTCGTCGGCCGCCACCGGGAGATCGAGCTCCTCTGGAGCCGCCTCGAGTCGGCGATGCGGGGCCAGGGCCAGATCGTCGGGATCAGCGGTGAGGCCGGGATCGGCAAGTCGCGCCTGCTCTACGAATTCCACCAGAGCGTCGTCGGCAAGCCCATCGGCTACGTCGAGGCGCAGTGCCTCTCGTACGGCCCGGCCACCCCGTACCTTCCGGTGCTGGAGGCCCTCAAGGCGAGCGGCGGGATCACCGACGCCGACACGCCCGACGTCGTGGTCGAGCGCGTCGGCGTCGCCCTGCGCGAGATCGGAATGGATCCCGCCCGGAGCGGCCCGTACCTCCTTCATCTGCTCGGCGTCGAGGCGGGTGCGGAGCGACTGGCGACGCTCGAGCCGGACGTGCTCAAGGCGCGCGTGTTCGAGACGCTGCGGCAGATGTGGATCGGGAGGAGCCGCCACCTCCCGCTCGTCTTCGTGGTCGAAGATCTCCAGTGGGTCGACACCATCTCCGAGGAGTTCTTCGCGTCGCTCGCGGAGGTCCTGGCGGGCTCGCCGATCCTCCTGGTCTCGACCTACCGCGCGGGCTACCGGCCGCCGCGGCCGTCTCGCTCCGGAGGACAAGCGACTGCTCGAGATCGCGGCGGTGGTCGGCAAGGACGTGCCGTTCTCGATCGTCCAGGCGGTGGCCGGGGTCGGGGAGGACGTGCTCCGCGACGCCTGCGCCCGTCTCAAGGCCGCGGAATTTCTTTCCGAGACGGGCGCCTCGCCCGAGCCCGAGTACACCTTCAGGCACGCGCTCACCCACGAGGTCGCGTACACGAGCGTGCCCCCGGCGCAGCGCCAGATCCTCCACGCGCGGATCGTCGAGGCGATCGAGCGGCGCCATCCCGACCGGCTCGCGGACCACGTCGAGCGTCTCGCCCACCACGCGGTGCTCGGAGCGGTGTGGGGCAAAGCCGTCGGCTACCTCCGTGAGGCTGCGGCGCGAGCGACCGCGCGCTCCGCGCATCGCGAGGCGGTGGCGTACCTCGAGCAGGCGCTGACGGCCCTCGCGCGTCTGCCGCAGAGTCGCGCCAAAACCGAGGCGGCGATCGACATCCGCCTCGACCTCCGGCTCGCGCTCCTGCCGCTCGGCGAGCTCGGGCAGATCCTTCCCTACCTCCGGGAGGCCGAGGTGCTCGCCGAGAGCCTGGGCGACGCGCACCGACTCGGGCGCCTCTTCGTCTACATGACCGGCCAGTTCTATCTGACGGGCGATCACGCCCGCGCCCTCGAGTACGGCCGCCGTGCGCAGGGGATCACCGAGGCGCTGCGCGACTTCAGTCTCGAGGTCGCGACCAACGCGTACGTCGGCCAGATCCATCTGGTCCACGGCGAGTACCGCGCCGCCGCGGCGCTGTTCCGTCGCAACGTGGACTCGATCGTCGGAGATCTCACCCGCCAGCGCTTCGATCTGCCCCAGCTCCCCGCGGTGCACTCGCGCTCCTTGCTGGTGCTGTGCCTCGCCGAGCTCGGCGAGTTCGCCGAGGGCGTCGCGGCGGGGAGGGAGAGCGTGCGGATCGCGGAGTCGATCGATCAGCCGCTCAACCTGACGGTCGCGTCCTCGGGCCTCGGCGTCTTGTTCCTCCGCAAGGGCGACCTCGACGCGGCCATTGCGGTGCTGGAGCGGGGGTTGGAGTTGAGCCGGACGTGGAACGAGTGGATCTGGTTCCCGCGTGTCGCGTCGGCCCTCGGCGCGGCGTACGCCTTGGCCGGCCGGCTGGCCGACGCGCTGCCGCTCCTCGAGGAGTCCGTGGAACGGACGGCGTCGATGCGTCTGCTGAGCGCCCATTCTCCGGCCCTCACGGCGCTCGGCGAAGCGTCCATGCTCGACGGTCGCCTCGCGCGCGCGCTCGAGCTCGCCCAGCAGGGCTGGAGCGTCGCCGAGCAGAACGGCGAGCGCGGGCACGCCGCCTGGGCGCTTCGGCTCCTCGGCGAGATCGCGCTGCGGTCCGGACGCGCGGATGCGGAGCGCGCGGGAGAGTGCTTCCGCCGCGCTCTGACCCTGGCGACCGAGCTCGACATGCGCCCGCTGATCGCCCACTGCCGCCTCGGCCTTGGCGAGACCGCTCGGCTCCTCGGCGACTCGACGGGCGCGGAGACGCACCTCGAGACGGCCGCCGGTCTGTTCCGGGCTATGGAGATGCGGTTCTGGGAGGCGCGAAGCCTGGCGGAGCTCGGCGGACTACGCTGAGCGTCGCGGCCGCGGCGCCGCCGGATCGAGACGGATCTCCGCGAGGTCGACGCCGAAGCGCACCGCGACGCGCGTGAGCTCGAGCGTGAGCGCCTCGGCGGCGAGGCGATCGAGGTCGCCTTCGACCTCGAAGGTCTCGCGATCGACGTCGGGCCGCGGCCGCCATCTCCCGCGCCGGCGGCGGGAGATGGCCCGCGTGGAGGTCATCGGGCTTACTTCCGCTTCCTCCGCTTCACCTTGCCCCCGTGCTTCCGGACGACCTTCTCCATCGCGCGGACGAGCCTCTCCATCGTCTTGGGGTTTCTGGGCCGCTTGACCGAGAACGACACCCGGACCTTCTTGCCTGAGGGCTTCAGGATCGGCATCCCGTGTCCTCCTTTGGGTTGACGGTTCACCTCGCCACACGCCTACGGCCGCACGTCCTCGATCCCCTCGAAGAACTCGTTGGCGTGGAAGATCCCTGCCAGCGTATCCAACTCCCGGACCATATAATAGCCTTCCGGCGCGTCGTACTCGCCCCTGAAGTCCACCGGTCCGCCGAGCGCCAGCCGCACGTACGTGAGCGCCATATTGTGCTTGCCGACGAGGTCGTAGAGGTTCGTGCTCATGCTGAAGCGCCCCGCGTTGATCTCCGTGACGCAGGGCACGCCGCGCGCGTCCTCGCGCACGTCGAAGCAGAAGACTCCCGACGCGCGTCGGTCGACGGCGCGGACGGCCGCGTCGCAGACGTCGGCCACGCGTGGATCCGACACGATCTTGGCGAGCGCGGCGACCGAGGCCTCCCCCGGCTGGCCGCCGAACGGGGCGACGCGCTCGAACGTCTTCGTCAGCACGCGCGCGCCGTCGTGCCAGAGGCTCTGGCAGCTGAAGTCCCGCCCCGGCAGGTACTCCGACAGGGTAAACGCGGTCGCGCGGACGCCGCGCACGCGCTTCCAATGATCGATCCAGGCGCGCGCCTGGGCCGGAGTCGTCACCGCGAGCGCCCCCAGCGCTCCCTGACCGAACCGGATGCGGCACCAGACCGGCCGCGCCGGTCCGAGTCGCGCGAAGAGCGCGCCGATCGCGCGGGGGCTCGTGACGCGGTAGGTGCGCGGGGCCGGGACGCCGCGGGCGCGCAGCCGTGCCGTCAGCGCGTACTTGTCCTGGCACAGCTCGATCACCGACGTCCGCGGCAGGAACACGCGGCATCGGAGACGGCGGCGCACGCGGGCGACACGCCTGACATCGGCATCCGACGTCGGGATGAGCAGGTCGACCTTCTCCCGCCCGATGATCCGCCCGAGCGCTCGCGGGTAATCGCGGTGCGTCGCGGGCGGCACCAGGTATTTCGCGTCCGCCGCCGAGCTCTTGAGGGCGAACCGATCGTGGTGACAGCCCACGAGCACCAGCGAGGCGTCGCCGGCTCTGAGGCTTCTGAGCAGGTTTTCGCTCGGGCCGGTTCCGGCCCCGGTGACGAGCACGCGCGTTGTCACGCGCGTCGCCCCGAGGGCACGATCCCGCGCTGGCGGAACGCCTTGCGGATGATCGAGCCGTATCGCCCCCCGGTCACCGCCCGGTCGGCGGCGAGCATGTTCCTGACGACGCCCGCATACGGGAGGCCCCGGCCCGGGAAGTCTCGGACGGAGGTCCGGTCCCAGGTCCTCGCGAGGAGGCGTGCGAAGTCATCGCGCGCGTCGCAGAGCGCCTGCCCGAACGTCTCCTCGGCCCCGACGAAGTGCTCGGCGAAGGCCCGCCGGAGCCGGCGGAAGCGTCGGTGGACCGCCTCGCGCGAGAGCCCCGCCAGCGCCGTCGCGACGGCGCTCCGCGACCGCCGGGCGAGCGCGGCCGGGATCGCGCCGCGCCGGACGAGGTGGCGCTCGTAGATCTCGACGAACAGGTCGAAGGCGCCGCCGCTGAACGGCTTCGAGAAGCCGTGCTTGTCGTACGCGGCGTCGGCGCGCACGACCGAGGGCGACCACATCGTGGCGGCGTTGAACGCGGTCCGGATCTGCGAGCGCCGGCCTTCCTCGCCGAGGCGAGACAGGAGATTCCGCGAGAAGAGCCGCCCCTTCGTGTTGCGGAGGAGTCGGCGGACGACCTCGTCGAAGTGGAGACACGCCACGACCGCGACCAGATCCGCGGCTGCCTCCTCGTGGGCCCGGTAGTCGAGGGTTTTCTTCGCGTTCGTCGGATTGCCGATGACGGATTTCAGGATCAGGTGACCGGTCTCGTGCGCGACGACGTCGAAGTTCTCGCACAGCCACGCGGGCCGCCGCCGCCGGTCGAGCAGGTAGCCGAACTCGAGGAACCCCTCGCTCGACCACGCGTTGGCGCTCTCCGCCCTGGGGATGATCTCCAGGCGTGGAGCATCGGGATCCTTGAAGAACCACGGCAGCAGCCGGCCGAAGCAGTGCTCCCAGATCTCGCGGACGCACCTGACCGTCGCGAAAACGTGACAGGCCCAGAAGGCACGCGTGCCCACCGCGAGGTGATCGAAATGGCCGCGCCGCGGCCGGGCCGGCGCGCGCCGCGGCTCCCGCCGGGGGTACGGCGGTCGCCAGCGCGGCTCCCCCGTGGCGTCGTCGGCGTACGGCGCCTTCCAGCGGCTCGGCGGGATCCCGGCGGCGTCGACGACGTACATCGTGGAGTCGGCCGGGCCAGGGCCGATCGTGCCCGGGCGCGAGTCGACGTGGACGACGATGGGCGTCTCGAAGCCCTTCACGCTCCGGGACTGCGGGTAGATGCGGAACCGGGTCCCGCGCGGGTTGAAGCGGAACGACCCCGTCTGGGGGATGCCGCGAGGGAGGCGACGCCGACGGGGCAGAGGCGCGGCCTACGCGCGTCCCTCGAGCGCGCGCCGGAGCTGGTCGAGGTGGTTGTCCTCGCGGCGCTTGCGGAACGCGGCGAGCGCGGCGGCGACGTCGTTGCGGAGGTATTGACGCTCCTCGGCCCAGCGGTCGGGGGTCGCGGGATCGAAGGACAGCTTCGGGTCGGGACGGCGAGCGAGCGCGGCCTCGCTCTGGCCGCGAACCGCGCCCGCGAGCTCGTCAGGGGTGCTCTCGAGACGCTTCAGACGCACGGCCACGGGCGCTTTCGCGTACTCGTCCATGCTCGGCATGGGACGAATCTACGGCAACGGGCCGCGGGTGCGCCAGCGCCTTGTGCGCAGCGGACGGCGAGTTCGTGTAGAGTCCGGAGGACAGGAGGGACGCACATGGGCGAGCTGATTCACGTCTCGAGAGTCCGGATCGTCAAGGACAAGGGTCCGCTGCGCCGCGCGTGGATCGAGAACTTCCCCGATCCGGTCGTCTACGGCGTGCACGGCGGCATCAAGAAGTTCTACGGCGTCGAGCCGGAGCAGGAAGCGCCGGCGACGCTCGACCATCTCGTGGCCGCCGTCGCCGGCTGAATGACGGGCACGCTAGCCGGGGCGCTAGCGGCGCGGAAGATCCCCACCCAGCCCGACCGGCTCAGCGCCGAGGCCGAGGGGTTCGTCGAGAGTGTCGAGGGCAAGCCGCTCGTCACGCGCATCAAGGTCCGCTACACGGTGAGGGTCCCGAAGGGCACGCGGCCGGACGCGCTGCGGGCCATCGAGGTCCACGAGAAAGGCTGCCCGGCATCGCAGTCCGTCCAGCGCGGCATCGCCATCGAGTGGGAGGGCGATGTCCGCGAAGATGACTGATCGACGTCGGGGGGAGCGACGCCGCTCCCCCCGACGCCCCCCACCGGCCCTGCGCGGGGGCTCATCCAGGATCGGCTTGCGCCGGCCAAGCCGGCGCTCGAACGGCGCAACGAAACGCCGTCAGGCCGCGCGCGGGAGTGCTCGGTCGGTCCGATCCGACGCGACGGGATGCGGTCGCGTGACGACGAGCTCGTAGCCCGGCGGCATCCGCGTTGCCACCGTCGACCAGACCGCCTCGGTCAGGTACTCGTAGCCGCTGGGCGTCGAGAGCACCACGCGCCCGGGCCGTCTGAGCGTCGCGGGCGCCACCTGCACCGAAAGCAGCGACTCCCCGTGCAGTCGGCGCCGCACGGCCGCACGGATGTCGGCGCCGACGATCTCGGCCGACTCGCGGCGGCGATCGCGCGCCGCCATCACGACGAGCGGGCCGAGGGTCAGCGCGGCGATGAACAGAAGCGCCAGGATGGCTTCCATGCCCGTACCCTCCCTGTGGTTGCGATGACGGGGGAGACGCGTGGGATTCAGGCGGCGAAGGACGTCGCCTCTCGCGCACTCAGGTAAACTCCGGAGCGTGATCGGCTGGGGCAGGGAGGTCGCCGCGGCTGGTCGGCGAGACGCTCCGCGCCTGGCACGCGCTGGCCGCAGGACGTTGAGGCGCTGGCGGCGAGTCGGCGATCGTGTTATGGGTGCGGGAAGCGTGCAGCTCGACACAACGGAACCGCTCGATGCTCTCGCGCGCCGGGCCCTCGGGTTCGTCAAGGACGACACCGTCGTGGGGCTCGGCGCGGGCCGGGCCGCGACGGCGTTCGTGAGGGTGCTCGCCGCCCGCGTGCGCGACGGCTTCCGCGTGCGCGGTGTGCCCGTGTCCGAGGCCACGGCCCAGCTCGCGGAGGAGCTCGGCATCCCGCTGGTCGGCCTCGAGGCGGAGATCGACGTCACGGTGGACGGGGCCGACGAGGTCGATCCCGACCTCAACCTGATCAAGGGGTACGGCGGGGCCCTGCTGCGCGAGCGCGTCGTGGCCGCGGCGTCGCGGCGCCAGGTCATCCTCGTCGAGCGCGACAAGCTCGTTCCGCGGCTCGGCAGCCGGCGCCGCCTGCCCGTCGAGGTCGTTCCGTTCGCGCTGCCCCTGTGCCGCCGCCGCCTCGCCGCCCTCGGCCTCGGGCCCGCGCTCCGGACGGCCGGCGAGCGCCCGTTCGTGACGGACAACGGGAACGTCATCCTGGACTGCGTCGTGGGATCGATCGCGGACCCTCCCGGGCTCGAGCGGGCGCTCCGCGCGGTGCCCGGCGTCGTGGACACGGGGCTCTTCCTGGGGACGGCCGACACCGTGCTCGTCGCCGACGGAACCTCCGTGAGCGAGTGGAGCCGGCAGCGGTAGATGAACCGCCAGACGCGGATGCTGCCCGCCGAGCTCGAGAAGCAGGTGAGGAAGACGCTCGAGGAGTGGGCGGTGGCGGGGAAGGTGCGCCGGCTGTGGGCGCGCGACGCCACCCTCTGGACCGGCGCCGACGAAGCGAGCTGGCTCGGCTGGCTCGAGATCGCCGGCGTCCAGGTCCGCCGCATGGACGACCTCCGTCGCCTGGCCGAGGACGTCCGCTCTCTGGGCTTCACGCGCGCGCTCGTGCTCGGCATGGGGGGCTCGAGCCTCGCTCCCGAGGTGCTGAAGGAGACATTCGGCCGGCTCGACGGATTCCCCGAAGTGCTCGTGCTCGACTCCACCGATCCCGCCCAGGTCAAGGCACTCGAGCGGAAGGTAGACCTCGCGAAGACGTTCTTCATCGTCTCGTCCAAGTCGGGGACCACGCTGGAGCCGAACCTCTTCAAGGAGTACTTTTTCGAGCGCGCTCGCCAGGTCGTCGGCGCGGAGCGCGCGGGCGGCCAGTTCATCGCCATCACCGATCCGGGCTCGCGGCTCCAGGGGCTCGCCGAAGCCGATCGGTTCCGCCGGGTCTTCTCCGGCGAGCCGTCGATCGGCGGGCGGTACTCCGCGCTCTCGAACTTCGGCATGGTTCCGGCCGCGATCATGGGGCTCGACGTGGCGCGGTTCCTCGAGCGGGCGGAGGAGATGGCGGAGGCCTGCGCGGCCAGCGTGCCGGTGGAGAAGAATCCCGGCGCCGTCCTCGGCGTCACCCTGGGCGTGCTCGCGACACACGGACGCGACAAGGTCACGCTGATCGTGTCGCCCGCGATCTACGACCTCGGCGCGTGGCTCGAGCAGCTCCTCGCCGAGTCGACTGGCAAGGAGGGGAAGGGGCTGATCCCCGTCGACCGCGAGCCCCTCGGCCCGCCCGAGGTCTACGGCGCGGACCGCCTCTTCGTGTACCTCCGGCTCGCGTCCGCGCCGGACGAGCATCAAGACAGCGTGGTGCAGGCGCTCGAGGGCGCGGGACACCCGGTCGTCAGGATCACGGTGGACGATCTCTACGACCTCGGCGCCGAGTTCTTCCGGTGGGAGTTCGCGACGGCCGTCGCGGGCTCCGTGCTCGGCGTCAACCCGTTCAACCAGCCCGACGTCGAGGCGAGCAAGGTCGCGACGCGTCGGCTGACGGACGAGTACGAGAAAACGGGGAAGCTGCCGCCGGAGTCGCCGTTGCGCGTGAGTGACCGGACCCTCGCCGCGGCGCTCGGGGCGCACTTCCGGACGATCAAGCCCGGAGACTACGTCGCGCTTCTCGCCTACCTCGAGATGACCGCGGCGCACGAGGCCACGCTCCAGGCGATCCGGCGGGCGGTCCGGGACCGATACCGGGTCGCGACGTGCGTGGGCTTTGGGCCGCGCTTCCTGCACTCGACCGGGCAGGCGTACAAGGGGGGCCCGAACACGGGCGTGTTCCTCCAGGTCACGTGCGACGACGCGGAGGATCTCCCGGTGCCCGGGCGGTCGTACACGTTCGGCGCCGTGAAGGCCGCCCAGGCGCGCGGCGACCTTCTCGTCCTCGTCGAGCGCGGCCGCCGCGCCCTGCGGGTCCATCTCGGCGCGGACGTCGCGGACGGGCTCCGGACGCTGCGGTCGGCCGTCGATCGAGCGATCGGGTGACGGGAGGCGAGTCTGTGATTCTGGTCGTGCGAGCCGAGCGGCGGCCGCGGAGGCTCGGCGAGGCGCGCCGGGAGGCGAGTCTGTGATTCTGGTCGTGCGAGCCGCCGGCCGAGGCGAGCCTATGAACTCGGAGGACGGACATCATGCAGATCGGGATGGTTGGCCTGGGGCGGATGGGCGGAAACATGGCGCGGCGGCTCCTGCGGGGCGGCCACGAGGTCGTCGCGTACGCGGCCGACGCGAACGCCGTCCGCCAGCTCGCGGGCGAGGGCGCGGTCGGGGCGCTGACGCTCGACGACTTCGTGGCCAAGCTCAAGGCGCCGCGCGTGGCGTGGGTGATGGTGCCGGCGGGTCCCCCGACCGAGCAGGTCGTGACGGACCTCGCCCGGCGTCTGGATCCCGGTGACACGCTCATCGACGGCGGCAACTCCTCCTTCAAGGACGACGTGCGCCGGAGTCGGACGCTCCGCGAGCGAAAGATCAACTTCCTGGACGTCGGCACGAGCGGCGGCGTCTGGGGGCTCGAGCGCGGGTACTGTCTGATGATCGGCGGCGACCGGGCGGTCGTGGCCCGCCTCGATCCGATCTTCCGGACGCTCGCGCCCGGGCTAGAGACCGTCCCGCGCACGCCCGGTCGCGAGAGGTCCGGCTCCGCCGCGGAGCACGGCTATCTCTACTGCGGGCCGTCGGGTGCCGGCCACTTCGTCAAGATGGTCCACAACGGGATCGAGTACGGGTTGATGCAGGCGTACGCGGAGGGGCTCGACATCATGAAGAACGCGAACTCGAAGGACCTGCCGGAAGAGCTGCGGTACGACCTCGACCTCGCGGACATTGCCGAGCTGTGGCGCCGCGGCTCCGTCGTCAGCTCCTGGCTCCTGGACCTCACGGCGCAGGCGCTCGCCGAGAACCCGACCCTCTCGGCCTACACCGGCGTCGTCGCGGACTCCGGCGAGGGGCGCTGGACGATCATGGCGGCGCTCGAGGAAGCCGTTCCCTGCGACGTCCTCGCCGCCTCCCTCTTCGCGCGCTTCCGCTCGCGCCGGGAGCACACCTTCGCGGAGAAGGTGCTCTCGGCGATGCGCCACAAGTTCGGCGGCCACGTCGAGCAGCCCACGGGCGGCTGAGAGCGGGTCCGGCGGAACGTGACCGAGCCGATCACGCTCCACGCGCACGTCGAGAGCTCGAGCGCGCCTGACGCGGCGGAGCTCGCGGTGCTCCTCGGCCAGCTCGCCGTCGCCGGGACGATCGTCGCGCGCGAGCTCGCCCGCGCCGCGCTCGTCGGTCAGCTCGGCCCGACCGGCATCACGAACGTCCAGGGCGAAGCCGTCAAGAAGCTGGACGCGTGGGCGAACGACGTGGTCGTGCGCGCGCTCGAGGAGACGGGGCTCGTGAGCGCGCTCGTCTCCGAGGAGTTGGACGAGCCGCTTCGCCCCGCGACGCGGGGCGGTCGCGTCCGATACGTCGTCTGTGTCGACCCCGTCGACGGGTCGTCGAACCTGGATGTCAACGGGATCGTCGGGACCATCTTCTCGATCCGGCGGAGCGCGGCGGCGGGAAACGACACGCGACAGCCGGGCACGGCGCAAGTCGCGGCCGGCTACATCATGTACGGGCCCGCGACGCTCATGGTGCTGACGACCGGCGACGGCGTCGACGGCTTCACGCTCGATCCGACCAGCGGCGAGTTCGTCCGCTCGCACCACCGGATCCGGATCCCCACGCGGGGCCGCATCTACAGCGTGAACGAGGGCAACTTCGCCAAGTGGGAGCCGGGCGTGCAGCGCTACATCCGCCACCTTCGCACGCCGGACGTGCCGACGGGCCGGCCTTACACGGCGCGTTACGTCGGCTCGCTCGTCGCCGACTTTCACCGCACACTGCTCGAAGGCGGGATCTACCTCTACCCGCCCGAGGCGAGCCGAGCTTCGGGAAAGCTCCGCCTCCAGTACGAGGCGGCGCCCATGGCCTTCCTCGCCGAGCAGGCGGGTGGCCGCGCGAGCACCGGACACGAGCGGATCATGACGATCGATCCGGCCACGCCGCACGCGCGGGTGCCGCTCGTCATCGGGAGTCCCGACGACGTGGCGATGGCGGAAGACTTCATCGGAGGACGGCAATGACGACGGAGCGGGTGAGCGAGATCCTGAGCTGGTACGGCAGCGACAACCCCGGGACGCTGACGAACCTCGCGCGCCTTCTGACCCACGGCGCGCTCGCGGGCACCGGGCGCCTCGTGATCCTGCCGGTGGATCAGGGGTTCGAGCACGGGCCGGGACGGTCCTTCGCGATGAACCCGCCGGCGTACGACCCGCGCTACCACTTCGAGCTCGCGATCGAGGCGGGGTGCAACGCCTACGCCGCGCCCCTCGGCTTCCTCGAGGCGGGGGCGCGCGAGTTCGCGGGCCGGGTGCCGTTGATCTTGAAGCTCAGCAACCACGACGTGCTGCTCGAGGAGCGCGACCCCGCGCAGGCGCTCACGGGCAGCGTCGGGGACGCCGTGCGCCTCGGCTGCGTCGGCATCGGCTTCACGATCTATCCCGGGTCCGAGCATCGGCTGACGATGTATGGCCAGCTGCGCGCCCTCGCCGAGGAGGCGAAGGCGCACGGTCTCGCCGTGGTCGTGTGGTCGTACCCGCGCGGCTCGGGGCTCTCCAAGGAAGGCGAGACGGCGATCGACGTCACGGCGTACGCCGGCCACATCGCCGCCCAGCTCGGCGCCCACGTCATCAAGGTGAAGCTGCCCTCGGCGCACGTCGAACAGGCCGCGGCGAAGAAGGTCTACGAGAAGGAGGGGGTCCCCCTCGGGACGCTCGCCGAACGCGTGCGCCACGTCGTCCAGGCCGCCTTCGACGGGCGGCGGATCGTGATCTTCTCGGGTGGGGCCGCCGACACCGACGAGGCGGTGTTCGAGCAGGTCCGGGCGATCCGCGACGGCGGGGGCTTCGGCTCGATCATCGGGCGCAACTCGTTCCAGCGGCGGAAGCCCGACGCCCTGCGGTTCCTCAAGACGGTCATGGACATCTACGCCGGGGCCAAGAAGTAGTGCTCCTCGCCGGCGACGTCGGTGGGACCAAGACGGCGCTCGCCCTGTTCGACCGCCGCGACGGTGCGCTCGTGCTCGAGCGCGAGACGGAGCTCTCGAGCCGTGAGTTTCCGTCGCTCGAGGACGCCGTGGCGCGCTTCCTCGCCTCCCCTCGGCGACTCAGGATCGATGCCGCCTGCTTCGGCGTCGCCGGACCCGTCGTCGACGGGCGGAGCGTCACGACCAATCTCCCCTGGCAGATCGACGAGGCGACGCTCCGCGCGCGCATCCCCGCGCGACGGGTGCGGCTGCTCAACGACCTCGAGGCGACGGGCTACGGGGTGCTCACGCTCCCCCCGACGGCGCTCGCTCCGCTCCAGCCCGGCACCCGGCGGCGGGGCACCGTGGCGCTGATCGCCGCGGGCACGGGGCTGGGGGAGGCGCTCCTCATCTGGGACGGCCAGCGCCACCTCGTGGTCGCCTCCGAGGGCGGGCACGCCGATTTCGCGCCCCGCACCGACCTCGAGGTGGAACTGCTCCGCTTCCTCCGCAAGGAGTTCGGCCGCGTGAGCTGCGAGCGTGTGCTCTCGGGGCCGGGTCTCTTCAACATTTACCGGTTTCTCCGCGACACCGGCGACGTGCCGGAACCGTCGTGGCTCGGCGACCGGATCGCGCGCGGCGATCCGAGCGCCGTCGTGTCCGAGGTCGGGCTGGCCGGCGCCCATCCGCTCTGCGTCCAGGCGCTCGACCTCTTTAGCGCGGTCTACGGCGCGGAGGCGGGCAACCTCGCCCTCAAAGCCCTGGCGGTGGGCGGCGTCTACCTCGGTGGCGGGATCGCGCCGAAGCTCAGCGCGAAGCTCGCCGACGGGGCGTTCGTGGCCGCGTTCTGCGACAAGGGACGGTTCGCGGAGTTGATGGCGTCGATCCCGGTCTGGCTCGTGCTCGAGCCGCGCGCGGCGCTCCTCGGCGCCGCCCACGTCGCCCGGACGCTCCTCTCGGAGACCACCACGCGGACAACGCGAGTCGGAGGCAATCGATGATCGATCGCTACGACCTCCTCGTCATCGGTGGCGGCGCGGCCGGCATCAACGCCCTGAAGCAGGGCGTGAAGCTCGGCGCCCGCGTGGCGCTCGTGGAGTCGGGGCCGCTCGGAGGTACCTGCATCAACCGTGGGTGAATTCCCAAAAAGACCTTGGTAAGGTCTGGGCGGATTCACCGGCTGGTCAAGGAGGCGGGGGCCTTCGGCACGCGGACGGGTCCGGACGTCGCGCTCGACTGGGACACGATCGTCCGGCGCCAGCACGCGATCGTCCGCGAGCTCCAGCCGCCCGCTGCGGCCTTCGAGAAGTCGGGGGCGAAGGTCTACCTCGGCGAGGCGCGCTTCGTCAACGCGCACACGGTCCAGGCCGACGGTCGGCAGATCCAGGGCGACAAGATCGTCATCGCCGCGGGCTCCGAGCCGGTCGTGCCGTCGGTTCCGGGGTGCGGGCTCGCGATCACCTCCGACGATCTCCTGTTCCTGCCGCAGTTTCCTCAGAGCCTCGTGCTCGTCGGCGGCGGCGTGATCGGCCTCGAGATGGCGGGAGCGTTCAGCGACCTCGGCTCCACCGTCACCGTGATCGCCCGCGATCCCGAGGTTCTCCCGGCGCTCGACGGCGATGTCGCGGCGTACATCAGGAAAACGCTGGAGGGCCGCGGGGTGACGTTTCACCTCGGCGCGACCCTCGAGCGGCTCTCGGGCGCGCGGGGCGCGATCACCGCTCACGTCACGCGCGACGGCGCGCCGCTCGCCGTCACCGCGCAGCAGGTCTGCCTGGCGATCGGACGCCGCTACACTCCGCGACGCACCGGGACCGATGCGATCGGGCTGGAGCACGGCCCGCTGGGGCTCAAGGTCGACGCGTACCTCCGGACGACGCTGCCCCACGTCTACGCCGCGGGCGACGCGGCGGGCAACGTGCAGCTCACACCCACCGCCGCCTACGAGGGGAAGACCGCGGCGCTCAACGCGCTCCGCGGCAACGTCGAAACCGTGGAGTACACGGTCGTCCCGCAGACGATCTTCACGACGCCCGAGGTCGCGCGCGTCGGGCTCACGCACGCCGAGGCCACGCGCCGCGGGGTCAAGTGTCACGTCGCCCGGCACGACATCACGGGCGCGTCGAACGGGCGGGCGACCGGCGAGGACGGCGGCTACCTCAAGCTCGTCTTCGACGGCGCGACCGAGAAGGTTCTGGGCGTCCAGATGGTGTCCTGGGCGGCGGCGGAGCTGATCCAGCTCGCCGCCCTCGCCATTCGCACCGGAGCCAGCGCCGGCCTCCTGTCGAACCAGCTGGCGATCCACCCGAGCCACGGCGAGCGCTTGATCAAATTCTTCGGGCACGATCAGCACGAGGTCTGCGCGCCCGAGTAGACAATCGGAGGGGGCCTCGGTGGCCCCCTCCGAGGCCTCCCCCAGGATTCGGTTGCGGCGGCAAAAGCCGCCGCTCGAAGGCCGGCCAAGCCGGCGCTCGAATCGGCTAAACTATGGGCACGCCCGCCGCGTCGCCCTCGGGGCGACGGGTGAAGCCGCGGCGCTGCGGCCAGCGCCGGAAGTCGGGGAAGTGGCCCCCGAGCCATCGCCGCGGGTAGCCGCCGGAGTAACGTCCGGCCGGCGGGCTCACCTCATGTCCGACCCTCCAGCGCGCGCTGGAGCTGGTCCAGGTGGTTGTCGTCGTGCCACGCGATCACGGCCACCCAGTCGCCGATCGTCATCCGGCCGCGCACGGCGTGGAGCCCGCCCCGCTGCCAGTCGGACGGGCCGAGCTTCCGTAGAAAGGCCAGCGACTCCGCTCGCCGCTTGCGGAACGTCTCGAGCGCGCGCTCGACGTCGCACCGGAGGTACTGGCGGTCCTCGGCCCAGCGATCGGCGAGGTCGGGGGCTGGGGGAAAGAGCTTCGGCTCGTCCACGGAGAGGATCAGCTGGAAGCGGCCCATGAAGACTTCCTCGGTGTCCCGGAGGTGGCAGACGACCTCCTTGGCCGCCCAGTTCTTCGGGTCGGGCCGGCGTGACAGCGCGGCCTCACGCTGGCCCTTGATCGCCGTGGCGAGGTCGTCGGCCGTTCGCTCCATCCGTTCCAGGTTCGTCTCGGGCGGGAGCTTCAGGCGATCCTCGATCGTCACCATGACGGCTCTCCTCTCGGGCACAAGCTGGTAGAAGAGGCTCGACTCGCGCTTGTAGAAGCCCTCCGTGTGGAACGAGTCCTTGAGGCGAAGTCCCGTGTAGTCCACGTGATGCCCCACCTCGTGGAGCAGGGTCCGGAGGAACGTGCGGAACGCGACCACACGCTTCTGCTTGGCCGTCCGCATCCAGAGCTGGATCTTCGGCGGCTTGCCGCGCTCGTTGGTGTAGAGGCCGTGGAGCTCGCCCCAGCGTGCGTGGGGTCGCGCCGCCAGCACCTCGACCCCGACCGGCGGCAAGCTCATGGCGTCGGTGAGCCCGCGGATCAGCGCCCGGCTGGCCTCGTGGGTCGCCGCGCGGTCTTCGGACCGCAACGCCGTCCCGAGGGCCGCGACGCGTGGATGGAGGTCGGCCGGCCGTGGCAGGCGGATCTCCGTGATCGCGTCGCTCTTCCGGTAGATCGCCTGCTGCGCGCGCGTGAGCCGGGCGTAATACGCGAACCGCACCGCGCCTACGTGCCCGAGAAGCGAGGCTTGCGCTTCTCGAGGAACGCCTTCGCGCCCTCGACGCGGTCCTCGGTGGTGCGGAGCAGCGTCGCCAGGTCGTTCTCGAGGCGGAGCCCGTCGGCGAGCGGCAGCTCGAGCCCTTTGACGACCGCCTCCTTGGCGTAACGGAGCGCCACCGGCGCCTTCTCGGCGAGGGCGCGCGCGAGCTCCCGCGCCGCCGCGAGGACGCCCGCCGCGGGTGCGACGCGCTCGACGAGCCCGAGGGAGAGCGCCTCGCGCGCGTCGATGCGCGCACCGGTCAGGATCATCTCGAGCGCCTTGCCCCGGCCGATCAGGCGCGGGAGCCGCTGCGTCCCGCCGCCGCCCGGGATGATCGCGAGGTTGATCTCGGTCAGGCCGAGCTGCGCGTCCTCCGAGGCGATCCGGAGATCGCACGCGAGCGCCAGCTCGAGCCCGCCGCCCAGCGCGTAGCCCCGGATCGCGGCGACGATCGGCTGGGGGCAGCGGTCCATGGCCGCGCGGAAATCCACCCGTCGCCGGCTCTCGCGGAAGCGGACGGGCACCTGCGGCTCGACGAACTCGCGGATGTCGGCGCCCGCGGAGAAGGCGCGCTCGCCCGCGCCCGTGACGACGACGACGCGCACGGCGTCGCTCGTGGCCACCTCGCCGAAGCAGCGCGTCAGCTCCTGGCGCATCCGCTCGTTCATCGCGTTGTGGACCTCGGGCCGGTTGAGCGTGACGGTCGCGACACCGTCGGCCACGTCGTAGAGGAGCGTCTCGTAGGTCATCGGCGCGGGCCTCCCAGCACGCGGCGCGCGCGGAGCGCCGCGATCTCGGCGTCCGTGTAGCCGAGCTCAGACAGGATCTCGTCGGTGTGCTGGCCGAGCGTGGGCGGCGGGCCCGGATCCCGCGTCGGCGTCTCGGTGAAGGCGATAGGCTGACCCACCAGGCGGAGGCGGCCGACCTCGGGATGCTCGTACTCGTGCACCAGGTCGTGGTGGCGTACCGCCGGGTCCTCGAAGAAGTCGAGCAGGGGCTGCACGGGCGCCGCCGGGATGTCGTGGGCGGCCAGGAGCTCGAGCCACTCGGTGCGGGGCTTCTCGCGGAACCGCGCCTCGAGGATCGGCAGGAGGTCCGCGTTGTTCTGGACGCGCAGGAGCCAGGAGCCGAAGCGCGGATCGTCGGCGACGCGCTCGAGGCCGAGCGCCTTCGTGAGCTTGACCCAGAAGGACTGGTTGCCGACCGCGAGGAAGAACCACTGGCCGTCGCCCGCCTGGTAGAGGCGGTAGGTCGGGTTGTCGCGGACCAGCGAGGGCTTGCCCGGGTAGTCGACGGCGACACCCGACTGGAGCGCCAGCACGCCCCGCAGGAGCGAGGTCTCGACGCGCTGGCCCCGCCCGGTGCGCTCGCGCGTGAAGAGCGCCGCGAGGATGGCCTGGGTCGCCAGCGCGGCCGTGTAGTAGTCGGTCGGCGCCGTGCGGAGGTACTGGGGCGGCCCGCCGAAGCCCTGGAGCGTCATGAGGCCGCCGAGCGCCTGGAAGATCGGATCGAAGCCCGGACGCTCCGCGCCGGGGCCGGTGGAGCCGAACGCGGTGACCGAGCAGTAGACGAGGCGCGGGTTGAGCGCGGCGAACCGCGTCCAGCCGACGCCAAGGCGCTCGGCGACACCGGGCCGCATGTTCTCCATGAACACGTCGCCGCCCGTGGCGAGCCGCTCGACGATCGCCCGGCCCTCCGGGGTCTTGAGGTCCACGCTGATCGAGCGCTTGCCGCGGTTCCACCCGAAGAACCCCGGCAGCTCACGGAACGCGTCGCCCTCGGGGGACTCCACCTTGACGACGTCGGCGCCCATGTCGGCGAGCTGCATCGCGGCGTACGAGCCGGCGATGTAGCTCGTGAGATCGACGACGCGGATGCCGTCGAGCGGCGGTCCCTGCGCGGTCACGGGGAGCGGCGCGTGTCTCCCGCGGCCTACGCGGCGACCCGCCGGACGATCAGCTCGCGGTGGTGGTCGGCGTCCCCGTACATCGCCTCGAGCGCTTTCGCGCGCTTGAAGTAGAGGTGCAGGTCGTACTCCCAGGTGAACCCGATGCCGCCGTGCACCTGGATCGCCTCGCCGCAGACTCGGCGCGCGGCGTCGCCGACATACGCCTTGGCGACCGACGCCGCGAGCTCCGCGTCCTCCGCCCTCGCGTCGAGGGCCCACGCGGAGTAGTAGACGGCGGCGTGCGAGTTCTCGACCTCCAGGAGCATCTCGGCGCACTTGTGGCGGATCGCCTGGAAGGAGCCGATCGGCTGCCCGAACTGCTCGCGCACCTTCGCGTAGCCGACGGCCATGTCCAGGCACCGCCGCGCGGCCCCGAGCATCTCCGCCGCCGCGCCCACGGCCCCTCGCCGCAGGAGGCCCGCCAGCAGCGCGTCCGCCTGGCCGGGAGCGCCGAGGACGGCGTCGCCCCCCACGGGCGTGGCGTCCAGCGTGACGGTCACGAGACGGGTCGTCCCATCCATCACCTGCGCCGGCTCGAGGGTGAGCCCCGCGGCTGCCGGGTCCACGAGAAAGAGCGTGAGCCCGTCGGGCGTCCGCGCGGGCACGAGGAGCACGTCGGCGACATGGGCCCAGGGGACGAACCGCTTCGTGCCCGAGAGCGTCCAGCCCGTCGCGCTCTTCTCCGCGCGGGTCCGCGTCCCCTCGGGGCGCCAGTCGAGGTCGGCGTCGAGGAAGGCGAGCGTCGCCCGCGCCTCGCCGGTGGCGATCGCGGACAGCCAGCGCGTGCGCTGCGCGTTCGTGCCTGCCTCCTCGATCGCCCGGGCGGCGAGGACCGTCGGCAGGTACGGGCCGGGCAGGGCGGCGTGCCCCATCTCGTCGAGGAGGATCGCGGTCTCGACCATGCCGAGCCCGCTTCCGCCGTGCGCCTCCGGCAGGGACAGCCCGAGCCAGCCGAGCTCCGCCATCTCTTGCCACAAGGCCTCGCTCTCGCCACGCGGGTCGTCCCAGAGGAGACGCACGGTCGCGGGCTTCATGTGCTCGTCGAGGAACGCGCGCGCGGAGTTCTTCAGCAGCTGCTGATCGGAGCTGAACGAGAAATTCATCGCGTCACGCCTTCAGGCGGTCGGCGCGCACTTCCTTGGGCAGGCCGAGCACACGCTCACCGATGATGTTCTTCTGGATCTCGGAGGAGCCCGAGTAGATCGTCCCCGCGCGCGACCACAGGAACGCGGTCGCCCACGTGCCGGGCTCGCCGGAGGACGTGTCGATCTCCTCGAACTCCTCGGGTGCCGTGACGAGCTGGCCCCACGGCCCGAGGATCTCGAGCGCCGCCTCGTAGTAGCGCTTCTCGAACTCCGTGTACGAGAGTTTGGTGATCGACGACGCCGCGCCGGGCGACTCGCCGCGGTCGAGCGCCGAGAGCACGCGAAGCCCCGCGTAGCGCTGGACCTCGAGGTCGGCGTAGATCTTCCCGATCTTGGCGCGGACGACGGGGTCCTCGATGAGCGGCCGGCCGCCACGCCTGAGCTCCTTCGCCGCGCGCACGAGCTGGCTGAAGGCGATCGCGTAGCGCGTGACGCGCCCGAGCGAGTTCGAGCCGCGCTCGAAGCCGAGCGTGGTCTGCGCGATTTCCCATCCCTGGTTCAGGGTGCCGATCAGGTCGCGCCGCTCGGCCCGGGCGTCGGTCATGAAGACCTCGGAGAAGAGCGAGGAGCCGGTGATCTGCTTGAGCGGGCGCACCTCGACGCCCGGCTGGCGCATGTTGAGGAGGAAGCACGAGATGCCCTTGTGCTTGGGCGCCTTCGAGTCGGTGCGGGCGAGGAGGATCCCCCAGTCGGCGATCGGCCCGCTGGAGGTCCAGATCTTCTGACCGTTGACGAGGAAATGGTCGCCCCGGTCCTCGGCGCGCGTCTTGAGGCTCGCGAGGTCCGAGCCCGCGTTGGGCTCGGAGTAGAGCTGGCACCAGATCTCCTCGGCCGTGAGCATCGGCTTCAGATAACGCTGCTTCTGCCCGTCCGTGCCGTGGACGATGATCGTCGGCCCGATGAATCCGATCCCGAGCCCGTTGATGGCGGGCGGCGCGTTGACCCGCGCCATCTCGTCCTGGACGATCGCCTGCTGCATCGGCGAGGCGCCCCAGCCTCCGTACTCCTTCGGCCACAGCATGCCGACGTAGCCCGCCTCGTAGAGCTTCCGGTGCCAGGCCTTGCGCTCGTCGAGCGTCTTCAGATCGTCCGTGGGGACGTTGGCCTCGAGCCAGCGCCGGGTCTTCTCCCGGAACGCGCGGTCCTCGGGGGAATAGGTCAGGTCCATGATCCGCCTCCTCGCGGGAATGCCCGTTTCTAGCACGTGCGTGGAGGCGAAGCAACGGGCCGCCAGCGAGCGCCCGCCCGCGCTTGACAATCCCGACGGCGCAGCGCAGTGTGGCGCGCGATCGCGCCGCCGGCGGTCGCCGCCCCGCGTCGTCGAAGGGAGCCTGCGTGTGGACGATATCGTGATCCGGGGCGGACAGGTCGTCGACGGGAGCGGCGCCCCCGGCCGGGTCGCCGACGTCGTCATCCGTGACGGACGTGTCGCCGCGATCGAACCCGGCCATGTCGGGCCGGCCCGCCGTGTCATCGACGCTCGTGGGCGCGTCGTCAGCCCGGGATTCGTCGACGTCAAGACCCACTCGGACTGGACGCTCCCGCTGAACCCGCGGGCGGAGAGTAAGGTTCGGCAGGGCGTGACGACGGAGGTGATCGGGCACTGCGGCTTCTCCGTCGCACCGGTGCTGCCGGGCCGGGTGGAGCTGCTCCGCGACTACCTGGCGCCCTCCGCGCCCTGGCTTCCGTTCCGGGAGACGACCTTCGCGGAGTACATGGACGCGTTTCCCGCCACCTCCGTGAACACGGTCATGCTGGTTGGCCACAACACGCTCCGACTGATGGCGATGGGCATGGCGAATCGCCCACCGACGGCCGACGAGATGACGCTGATGCGGCGGATGCTCGAGGAGGCGCTGGCGGCGGGCGCGCTCGGTCTCTCGTCGGGCCTGTTCACCGCGCCGGGGTGCTTCGCCGGGGCCGAGGAGATGGTGAGTCTGGCGCACGTCCTGCGCCGGTACGGAGCCTCGTACGCGACGCATGTCCGCGACGAGGCCAGACGCGTGTTCGAGGCCGTGCGCGAGGCGAACGTGCGGGGTTCACGTCGAGATCGTCCACCTGAAGCTTTCGGGAACGGACGGCTGGGGCGGCGCCGCGCGCCTGCTCGCCGAGATCGAGGCGGCGCGGCAGCGCGGGGTGCCGGTCGACTGTGATCAGTATCCGTATACGACCGCCAGCAACCCGCTCCGCAACCTCCTGCCGACGTGGGTTCAGGAGGGCGGCGTGGACGCCATGCTCGCCCGTCTCGGCCGGCCGGACGTGCGAGCCCGTGCGCGGGAGGACATCGCCGCCGACGGGCTCGGGAGCTGGGGACGGATTCCATCGTGGGACGCGGTCCGCGTCGCCGTCTCTCCCCATCGGCCTGAATGCGAAGGCCGCACCCTCGGCGACATCGCCCGCAGCCGGTCTTTCGATGGGGTCGATGCCGTGTGTGACTTCTTGATCGCCGACCGTGGCGCGACCCGGGTCCTCATCGCCTCGATGGCGGAGGAGGACGTCAGAGAGCTGCTCCGCTCGCCGATGGTCCTGGTCGGCTCGGATGGGTATGCCGTCGCGCCGTACGGGGTGACCGGCCAGGGCAAGCCGCATCCGCGCTGCTATGGCACGTTCCCGCGGGTCCTGGGGCAGTACGTGCGCGAGCTGCGATTGCTGACGCTGCCCCAGGCGATCCATAAAATGACGGGCGGGCCGGCGGCGGCCATCGGTCTCGTCGCCCGGGGCCTCCTCCGGGCGGGGTACCGGGCGGACGTCACGGTGTTCGACCCGGAGACCGTCGCCGAGCGGGCCACGTTCGACGAGCCTCACCAGTATCCGGTCGGGATCGTGACGGTGATCGTCAACGGCGTCCCCGTCGTGGACGGCGGCGAGCACACCGGAGCGTTGCCCGGACAGGTCCTGCGTCGCCGATCGGGTGGCGTGGGATGAGGCGGCGCTAGGGCGCCGGCAGCCGGTAGATCGCGGTATGCAGGATGTGGGTGACGGGGCGGGGACGCTCGCCGGCGACGATCACCAGGTCGAGCTCGACGAACTCGCGTCCCTTCTTTTCGAAGAGCGAGCGGACCCGGCCCCGCGTCGCGAGGGTCTCGCCGACGCGCGCCCCGGACAGGTGGCGCACCACGCTCCCGACGTGGATCCACGGGCTCAGCGTCACGTTCTTGTCGAGGGCGCGGTTGGCCTGGTCGAGGAAGAAGCCGGGGTGGACGAAGCCGCGCGCGCCGCGGTAGAGCCCGAGCGCGTCGCCGACCTTCTCCAGATACTCGCCGGCGCGCGCGTCGTCGTAGGTGGTGACCGGTGTCCCGAGCGCGGCGAGGCCGTCGAGGTGGGGGCGCGTGGCGGCGGGCCGCTCGGCGGGCAGCGGCGCCGTCGGATAGAGCGCGAGGTTCACGGGGACCGGCGAGCCCGCCGGCAGGGTCGCCGTCAGCGTGGCGCACTCGCCCGCCGCGGCCGTCGACGCCACGAGCGTGGCGGTCACGCCCTTGGCGTCACGCCCGACGACCGTCCCGGCGACGGTGAGCTCTTCGCCGTCGAGCACCGGCTCCACGAACCTGACGGCGGCCGTGCCGCGCTCGAGCCAGGCCGCGCCGAACGCCGCGACGAGCGGATGGGTCAGGTAGGCGTAGACGGTCACGCCCGGCACGAGCCCGCCGCGGAACCCGTACTGACGCGCCACGGCGTCGTCGTGGATCTTGTTCTCCGGGCTCTCTGCGGTGTTCCGCGCCTTGACGCGGTACTCGGGCAGCGTCACGGAAGCGTCGAGATCAGCTTCCGGTACTCCGCCTCGGTGAACGCCTTCATCGTCGTCGTGCGGACGTTGCCGCCCGCGGAGAGCATGAGAATGAACTTCGCGGCCGTCTCGTCGCTCGGGGCCTCCATGACCGTGACGATGTCGTGGGCGCCCATCGTCAGATAAAACTGCTTCAGCTCGCCGCCCATGTCCTTCAGCATCTTCTTGGCGGCGTCGAGGCGCTTGGGGCCGTCCTTGATGTTCCGGATCCCCTGATCGCTGTAGTTGACGAGGGCGATGTAGGTCGGCATGGAGACCTCCTTCGTTCCGCGGCCGTGCCGGGTGGCCAAGTATATAATCAATGCCCGTTATGATGCGTAGCCTCCTGATCGCCCTCGCGGTGGTCGTCATCGTCGTCGTCGGCATCCTCGCCTGGGCGGTGTCCGTCAACAACCAGCTCGTCGTGGCCGAGCAGAACGTCAACGAGAAGTGGGCGCAGGTGCAAAACGTCTACCAGCGCCGCGCCGACCTCGTCCCGAACCTCGTCGAGACCGTGAAGGGCTTCGCGGCTCAGGAGCGGACGGTCCTGGAGGAGGTGACGCGGGCGCGCGCGAGCGCCAGCTCCATCCAGCTCACGCCCCAGGCCCTCGGCGATCCTAAGGCGCTCGAGCGGTTCCAAGCCGCTCAGAACCAGCTTTCGGGCGCCTTGAGTCGTCTCCTGGTGACCGTCGAGCGCTACCCCGATCTCAAGTCGAACGCGAACTTCCTCGCGCTCCAGACCCAGCTCGAGGGCACGGAGAACCGCATCACCGTGGAGCGACGACGCTTCAACGAGGCGGTGCGCGACTACAACACGCGCCTGCGCCTGTTCCCCGGCTCCGTCGTCGCGTCCCTCGGAGGTTACCAGCCCAAGGCCTTCTTCGAGGCCACGGGGGACGCGGCGACCGCGCCCAAGGTGAAGTTCTAGCCTGCTGCTGCCGGCACTCCTCGCCGTCGCCCTCGCGCTCCCACCCGCTCCCGGCGCCCGCGTGAACGATTACGCGGGGCTGCTCGCGGCTCCCGAGCGCGCGCGGCTCGAGGCGAAGCTCGCCCGATACGAGCGCGCCACGGGTACCCAGATGGCGATCGCGATCTTCCGCTCGCTCGAGGGCGAGAGCCTCGAGGACGTCACCAACCGGCTCTTCCAGCAGTGGCGGCTCGGCCAGAAGGGGCTCGACAACGGCGTGCTCCTCGTGGTCTTCGCCGAGGACCGGAAGCTGCGCTTCGAGATCGGCTACGGTCTCGAGGCGGTCGTGCCCGATGCCGCCGCCGGCCAGATCATCCGCCAGATCGTCGCGCCGAGTTTCAAGGAGCGGCGCTACGCTTCCGGGCTCGAGGCCGCGGCGGACGCGGTCTACGCCCGGATCGCGTCGGGCGGGCCGTCGTCGCCTGCCGAGTTCGAGCGTCAGGCCGAGGGCTTTCGGCGTCGGCAGCGGGAGAGCGAGCGGGCCGCCGACCTCTACGCGCTCCTCTTTCTCGGGCTCACGGCGGTCACGATCG
>WNGG01002662.1_pt1 | contig 32896 bp, 28 predicted proteins | sample 5400661 | NCBI WGS metagenome assembly WNGG01 (sample SAMN13153372, study PRJNA577476) | soil metagenome | isolation source: 100 cm soil or saprolite under Garry oak tree replicate 1 | place: USA:California | collected 2016-06-15
GGTCGGCGCTGCGCCGGCGCACCTCCAGATACTGCTGCTCCGCCCCCCCGGGATCCGCGAGGTGGCGCTCCAGCAGGTCCGCCAGTCTGAGGCGCGGGTCGCAGTCGTCGGGATCGACCCGAACGAGATCCCGGAAATACTCCGCCGCTTCGGCATACTGCCCGCGAGCGATGAGCAGGTCCTGCTCCGGGTAGCTGCGCGGCGGCGGGATATCGCCCGCCGCGAGCAGCGTCTTTGCCAGGACCACTGAAGTCCTGCTCACGCTGTGCGCGATCAGTCTTACACCGGCCACCGTGAGAGGGACGTTCACGACCAGCAACGCCACGAACACGCCGGTCGAGATCAATCCATCGCGCAGCAGCTTGAACCACAGGGCGGAAAGCATGATGAAACACGCCGGCCCGAAATAGAGGGCGATACGCAGGACGATCAGGCCGTCGTCTTCGTCCGTCACTTCACCTCTTGCCCCCACAGGTCCCGGTACACGATGGGGCCCTCGTTCAAGGCCTTGATGCCCGCTTCGATCTGGCTCTTGTCCCCTACCACCACGATGTCGAAGTGGTCGGGGTCGATGTACTGCCGCGCGACGCGCTGCACGTCGGCGGCCGTGACCGCGTTGATCCGCTCGACGTAGTGATCGAAGTAGTCGAGCGGCAGGCCGTAGACGAGCAGCTCCCGGAACTTGGACGCCGCCGCGGCGGTCGTCTCGAAGTCAGCAGGCAGGCCGAGCGTGATGTACGCCTTGGCCTTGGCGAGCTCGGCGTCGGGCACCGCTGCGTCGCGGATGCGTCGCAGCTCCTTCAGGAATTCGATCAGTGAGCTGTCCGTCTTGGCGGTCACGACCGATGCGCTGGCGACGAACGGGCCGGCCATCCGCCCGGCCGAGAACTGCGAGAACGCCCCGTAGGTGTAGCCATGCGTCTCGCGCAGGTTCTGGTTGAGCCGCGAGGTAAACGCTCCGCCCAGGATGGTGTTCAGCACCTGGAGTGCGAAATAGTCCGGGGTCGTACGGGCGACGCCGACGTGCCCGATCCGGATGACCGACTGCGCCGCACCCGGCTTGTCGACGAGGTACACGGTGCGCGCCGCCGGCGTCGGCGGCGCCGCCTGCGGCACGGCCGGCACTGGGCCCCGCTCCCACGCGCCGAACCGCGCGGCCAGCAGCCGCCGCGCCTCCGCCAGGGTCACGTCGCCGACGACGAGGAGACGGGCCGCATTGGGCCGGTAGGAGGCCCGGTAGAACTCCGCCACCCCGTCGCGGGACAGCGCCGCCGTGGATGCCTCGGTGCCGTTCAGCGGGCGCCCGTACGGGTGCGCCCGCCCGTACACGATCGCCGGAAACGCGATGCCGGCCATCGCCACCGGGTTGTCGGCCAACTGCACGATCTGAGCGCGCCGCAGCTCGCGCTGGCGCGCCACCTCCGAATCCGCGAACGTGGGCCGCAGCACGACGTCCGCCAGCAGGTCGAGCGCCGGCTCGAGGCGCCGCCTCGGGACATGCAGCGACACCGACGCGGCGTCGTAGCTCGCCGAGGTGTTGAGCTGCGCGCCCAGGAACGCCGCCTCGTCCGCGATCTCGAGCGCCCCGCGCCGTCCCGCCCCCTGCTGCAGCATCGTCGTCGTGAAGGTGGCGAGGCCGGGCAGGTCCGCCGGGTCGTGCGCCGCGCCCGCGTCGAGCACCACCTGTATGTCGACGACCGGCACCTTGTGCGTCTCCACCACGGCCAGTTGCAGCCCGTTGGGGAGCGTGGCGGTCTGCACGGCGGGGAGCTTGAGCGCGGGCGGAGCGGGAAGCGCTGGCGGCTTGGTGCGATCGACCGCCTGGGCGGGCAGGGGGACTGCCGGACCGGCGGTCAGGAGTGCCGCTGCAATTGCCAGCGTCGCCTTCATGGGTTCACCACCTGCTTGACGGCGAGCTCCGGCTTCCCCTGCGGCACCACGCTCAGCACCACGCGATGGGCGTCGCCCAGGTAGCGCCGCGCCGCCTGCTGCACCTCCGCCGCCGTCACCTTGCGGTAGCGATCCAGATCCTTTTGGAAGTAATCCGGTGTGCCGACGAAGTAATTGTAGAAGTTCAGCTGGTCGGCCTTGCCGCCGAAGCCGCCCACGCGCTCCATGCGGGAGAGAAACTGGGCCTCGAAGGTGTTCTGCGCTCGCTCGACCTCCCGGGCGGTCGGGCCGGCCTGCGCGAGCTTCTGTATTTCCTCGTCGATCACGCGCTCGAGCTCGGTGAGGTCGTGCCCCGGCCGCGCCGTGGCCCACAGCTCGAACTTCCCGTCGAGCCGCCCGCCGTCCTGGAACGCCACGACGTCCGTCGCGATCTGCAGCTCGTACACGAGGCGCCGGTACAGCCGCGACGACCGCCCGCTCGCGAGCACGTTCGCCAGCACGTCGAGCGTGGCGTCGCCGTCCGCGAACGCTTTCATCGTGTGCCACGCATCGTACACGCGCGGCACCTGGACGTGGTCCTCGAGGGTGGCGTACACGTCCGCCCCGAGCTGCACCCCCGGCGGCGCGGGACGCGCCACCGCCGGTCCGCGCGGGATCTCGGCGAAGTAGCGCTCCACGAGCTGCCGCGCGGCACGCGGCGTGATGTCTCCCGCGATCGCGAGCGACGCGTTGTTGGGGGTGTAATACGTGCGGAAGAAGCCGCGCACGTCTTCCAGCGTGGCCGCGGACAGGTCGGCCATCGAGCCGATCACGGGCCAGTGGTACGGATGCTCGGCAGGGTAGAGCCGCTGCAGAATGTTCTCCTCCGCGAGCCCGTAGGGCCGGTTTTCGTAGCTCTGGCGCCGCTCGTTCTGCACCACTCCCCGCTGCAGGTCGACTTTGTCCGCGGTGATCTCGGGCAGCAGGAATCCCATGCGGTCCGAGTCCAGCCACAGCATCAGCGGCAGGGCGTTGCTCGGCGCGTCCTCGTAGTAGTTGGTCCGGTCCTCGGTGGTCGAGCCGTTGTTGTCTCCCCCGGCGGCCTCGAGCAGCTTGTCGAACTCGCCGGTCGGCACGTGCTGCGAGCCCATGAACATGATGTGCTCGAACAGGTGGGCGAACCCGGTGCGGCCCGGCTTCTCATCCGCCGAGCCGACGTGATACCAGATATTCACGGTCACGAGCGGCACCGAGTGGTCCTCGTGCAGCAGCACCTGCAGGCCGTTGGGAAGCGTGAAGCTCTGGTAGGGAACGCGGAGGGACTGGGCGGATAGACGGACAGACGGGTAGACGGGTAGCAGTGCGAAAAAGGCCGCTCCCAAGGTAGCGATCTGTCGCATCATTCCTCCTCTGGTTCTTACGTCCTTCATTTTTCCCCTTCCCCCTTCCCCCTTCCCTGGCCGTTTACTGTCTTGACCCGGAAGTCGAACACGTCGGGGCGACTGTAGTGCCCGCTCACGTCCAGCGTCAGCGCCTCCCGCGTGATCTCCGAGAGATCGCAGTCGGCCACGACGATCGTCTCCTCGTCGTACACGGGGCCGGCGAGATAGCGCCCGTTCGGCGCGATCACGGCGCTCCCCCCGCGGATCAGGAACGCGTCCGGGTCCCCGGTGGCGCCGCGGGGCGGCAGCTCGGGCGGCATGTCCTTCATCCGCAGGATGCTGCCGACGGCGACCACGAAGCAGCGCCCCTCGAAGGCGTAGCTGCGTGAGGCCACCTGGTGCATCTCCTGGACCCCGGGCCAACCCGCCACGTGGATCTCCTCGCCCGAGTCGTGCAGCGCCTGGCGGGTGAGCGGCATCCAGTGCTCCCAGCAGATCAGGCTCCCCACCCGGGCGCCGTCGACCGCGACCGCCGCCAGCGCGGCGCCGTCGCCCTGCCCCCAGATCAGCCGCTCGTGGTAGGTGGGCATGAGCTTGCGGTGGCGGCGCGCGAGCGACCCGTCCGGGCCGTAGGTGAGCTGCGTGTTGTAGAGGGTGCGCCCGGCGCGCTCGTGGACGCCCACCACCAGCGTTGCCCGGAGCTCACGCGCGAGCTTCCCCAGGCGGTCGGCCGCGGGTCCCGGCACGGACACGCTGTTCTCGACGAGCCGCTGGAACACGGCCTGGGCGCCGCGGTGCCCCCACAGCGCCGCCTCCGGCGACTCGTCGAGCCACTCGGGGTAGCCCACGAGCCACGTCTCGCCGAACGCGATCAAACGCGCTTGTTGCGCTGCGGCACGCCGCGCCCACTCTTCCAGGCGATCGAGCGACGCCGGCAGATCGAGGAACGCCGGTGCCGCCTGCACGGCGGCGACGCGCACGACGCGGGAGGCGGCGCTCATACGGGAGATTTGCATCCGAAACAGCCACCCCGCAACTTGCGTACGGCGGCAGGACAAGGAGCGAAGATGATCGCACTGGGACTGTTGATTGGCGCCGCCGCGCTGGGCGGCGGCTTCGTGACCACCCGAAACTTCGTGAGGCGCCGGCTGCGTTACGTCGACGCCCTGCAGAGACCGGCGGCGCCGCTCCTGGCCGGGCTCGTGGCCACCGCAGTCGCGCTTCCCGTGGCGTTCCTGCCGGTGGTGACGGTGGGGACGGCGGTGGCGTTCGGGGTCGGCGTGGCGGGCGGCGTCGCGAGCGGTCGCCGGGGCCGGAGCTCCGGAACCTAGACGACCTTTAGCTCCTGCATCGCCGAGCCGGTCGCTTCCGGCCGTCCCGCCACACTGCGCAACGCGCGCACCGCGTCCTGGGCGAAGGTCTTGCCCGCCCCCTTTTCAACCTCTTCGAGTGCGCTCCACTTGGGGAACGCGGCGCGGACCGGCGTCGCCATCTGCAGCGTCTCGAAGGCGTCCGCGACGGCGAGGATTTTGACCGTCGCGGGAAGCGGCAGCGTCTCGATGTCCCAGTCCTCACCTACGATCTCGTAGTAATGCCCGTACTCGCCGATGATCTCCGCCGCGCCGCGCATCCACCGCGCCACCGGGACGGTGGAGTCGGTCACCGAGCGCGACAGCAGCCGCAGCAGCCGCTGGTCCCGCGTGCCCACTTCGTGCAGCAGCGCCGCCACCCGCAGATTCTCGACGTCCTCTTCGGGGAGCTCGAGCTCTCGCCCGATCGCCACGGCCACGTCCGCTACGCGGTTGGAGTGCCCCTGCTGGTTGCGCTCGGTCGATTCGATGTGGTAGGTGAGGAGCTCCAGCGTCGCGAGGTACGCGTTCTTCACGTCCCCGAGGCGCGCCTCCCGCTGCTCGGCGAGCGTGCCCACGACGTAGCCCGTGAGGATCAGGAACCCCGCCCACGGCACGAGCGCGAGCAGCGCGTCGCCGTAGAACCCGGGCAGCATGTCGAGCCCCTGGACGTACTGGTAGAACAGCACCAGGGCGACGACGAACAGGCCCGCCAGCACCGCGAAGCGGCGGCCGCCGTAGAAGCCGGCGAGGATCATCGGGAGGTAGTAGAAGCTCAGGAACGCGAACTTCTGGTCGACGAAGGTGTGGATCGCCACCATCGCGAAGACGAGCAGCAGCACGAAGATCCGCTCGAAGTGGCGGAAGAAGAACAGCTTGGCGCGCTCCACGAACCGTTGCTGAGCCACGGGGGACCTCGCGTCGTCGAAAAACTGTCAGGGGGGCGCGGGTACACAAAGTAGAAGCGCGGCTGCGCGGCGCAATAGCGGGGCGCACAGCGTGCCGGCGCGGGCCGTGTAGGTGTCGGCACAACGGGGAGTTAGCCGCTACTGCTTCAGCGCCCCGCGCACGTTGGTCGGCTGGAACGCGACGATCTCGGCGCGCGCGACGCCCGCCGTGACGTACGGGTCCTGGGCGACCACCGCTTCCAGCGTGGCGCGGTCCGGCGCCGTGGCGAGCAACACGCCGCCCGCCGCCGGGTCGCGCCGCGCCCAGGCGTGGAAGACGCCGCGTGCGGCGTTGGTCTCGAGGTGTCGCAGGTGGTCCGCCCGCACGGCGTCCACGGCGTCCAGCGGCTTGGTGTAGTGGAGCAGGACGACGAACAGCATTGCTTCCTCGTAGCCCGGGCACGTGCGCATGGGGAGCGGCGGATAGCGCACGAACCGCGAGTCCGTGTCGGCGCGGGTGCACCGAAAGAAAGTCGAGCCCCGCTGGTTGCCGGCCGCCCGCATCCAGCGGCAGGTGAAGCACAGGCCGACGGCGTCGGCGACGTCAGCCATCGGCTTTCAGCAGTCAGCCGTCAGCAACGGCGGTACTACCGGAAGGCTGACGGCTGAAAGCTGATCGCGTCTCACGTATGCACGCCGATCACCTCGTGCGTGAGCCGGTGTCGCAACAACGGATGCGTCTCCCACACGTACCACCCCATCGCCGTCACCGCCAGCACGTTGGCGACCAGCACCGACCACGTGCCGAGCGTGCCGAGCACCCACTGCGCACCGAGCGCCAGCACGGCGACCGCGACCGCCTCCAGCACGATCGCGGCCATGCCGGCGAGCAGCACGAACGCCGGGGCGCGCTCGATCTGCTCGGCGACCGCGACGAACAGCGTGCCCGTGACCGCGAACGCCGCGACGTGCACGACGGTGTAGGCCGCGACCAGGCCCAGGTTGGGCTGGATCTCCCCGACGTTGGACGCGCCGAACAGCAGCGCCGCGCCGAGTGCGGCCGGCGTGCGTAACGGATGGCCGGCAGCGATATCGAGCAGGAAGAACCACACGGCGACGACGCCGGCGCCGATCAGCCCCGTCACGAGGCCCCGTGCGAGCAGCGGGTGCCCTTTGAGGGCGGCGAGCCCCAGCGCACCCTCGTCCGGCTGGGCGCGGTGGAGGTACCACATGAGGACGCCCCCCGACAGCACGTTCGCGAGGACGACGTGCGGCCACGGGACCACGGCAACGCGCGGCGTGCCGCTGAGCAGCAGCCCCGCATAGAACACCAGCTCCTGCGCCACGAGACCGAACGGCACGGCCAGCAGCAGCCGCGGAGGCAACCGTAGTGTCCCGATCGCTGCGGCCATCGCGACCCCGAGCAGCGCAAACACCGCGAAGTGCACCACCGTGTAGGCCGCCACGATCCGGAACGTCGGTGTCGCGATGTCCTGGCGCGCGAGCGCGCCCGCCAACACCGCAGGTGTGTGGAACGGTCGGCCCGCCAGCGAGTCGACCACGAGAAACCACAGGGCGACGGTCAGCCCCGCGAGCAGGCCGCCGACGGCTCCGCGCGCGAAGCGCTGGTTGATGGCTCGTCTCATCGTTCCCTCCGGAAGGGCCCCGCTCACCCAATATCACGCCGCGCCGCGCGCGCGCAACCGTCGCCGGCGCGGCCCTATGGCGTTCCCTGCGGGATTTCCCATTTTGGTATCCCATGACCGGCGACGCCACCACGCCCGAGCTCCCGCCCGGGCTGCTCGAGGACTATCTCGAGGGGATGCGCGGCCAGCTCGGCGAGCTCGCCGGAGTCGCCGATCACCTCGACGCCGACGGCGGCGACCGCGAGGCGCTGGAGCAGCTGCGCCGCGAGACCCACAAGATCCACGGCTCGGCCGGGTCCTTCGGCTTTTGGAACGCGTCGCGGCTCGCTGCCGGCATGGAGGTGACGGCGAAGGACTGGCTCTCGCGCCCGGGCGACGCCGACGTGGAGCGGGGCTCGCTCACGCGCTGGTTCGTGGCGCGGCTCGCCGAGATCATGCGACTCGACGTTCCCGCCACGCCGCGCGCCGACCGTCTCAGCACCCCGATCCTCCAAGCCGACCGGTTCGCCGTGCCCGACGTCATCGTGGTAGAGGACGACCCAGCCCTCGCCGAGCTCCTCGAGTACGGGCTGCGCTCGCGCGCCTACCGATTCGCGAGCTACCGCAACGGGCGCGAAGCGCTCACCGACCTGCTGGCGCTCGCAACGGGAGCGGCGCACCCGCTGTTGCTGCTCGACGTGGACCTGCCGGGGCTCGACGGCTACTCGATCTTCGAGGCGCTGGGCCGGGAGCGGCCAGGCGTCTACCGGGTCGTCTTCACCACCGTGCACGGCGACGAGGGCGAGCAGCTGCGGGGTCTCGAAGCGGGCGCGCTCGATTATCTCGTGAAGCCGATCAGCCTGCGCGTCGCGCTCGAGAAGATCCGTCGCTGGGTGGGGAGGTGACCGGTCGCCACTTCCTGACCGTCGTGGCCCTGGTGCAGGGCGTCCTGCTCGCGGCACTCATCGTGCTGATCATCCTCAACCGCTGGTTCCGGCTGCGGCGCCGCGCGCAAGTGCACCCACGGGTCATCCAGCTCAACGACGCGATGCAGCGCTGGGCGCTCGGCACCGCGGACGTGGCCTCGGTGTTGCTCCGGCTGGCGCGCCTCCCCGTGCCGCTCGCGGTCGACGCGCTGGTGACGTGGTCGGCGCGCGTACCCGGCGACCGCTGGCGCAAGCTCGCCACGGCGCTGCGCCATCACTGGTGGGCACGGCTCGTGCGGGCGAACAGCGACTCGGCCCGCTGGTGGCAGCGGCTCGAGACCGCCCGCTTCCTGGCCGTCGCGGCGACGCCGGAGGACACGCCGCGGGTGCTGAAGCTGCTGCGGGACCCGCACCCGGCGGTCCACATCGCCGCCGTGGCGACGCTCGAGCGCGTCGACAGCGCCGCCCTCACGACCGTCGCCCTCGAGCGGCTGCCCCGCCTCGCGGCGACGGTGAGCGCCTATTACGCCGGCATGCTGCGGCGCTCGCGCCCCGTGGTGGTGCAGCTGCTCCTCAAGATGCTGCGCCGCACCGATGACCCCGCGCTGCCACGGCTGGTCGAGTTCGCCGCCCGGCTCAATGAACCGGCCCTGCGGGAGCGCCTCACCGTCCTCACCGGCCACCCGGATCCCGAGGTGCGCGTACAGGCGGCGCGGGCCATCGGGAGCTTTCCGCACGCCGACTCGATCGCGGCGCTCACCCGGCTCGCCGCGGATCCCGCCTGGCCAGTGCGCGCCCAGGCGGTGCGCTCGCTCGGCATGATCGCCGATCCCGCTACGCTCCCGCTCGTCCGGGACGCCTTGCACGATCCCGAGTGGTGGGTACGGCTGCGCGCGGGCCTCGCGGCCATGCGCTTCGGCGCCCCGGGCCGGAAGCTGCTGCTCGAAGCGGAAGTCGGCGGGGCGGCCGGCCCCCGCGACATGGCCCGGCTCGTCCTCGGCCTGTCGACGCAGGCGCTGGCAGAGTACGCCGCGTGAGGGAGCTCATCCACGTCTCGGACCAAGGCATCCTGGTCTACTTCCTCGCGCTCAACTCGTTCTACGCCGTCTTAATGATCCTTTCGATCCCCGAGATCTGGGAGCAGACCCGCCTCGCCGACGACGACGACTTCCAGCGCATCATGCAGAGCGACGCCCTCCCCCCGATCACGCTGCTGGTTCCCGCCTACAACGAGAGCGCCACCGTCGTCGCCAGCGTGACCGCGCTGCTCACGCTCGAATACCGCAACTTCGAGGTGATCGTGGTGAACGACGGCTCGCGGGACGATACCCTGGACCGCCTGCGCGAGGCGTTCGACCTATTCGAGGCGCCGCGCACGTATCCCGAGACCGTCCCCACGCGGCCGCTGCGTGCGCTGTACCGCTCGCGTGCCCGCACGCGGCTGCTGGTCGTCGACAAGGAGAACGGCGGCAAGGCCGACTCGCTCAACGCCGCCATCAACGCGAGCCGATTCCCGCTGGTGATCGCCGTGGACGCGGACACCCTGATCGAGCCGGACGCCATGCTCCGCCTCACGCGGCCGTTCCTGCTGGGGCGCCACATCGCCGCCGTCGGCGGCACCGTCCGGGTAGCGAACAGCTGCACGGTGGAGCACGGCCGCATAACGGACGCGCGCGTGCCGCGCCGCTTCCTCCCCGGCGTCCAGGTGGTCGAGTACCTGCGCGCCTTCCTGTTCGGGCGGCTCGGCTGGAATCGGCTGGGCGGGAACCTCATCATCTCCGGCGCGTTCGGCTTGTTCCGCAAAGACTACCTGCTCGCCATCGGCGGCTACCGCACCGAGAGTGTCGTCGAGGACATGGACGTCGTGGTGCGGCTGCACCGGCACTTGCTCCGCCACCGCATCCCCTACGAGATGCCGTTCATCCCCGATCCCGTCGCGTGGACCGAAGTTCCCGAGGCGGGGAGGTTTCTCGCGCGCCAGCGGGAGCGCTGGCACCGCGGCCTGCTCTCGGCGATGTGGCAGTACAAGGGGATGCTGTTCAACCCGCGCTACGGACGGGTCGGGCTGATCGGCGTGCCGTTCTACACTCTCGGCGAGGCCCTCGCACCGCTGGTCGAAGTGCTGGGCTATGTCATCACCGTCGTCGGCTTTGCCCTCGGCATCGTAAACCTGCAATTCGCACTGCTGTTCGTGCTCGTCGCGTGGGGCTACGGGATGCTGCTGTCGATCTGGGCGGTGGTGCTCGAGGAGGTGAGTTTCCGACGGTACGCGCGGGTGGGAGACTTGGCGCGCCTGCTGCTCTTCGCGACGCTGGAGAATCTCGGCTATCGACAGCGGACGGTGTGGTGGCGGCTTAAGGCGTTCTTCACGGTGTGGAAGCAGCGGCAGATGTGGGGGGAGATGACCAGAAAGGGGTTTGAGTCAGCAGGAAAGCCGGTTGCAGGACAGGCAAAAGGCTAGACGCACAGACGCACAGCAGTAAACAGTCGAGAGTAAGCAGGTGGTCCTGTTCGCTCACATCTGTTCACCGCTGCGCGTCTGTGCGTCTAGCCTTTGCATTTCCTTCTGCTGCGACCCGTTCGGCGTCGCGTAGCACCCGCAGGACATTCAGCCCCGCGACCTTCTGCACGTTTTGTTCGGTCCAGCCCCGCTTGAGCAACTCCGCGATCAGATCCGGGAACTTCGACACGTCCTCGAGCCCCACGGGCACCTCGGTGATGCCGTCGAAGTCAGAGCCCAGGCCCACGTGGTTCACGCCGACCACGCGGCGGAGGTAATCGATGTGATCCGCTACCTGTTGTAGCGTGGCCTTGGGGGCGCGCGCCCGCCACACCTTCAACGAGTCGCGGATCGCCGCCGAGTCGGTTGCCGCGGCCTTGAGCGCGCGCGCCCGGGGCTCGAGGCTGTCGTCATACACCCGCACCGCTTCGGAGACGAACCCCGGGTTGAAATTCACCATGACGATCCCACCGTTTGCGGGCACCAGCCGCAGAATCGAGTCGGGGACGTCGCGCGGATGGTGTGTCAGGGCGCGCGCCGAAGAGTGAGAAAACATGACGGGGGCGTGTGCCGCGTGGAGAGCATCAGACATCGTGGCATCGTTCACGTGCGAGAGATCCACCAGGATCCCGAGTCGATTCATCTCGTGCACGACGTCCCGGCCGAACGGCGAGAGCCCGCGCCGCGCGGTGTCAGTCGAGGCGGTCGCCCAGGAGAGGCTCCGCCAGTGCGTAAGCGTGATATAGCGGACGCCGAGTGCCGCGAACATCCGCAGCGCGCCGAGCGAGTTCTCGATCGCATGCCCGCCCTCGATGCCGATGAGGCACGAGACCCTCCCGGCCTTGAAATTGCGCTCGACGTCCGCCGCGCTGTAGGCCAGCGCGAGGTCGCGGGGATACTTCGCGCACAGCCGCTTGATCAAGTCGATCTGCTCGAGCGCGTACACCGCCGGGTGCGGCCCCGAATCCATCGTGGTGACGGGAACGTAGGCCGCCCAGAACTGCCCGCCCACTGCGCCGGCCCGGAGCTTCGGGATGTCGGTCATCAGTTTCGGCTGGGTGACGGCAAAGTCGACAGAGTCTAGCCCGCCCCGCTCGCGGATTGCGTCGGGGATATCGTTGTGGCCGTCGATCAGGGGGACCGTCTTCAGGACGCGCAGGGCTTGGGCGCGGTAGTCTTGGGCGGGCGACCGGTTCGACGGATAGGCGGTTAGCAATGAAACGCAGAGACCGATCGCCCAACCGTCTAACCGCCTAACCGTCGTCATGCGTCTCTCCGCGCGGGAGTTCAGAGGTCCGAAAGCTCGTATCACCGGTACCGGTTATCAAGCTGCGTGGCCAGTTCGCCACACTTGACGGTTGACCCGACGTGTTCGAGTCTTGAGCGAGCGTCTCTCCTCGCTCTGACGCCTCCTGTCGACGCCACCCCGACCCTAGAGACGCGCGGTTACACGGCTCTGCGGAGGCAGCCATGCACACAACGATGCGTTCTTGTTTCGTGCTCTGCACAGCGACGCTAGCGGGAGTGGTGCCGTCTGCGGCGCAACAGAGCTTGGAGTTGAGCACTTTTGCGGGCGTTCATGTGCCGTCGACTCACGTCATCGGGCTCTACGGCTTTTGTCCGGGTGACGGGAAAGGAATGGTGACACAGAACCCTGCCTCGGTCGTGGGAGCGCGAGTCACGGCCTGGACAGGCCGGCGGCTCGGCGTCGATCTCTCTCTAGACGTTTCTGGACCCCAAGCGACCAACGTCTGGGGGGCGAAGGGCAGCATCATGACGGGCAGCGCACGACTCCTGCTCGGCCTCACCCCCCGAGCATCGTCAACGTCATTCTATGTCGCCGCCGGACTGGGGCTCGTGGACCACCGTGGTGCCGCGTACTCGTACGGCTCGTCGGCCGGTGCGAGCGTAGGACCGGTGGTCGGGGCGGGCGGCCGCTTCCGGCTGGCGCCCACCCTCGCGCTACGCGCGGAGGTCGACGACTACGTTTACGGGTTCTCGCGCACTCAATCCGCCACGGCTCCCTTCGCTCAGAACCCCCTGCAGAACGAGCTGGCTATCTCGGCGGGGATCTCGCTTACGCCGTTTGGCCATAGCGAGGTAGCCCGCTAAGGCGTAGGCCGCGGTCGGATCCCCCGTCAGGACGCGCTCCCCTTCGCGAGGGGCGCTTCGTTTTTGTGCGCGGATGCCAACGGGATTACGTTTCGAATCATGCCCCCCCGCGACGCCAAGGCGAAAATCGCCCTCGACCTGAACGGCGAGCCCGTCGAGGTCGCCTTCGCGCCCCACAAGACGCTGCTCGAAGTGCTGCGCGAGGACCTGGGCCTCACCGGCACGAAGCACGGCTGCGAGCTAGGCGAGTGCGGCACCTGCGCGGTGCTCGTGGATGCAGTCGAGGGGATGGCGGAGGGCGGCAAGCTGCATCCGCTCCAGGACGCGTTCGCCGAGCTGGGCGCGGCGCAGTGCGGCTACTGCACACCGGCGTTCCTGCTCGCCGCCGAGGCGTTGCTCGTCGAGAACCGGCGGCCGACGCGCGACCAGATCAAGCAGGCGCTGGCAGGCAACCTGTGCCGCTGCACCGGCTACATCAAGATCTACGAGGCGGTGGAATTAGCTGCGGCTCGCATGCGGGGCGAGGACGCGAAGCCGGCACCGGAGAGCCTGTATGGCGTCCGGTAAGAAGGCGACGGTTAAGAAGCTGGCGGCGGCCGGGCGGCCCGACGGGCAGCTTCGAGTCGTCGGCAAAGCGCTCCGCAAGGTCGACGCGACCGCCAAAGTCACCGGCGCTACGAGATTCGCCGACGACCTGTTCCTCCCGCGCATGCTGTACGCCAAGCTGCTCCGCAGTCCCCACGCCCACGCCCTGATCACCGGCATCGATACGTCGCGAGCCCAGGCCCTCCCGGGCGTGAAGGCCGTGCTCACCGGGAAGGACCTGCCGATCCCCTTCGGCATCCTCCCCGTGAGCCAGGACGAGCACGCGCTGGCGCCCGACAAGGTGCGCTTCGTGGGCGATCCCGTCGCCGCCGTCGCGGCGGTGAGCGAAGAGACCGCGACCGCGGCGCTCGATCTGATCGACGTGACCTACGAGCCGCTCCGCCCCGTCACCGACGCCGCGGACGCGGTCGCGCACCCCGAGCCGCGCATCCACGACTACGGCGACGGCGGCAACCTCCACAAGCTCATCGACCTGGAGTTCGGCGACGTGGCGGAAGGCTTCGCGACAGCCGACCTGGTGCGCGAGGACCTGCTCTTCTTCGAGGGGAGCACCCACCTGCCGATGGAGCAGCACGCCGCGGTCGCCGACTGGTCGCCCGACGGCAAGCTCACCCTGTGGAGCTCGACCCAGACGCCGCACTACGTGCATCGCGCGCTCGCCAAAGTGCTCGAGCTCTCGCCCGCGAAGATCCGCGTGATCGCCACGCCAAACGGCGGCGGCTTCGGCGGCAAGAGCGACCCCTTCAGCCACGAGATCGTGGTGGCGAAGCTCGCGATGATCACCGGCCGGCCGGTGAAGATCACCCTCACCCGCGAGGAAGTGTTCTACTGCCACCGCGGCCGCCACCCGGCGCTCATGTGGGTCAAGACCGGCGTGAAACGGGACGGGGCGATCACCGCGATGCACTTCAAGTCGCTCTTGGACGGCGGCGGCTACGGCTCCTACGGCGTCGCGAGCACCTACTACACGGGCGCGCTGCAAACCGTCACGTATCACGTTCCACGTTACAAGTTCCAGGGCGCAAGAGCGTTCACGAACAAGCCGCCCTGCGGGCCGAAGCGCGGGCACGGGACCCCCCAGCCCCGCTTCGCGCTGGAAGTACACCTCGATAAGATCGCCGAGCAGCTGGGCATGGACCCCGCCGAGCTCCGGCTCAAACATCTCGTCCCCCCGAACTCGCTCACCGCGAACTGGCTGCGCATCGGCTCGATGGGGCTCGGCTCCTGCATCCGCAAAGTCGTCGTGGGCTCCGGGTGGAAGGAGAAGTTCCGCAAGCTTCCGCACGGCAAAGGCATCGGGCTCGCCTGCTCGTCCTACATCACCGGGGCGGGCCTCGCGATCTACTGGAACCCGATGCCGCACTCGGGCGTGCAGCTCAAATGCGACCGCGGCGGCGGCGTGACCGTGTTCTGCGGCTCGACCGAGATCGGCCAGGGATCGGACTCGATCCTCGCCGTGATCGTCGCGGAGGTGCTCGGGGTGGACCCGTTCGACATCGCGATCGTGACGGGCGACACTGATCTCACGCCCGTGGATCTCGGCAGCTACTCGAGCCGCGTGACGCTCATGACGGGAAACGCCGCCATTCAGGCGGCGGAGCGGGCGCGCGACATCATCGCGCGCCACGCGGCCCGGAAGCTCGAGCTCCCCGCCGAACGGCTGGCGTTCGCCGAGCGACGGGTGTTCGACGTCGAGGACCCCGCGCGTGGGCTCAGCTTCGCCGACGCCGTGCAGTTGGCCGAGGCGGCCGAAGGGACGGTCGGCACCGTGGGCTCGTACACGCCGCCCGCCAGTCCCGGCAAGTACCGCGGCGCCGGTGTCGGGCCGTCGCCCGCCTATTCCTACAGCGCCTGCGTCGCCGAGGTGGACGTGGATCCGGCCACCGGGATCGTCCGCGTTCCGCGCATCTTCATCGCGCACGACGTCGGTCGCTCGATCAACGCCGCCACCGTCATGGGCCAGATCGAGGGCTCGGTGTACATGGGGCTGGGCGAAGCGCTCATGGAAGAGATGGCGTACCGCGGCAACCGCAACGTGGTCCACAAGATCCCGAGCCTGCTCGAGTACAAGAGTCCCACCACGCTCGAGATGTGCGACGTCGTCACCTACGTCGTGGAAGACCCCGATCCCAACGGTCCCTTTGGCGCCAAGGAATGCGGACAGGGACCGCTCCTGCCAGTGCCGCCGGCGGTCGCGAACGCCGTATACGACGCCGTCGGCGTGCGGATCGACGAGGTGCCGATCACCCCGGAGAAAGTCTTCAAGGCGCTGCGCCGCAAGGCAAAAGGTGAAGCGCCTCGCTACGGACCAACCGCGTTCCCGGATATTGCTTGGCCGCAGCCGACCCGGGTGCCGCCACCCTGGGAAGGGGGAGATGGGAAGGCGGTGGAGGGCGGTAGAGGACGGGCGACGACGGTCAAGGTGCCTGTGTAGCTGCTCCCCCGATCAACGTCTCTCTTTGGTAACCCATCCAGGGAGGGACCATGCTGTCTTACCCCATCCGAATCGTCGTCCTGGTCGCGCTGCTGGCCGTGCCGCGACCCCTCGCTCCGATCGAAACCGGCCGCATCGAAGGCCATGTCCGCGACGCGGGATCCGGAACGCCGGTAGCGAGCGTCCAGGTGCTCGTCGTCGGGACGTCCCGCAGCGCGATCACCAACGATAGCGGCTACTACCTGATTGGCGACGTCCCGGTCGGGACATACACGGTCCGCGCCCGGTTCATCGGTTACGCGGCGGCTCAAGTCCAGGGCGTCCGCGTGAACCCGACGCAGACGGTTACTGTCGATCTGACGATGCAGGCGTCCCCGGTAGCGCTTGCAGAGGCGGTGGTCAGCGGCGCGGTAGCGGCAAAGGCCGCACGGGGTTACGCCCGGCGCGACGCGTACGCGCCCTCGCCCCCACCCGAGCCCTGGCGGATCCAGCGTCAACCGGGGAATCGCGAGCAGTACGACAAGATCGACGAAAACCCGTTTCTCGCGGTGTCGGCCCACCCGCTGTCCACCTTTTCGATTGACGTGGACCGGGCGTCCTACTCGAACGTGCGGCGCTTCATCACGCAGGGCCAGTTGCCGCCCAAGGACGCGGTTCGCATCGAGGAGCTGGTCAACTATTTCCCCTACGACTACGCGGAGCCGAACGGCGCCGCCCCGGTCGCGATCAGCGCGGAGGTAAGTCCCGCACCCTGGACGCCCGGCCACCGGCTGGTGCGGATTGGCTTACAGGCGAAGCGGATTCACACCGGGGGCCTCCCGCCCAGCAACTTCGTGTTCCTGCTCGACGTGTCGGGGTCGATGATGCCGCCCAACAAGCTGCCGTTGCTCAAGGCCGCGTTCCGGCTGCTCGTCAACGAGCTGCGGGCTCGGGACCGGGTGGCGATCGTCGTGTACGCGGGCTCGGCGGGGTTGGTGCTGCCGTCCACGCCCGGTGACCAGAAGAACAAGATCCTCGACGCCATCGACCGGCTCGAGGCGGGCGGCAGCACGGCCGGCGGCGAAGGGATCCGGCGGGCGTACGACGAAGCCGTCGCGAACTTCGTCCGCGGCGGCAACAACCGCGTGATCCTCGCGACCGACGGCGACTTCAACGTGGGCGTATCGAGCGACGCCGAGATGGTGCGGCTGATCGAGGAGAAGCGGCAGACGGGCGTCTTCCTCACCGTGCTGGGCTTCGGGGAGGGCAACCTCCAGGCCGCGAAGATGGAGAAGCTCGCCGACCACGGAAACGGCAACTACGCCTACATCGATAACATCCTCGAGGCGCGCAAAGTGCTCGTCCACGAGCTCGGCGGCACGCTCTACACCGTGGCGAAGGACGTGAAGATCCAGGTGGAGTTCAATCCGGCCAAAGTACGGGCCTACCGCCTCATCGGCTACGAGAACCGACTGCTCGCGGACGAGGACTTCACCGATGACACGAAAGACGCGGGCGAGATCGGGTCGGGGCACTCTGTAACAGCGCTCTACGAGGTAGTGCCGGTCGGTAGCGCGAGCGACGCAACTGCGCGCGTGCCCGACTCGCTCCGCTACCAGACCGCGCGGGAGGCGCGCGACCCAGCCAGCGGCCCAGAGCTCCTGTTCGTCAAAATCCGCTACAAGCAGCCGGAGGGGGAGCGCAGCCGGGAGCTCGCGCTCGCCGTGCTCGACCAGCCGTCAGGCGCCGCGTCCCACGATTTGCGGTTCCAGACCGCGGTGGTCGAATTCGGCCTGCTGCTGCGGCAGTCGGAGCACCGCGGCGCGGCGGACATCGAGCGGGTGATCGCGGCCGCGCGCGAGGCGACCGGTCCCGATCCAGAGGGGTATCGCGCGGAGTTTGTCCGACTGGCTGAGGCGGCGCGCGCGCTCGGCCTGGCTCGCGCCGCAGCCACGCGTTAAGGTTCGGGGGATGCTGCGACTTCCCTCGTTCAACTATCTCCAGCCGAAGACGCTCGCCCAGGCCATCGCCATGCAGGCCGATGCCGGCCCGGACGGGGCGTTCGTCGCGGGCGGGACCGATCTCTACCCCAACATGAAGCGGCGGCAGCAGGAGCCGAAGGTTGTCATCTCGCTGATGGGGATCCCCGAGCTGGCGGGATGCGAGATGCGGGATGCGGGATGTGTGGTCGGGCCGTGCATCACTCTGTCCGAGCTTTCCAACCTTCCATCATTCCGCCGGAGCTACCCCGCCGTCGCCCACGCTGCCGAGCTCGTCTCCACCCCCCTGCTCCGCAACATGGGCACGCTCGGCGGCAACCTCTGCCTCGACACGCGCTGCAACTACTACGACCAGACCTACGAATGGCGCAAGGCGATCGACTTCTGCATGAAGAAGGATGGCACGATCTGCTGGGTAGCCCCGTCGTCACCCCGCTGCTGGGCCGTGAGCTCCTCGGACGTGGCGCCGGTGATGGTGGCGATCGGCGCCGAGTTCCGGCTCGTCGGACCAAAGGGCGAGCGCGTCGTGCCCGCGGGACGGCTGTACGCCAACGACGGGATCAACTATCTCACCAAGGATCCCGACGAGATCCTCGCCGAGGTGCGGCTGCCTGCCCCGGACGGCTGGGACGCTGTGTACCACAAGCTGCGCCGGCGCGGCTCGTTCGATTTCCCCGTGCTCGGCGTGGCGGCGTGGATCGACTGGGATGGCGCCGAGGTCGCGGACGCCCGCATCGTGCTCGGCGGCGTCGCGAGCTGGCCCCAGGAGGTCTCCGAAGCGGGCGCGTCCCTCAAGGGAACCGACCTGTCCGACGACGCCATCGCCCGAGCCGCAGATGCCGCGTATCGTCCTGCCAAGCCGTTGGATAACACCGATTTCGACTTGTCGTGGCGCAAGCAGATGACGCGCGTGTACGTGCAGGCGGCGCTGGAGGAGCTCAGGGAGCGGCGGCCCTGATGCCCTCACGCCACCAGCGTGTCGATCTCCTCCCGCACCTTCTCCAGCCGGTCGGCGATTTGCTTGCGCGTGGATTCGTCCCGCGACCGCCAGCCCGCCCGGTATACTGTCTTCACCAGCCGGCCGACGGCGCGGTTCATGTCGGCCATGGCGCCACCCAGCGCGCGCTCCACGGTGTCGTGCACACGCTCGAAGATGTCGTCCACGACATCCTTGTGCTCATCGAGGAACGTGCGCCCCGTGTCCGTGATCTCGTAGACCTTCTTACCCGCCAGGTCGCGGGACGTGACGAGACCTTCATCTTCGAGCCACTGCAGCGTCGGGTACACAGTGCCGGGGGACGGCGAGTAGCAGCCGCGCAGCTGCTCCTCGAGCTCTTTCATTACCTCGTAGCCGTGGCGTGGCTTGTCTTTGAGCAGCTTGAGGATCACGTACTTCATGTCCCCTGACTCGAACCACTGACGGCGGCGGCGGCGCGGGCCGGCCCAGAAGAAGCCGCGGGGCCCGAGACCGAAGGCGAACGATTCCCATCCGAAATGCCGAGGCATGCCTTTTTCTCCAGGTTAAGATGTAACGACAAGATATTCTCTGACGATATATCGTGTCAATCCCTCGTAACGCCCCTCACAGCCCCCCGGAGCCGGCTGCGCCAAGTTCTCGGGTCACACTAGCTTGTCGGGTGGAGTCGCGACGCTAGATTAGAGCCCCGCGTAACCGCCCTTATTGCCCGTCGCGCCCTGGAAGGAGATCCGATGTCTGTGCAGGTGACCCCCCACCCGAGATGGGTGGCCGACCTGGATGCCGCTTTGGACCCGAGCCGGGAGGCGATCCTCGACACCGCGGTGATCGTGCACGCGTCCGAGAACCAGTTGCGGGACGGGAAAATTCAGAACTTCCTCGTCGCGTTCTACCCGATCATCCGGGACTTCCCGCAGTGGCTCCAGCTGTTGCTCGATCGCTCGCCCGAGGACGGCAAGGCCTTCTTCCGCGACAACATCCGCGTCGAAAAACGGCACGACGCCATGTGGCGCGCCATGGGCGACGGCTTCAACGTCCCCCGGGAACGCTTCCAAGTGCCCGAGCCGATGATCCCGGAAGTGAAGGAGTTCCACGGCTATCTCACGGAGATGTGCCGGGGCGCGGAGTTCGGGGCCGCCGTGTCGGCGACGAACTACGCCGTGGAGGGCGTCGCCCAGAAGATCTCGGAGAAGGCGCTGCGGGGCCTCGCCAAGAACGAGAAGATCGGCCCGCGGGGGCGGTGGTGGTTGGAAGAGCACGCCAAGTACGACGATGAACACCCGATCCACGCGCTCGAGATCATCAAGAACTGCGTGAAGCGCGGGGAGACCCCGCAGACCGTCACGGACGCGGCGCTGAAGAGCCTCGGCCTCATGAAGGGCGCCATGGTGGCCTCCTACGACTCATGAGCAAGAGCCGGCGCGCTTCGCCGACCCGGGGGCTCCGACCCCCTGCGCCCGCGCCCAAGGCAGCCCCGAAGCGCCCGGCGTTTGACCCCTTGCGAGTGGCCGCGGAAATCGTGGCCTCCCTCGCCGACGCGGTGGTCGTGACCGGGACCGACCGCCGGGTACTCACCGCCAACCGCGCGGCGGCCGAGCTGTTCGGTCGCCCGCTCGACGACCTCCCCGGCACGGCGATCGACGACGTGGTCGCCTCCAGCGAGCGCGAGCACGTGGCCGAGCGCGAGCAGCGCGCGTTCCAGGGCGAGGAGCAGCACTACGAGACCAAGGTGGTGCGGGCGAACGGCGAAGAGCGCGTCGTCGCCGTCTCCACGACGCCGCTGGTGCTCGAGGGAGAGCTGCTCGGCGCGGTCGCCACGCTGCGCGACATCACCGAGCAACAGCGGGCGCAGGACACGCTGGCCCGCTCGGAGGCTCGCTACCGCAACCTGTTCGAGTCGGCGTCCGACGCGATCGTGACGCTCGACGCGAACGGCCGCTTCACGACCTTCAACCACGCCGCCGAGATCATCTCGGGGTACCGCCGTGAGGAGCTGGTGGGCCAGTGGTTCGCGCCGATGCTCCCCGATGACGAGCTCCCCAAGGCGCTCGCCCATTTCCAGAAGGCGCTCACCGGCGAGACCGGGCTGTTCGAAACCAACTTCTACCGCAAAGACGGCGACGTCCGGACGATCCAGGTCACCTACTCGACCCCGCAGCTGGACGAGGAGGTGCTGTGCGTCATCCGCGACGTCACCGACCAGAAGATGCTGCAGGAGCAGCTCATCCAGTCGGAGAAGATGTCCGCCATCGGGCAGCTCGTATCCGGCGTGGCGCACGAGCTCAACAACCCGCTGGCCGGCATCTCGGCGTTCGCGCAGTTGCTGCTCAGCGAGAAGCGGTTCCCGCCGGATCAGCGAACAGCAGCGGAAATGATCTACGCCGAGGCGCGACGCGCGTCACGCATCGTACAGAACCTCCTGACCTTCGCGCGCCAGCACAAGCCGGAGCGGACGCCCACTCAGGTCAACCAGGTGCTCGACGACACGCTCGAGCTGCGCGGCTACGAGCTGCGGGTGCGCGGCATCGATGTCGAGCGCGATTACGACGAGCAGGTGCCGGAGACGATGGCGGACGCGCACCAGCTGCAGCAGGTCTTCCTGAACCTGATTACGAACGCCGAGCAGGCGATGGAGCGCTCGGAACGCGACAAGCAGCGGCTCACGGTACGCACCCGCCGCGCGGGGGACGTGCTCCGCATCGAGATCGAGGACACGGGAGCCGGCATACCGCCGAATCTCCTCGAGCGCATCTTCAACCCCTTCTTCACGACCAAACCGACCGGCTCGGGCACGGGCCTCGGGCTCTCCATCTCGCTCGGGATCGTGCGCGAGCACGAGGGCCGAATCTGGGCGGAAAACGCGGCCCAGGGTGCCCGCTTCGTGATCGATCTGCCGATCGTCGCGCCCCGGATAACGGGCGACTACCCCGCCGTGCCCCCCAGCGCGCCGATTACGGATCGCCTGCACATCCTCGTCATCGACGACGAGGCGTCCGTCCGCGTCGCGCTGCAGCGCTACCTCGCGAGCCGCGGCCACGAGGTGGAGACGACGGCCAGCGGCAAGGAGGCGTTGGCGCGCATGCGCGAGGACGCCTTCGACGCGGTGATCGTCGACATGCGCATGCCCGACGTGTCCGGTGAGCAGTTGTTCCAGGAGCTCAAGGCGCGCGACGCGTCGTACGCCGAGCGGGTGATCTTCACCACCGGCCAGCTGGTGGACGACAGCGTGCGCACCTTCCTCGCCTCGACGGGTCGCCCCTGCGTGCCCAAGCCGTTCGAATTCAGCTCATTCGACCAGGTGCTGCCGGCGCGGCGCGCGAGCTGACCACACCCCGCCGCTAGCCTAGACCCGTCGCATCCACAGCGAGCGGCGTAGCAGCGACCGGGCCTTGCTCTGCTCCTCCCGCTCCCGTTTGCGGAAGGCGCGACGCTCTTCGGGCTCCGGCACCTTCCACGCGACGGTGGTGCGTTTTTGCTTCCGCATGATGTCGATGGACACCGTCTCTCCCGCTTCGTAGGAACGCAGGATCCGCATGGCATGGGACGGTGAGGCGGGCTTCCGCCCGCCGACCGACAGGATCACGTCGCCCGCTCTGAGGGGCAGGCTCGAGTCGGCGGGCGCCCGCACGACCAGGATGCCCTCCTTGGTACCGAAGTATTCGCCCAAGTCCGGGTTGAGACTCACGAGATCCAGATCGCCCCAGGGCGAGCCGAAGAACTCGAAGTTCATGTCGGGGATCTTGGGCATGACCATGGTGTGCGGCATCGTCATCTCGGGGATCTCGACCCGGAAGCTCGAGCCCAGATCCTCGGCGACGAGGGTCGCCTTCTTCGTGTCCCCGCCGCGCCGGTACTCGACCTGCGCCGTGTCGCCCGGCTCGAGCTTGCGTGCCAGCTCCACGAGCCTCGCCCCCGGACCCGACTCCTCCTCGTCCTCCGTTTTGGCGCCGGCGAGCGACGTGCCGTTGAACTTGGTGATGATGTCGCCGACCTTGAGCCCCGCTTTCGCCGCGGGCCCGCCCGGCGTCACGCCTTCCAGTTTCGCGCCGATCTTGTCTGTCTGGGAATCGGGCTCGGTGTTCACGACCACGCCGATCCGGCCGTGGTGGTCCCCGTACGCGTAGGCGTAGGCACGCGGCGCGCGCGCGGGGCGCGGCGCGCGCGGAGTCCGCTGCGCCGCCAGCGCCGCGGGCAAAGCGGCGAGCAACGCCGCCCCAATGACGATCCATTTCCGCTGCATAACCAGATGCTCCTTCGGGGCCTCAGAGCCCCACGTAAGCGGCGCGAGTGACGTGAACGGTCATGAGCTGCTGCATCGCGTCCACCCGCTGCTGCCACAGTTTCACGAGTTCGGCGCGGCGCACGGGAGCTTCGGGCGTCCCCACCTGCGCCAGCTCGCCGTCGATGACGGCGATGCGATCTTCCAGCGCGGCCGCGAGCGCCGCCGTGCGGCCGCTCGTGACCCGCGCGTCGGGGTCGTAGCGCTCGAGCTCCGCCTCGAGCGTCGCGGACTGCTGCTTCATCCGCTCCAGCTCAGCGGCGTCGACACGCCCGCCCGGGCCCGGCCGGATCAAGAGCAGCAGCGCGATGCCCGCCGCCGCAGACAGGCTCCACGCTCCCCACCGGCGCCGGCGGCGGCGCTCCTCGACCCGGAGCGCGTCGCGCACCGCCGGCCACCGGTCCCGGGCCGGCCGGTGCACCGGCAACGCTTTGAGCGCCGCGATGCGCTGGTACAGCACCTCAAGCTCGGCCCGGCACGCCGGGCACGTCTCGTGGTGCTGCTTGGCCCAGGCCGACGCCTCGTTTTCCTTGAGGGCCAGCAGGTCATCCATCGTGCAATGCATCATCGTGCTGCTCCTTCCGCGTCCAGCATCCGCCGCAGCCGCGTGTGCGCGCGCGCCAGCTGCGACTTCGAAAAGCTCACCGTCTTGCCCATCAGCTCCGCGATCTCCTCGTGCGTGTAGCCCTCGACGTCGTGCAGCCACACCACCGACCGTGACGTCTCGCTCAACTGCTCGAAGGCCCGTTCCAGGTCGATCCGGGCTGGCACGCCAGCCACCGAGCCCGACCGCGTGTGCTCCGGCCCCGCGTACGCTACTTGCCGCCCCGTCGACTCCTCGTCCAGCTCCTCGGTCGCTCGCACGTGGTTGCGGCGGATCCGCATCAGCGCCTTGGAGGCCGCGATGCGCTTGATCCAGCCCCACAGGTGCCCCTCGCCCCGGTACTGCTTGATGCTCCGCACCACCTCGAGGAACGTCTCCTGCAACACGTCCTCCGCGTCCTCCGGCGTGCGCAGCATGCGGAGCGCCAAGTTGTACACGGGCGTCTCGAACGCCCGGTAGAGCGCTTCCAGCGCCTCCAGATCGCCCGCACGGGCGCGCGCGACGAGGATGTCGGGGACGGCGAGCGAGATGGTCATCTCCTAAAACCTAAGATGCGTCGAGTGCGAAATACGTCGCGAAACGACGTCGCGGGAAGGCGTCACGAGACGTCGTCCCGTGACGCTGTTCCGTGACGCAGTCTCGTGACGTCGTTCCGTGACGCTGTCTAACCAATTGCCAATCGATAAGTTGCGGCTATCTTCCAGCCATGCCGACCCTCGACAATACAACGCTGCACGGCTGGCTCCACCATTGGCAAGACGAGTACGACGCCGCCTACCTGTACCTGGTGCTCGCGGGTCAGGAGCCGGATCAGAAGAAGAAGGAGATCTACATCAAGCTCGCCGGTGTGGAGGAGCGACACACGCAGCTGTGGGAAAAGCTGCTCGCCGAGCACGGCCATCCGATCGCGGCCGAGCGGGCGCGCCCCACCCTCAATGCGCGGTTGCGGGCCTGGTTCGGGCGTCGCTTCGGGCCCGGGTACCTGCTGCCGCTGCTGCTGCGAGAGGAGGGGCAGGAGGTCAAGGGCTATATGGACCTCCACAAGGAGTCCCGCCTCGACGACGCCCGGGACATCTCGCTCAAGCTCGCCAAGGAATCCGCGGCGCATGCGGAAACGCTGGCGGGGATCGCGGGGAAGACGAGCGAGCCGTGGCACCGCACCGAGTCGGGCGGCTACCTCCGCAACGTGGTATACGGCTTCAACGACGGCCTCACCGCAAACTTCGGCCTAGTGGCCGGTGTGCTGGGCGCGGCAGCGGCGCCGCACTTCGTCTTGGTCTCGGGGCTCGCGGGGATGATCGCGGACGCGCTCTCGATGGGCGCGTCGGGCTACCTCGCCGCCAAGAGCGAGCAAGAGGTCTACGCGCACGAGATCGCGATGGAGAAGGAAGAGATCCGGCTGATGCCCGACGTGGAGCAAGACGAGTTGACGCTGGTCTACCAGGCGAAGGGCATGGAGCCCGGGATCGCGCGCCAGTTGGCGGTCGACGTGATGCGCGACCCGCAACGGGCCCTGGGCGAGCAGGTGCGCGAGGAGCTGAAGATCGGCGAAGCGCACGCCACGCCGTTCAAGGAGGGCTGGGTCACCGGCGCATCCACGGCGGTCGGTGCGCTCATCCCGGTGGCGCCGTTTCTACTGTTCAGCGGGCGGACGGCGGCCTGGTTGGCGTTCGCGATCGCCATGTTGTCGCACTTCGCGGTCGGCGGCGCGCGCAGCTTCTTCACCGGCCGCGGCGTGATCCGCAGTGGGATCGACATGTTCGTGGTCGGACTGGGCGTAGCGGCCGTCGGGTACTTGGTCGGAAACGTGGTAGCGAACGTCCTATAAGACGAAGTTCAGCAGTCGATCCTGCACGTAGACCGTCTTCCGGACCGGCTTGCCGTCTACGAACCTCTTGACCGACTCGTCTTGCATCGCAAGTGCCACGACCTGTGCCTCGGTTGCGCCGCGTGAGACCGTGAGTCGCCCGCGCACCTTACCGTTCACCTGAACCACGATCTCCACGTCGCCAGCGGCCGCGAGTCTCTCGTCGTAGGCCGGCCAAGCCGCCGTGAAGATCGACCGCTCATGCCCGAGTACCCCCCAGAGCTCCTCGGCGAGATGGGGCGCGTACGGAGCGAGCATGACGAGTAACGGCTCGATTGCCTGCCCGCTCCCTGCTCCCTGCTCCCTCACGAGATTCACGTACTCCATCATGGCCGCGATCGCGGTGTTGTAGTTGAGCGTCTCGGTATCGACGGTCACCTTGCGAATGGTCTGGTGCAGCTTGCGCTCGACCTCCGAGGGCAACCCCGGGGACCCCGGGCGTACGCGCGGGGCTAGAGCTGCTTCGTGCGCGACCTGCCATACCTTGTCGAGGAACCGGCGGATCCCGATGATCCCGGTCTCCCGGAAGTCGCCGCCCTCCCGGAATGGGCCGAGGAACATGAGGTACATCCGGAAGGTGTCCGCACCCCACTTCTGGATGTGCGCGTCGGGGATCACGACGTTGCCGCGCGACTTTGACATCTTCGCGCCGTCCTTGATGATCAGCCCGTGCGCCCGGAGCTTGGGGAACGGCTCGTCGAACTCCACGTATCCGAGCTCCTGCAGCGCCATGGTGACGAAGCGCGAATAGAGGAGATGGAGCACGGCGTGCTCATTCCCGCCGATGTAGGTCGTGACCGGGAGCCACGTCTTCGTGCGCGCCGGGTCCCACGGCCGGTCGTCGAACTCGGTGGACGGGTACCGCAGGAAGTACCACGCCGAGTCGAGGAACGTATCGGAGACGTCCGTCTCACGGCGCCCCGTGGCCCCGCACTGCGGGCACTTCACAAAGTACCATTCCTTGTGCCGCGCCAGCGGGCTCACGCCGCTCGCGTCCGGCCGGAAGTCCTCGATGAAGGGGAGCTCCACCGGCAGATCCCGCTCCGGCACGGCCACCGGGCCGCAGCGGTCGCAGTAGATGATGGGGATGGGCGGGCCCCAGTAGCGCTGGCGCGAGATGCACCAGTCGTGCAGGCGGTATTGCACCTGTGGGGTCGCGAGCCCCTTGGATTGCAGCCAGGCGACGATCCTGCGGCCCCCTTCCCGGCAAGACAGTCCGTCGAATTCGCCCGAGTTCACGAGCACGCCGTCATCGGTGACCGTCGGCAGCGGGCCCCCGCCCTCAGCGCGGACCACGGGGCGGATCGCAAGCTTGAAGGCGGTCGCGAACTCGAAGTCGCGCCGATCGTGCGCCGGCACGGCCATGATCGCCCCGGTGCCGTATTCCATGAGCACGTAGTCCGCGATCCAGACGGGGATCGCCTCGCCGGTCGCCGGGTTACGCGCGTACGAGCCGAGGAACACCCCGGTCTTGGCCTTGTCGCCCACCTGGCGTGACACGATGTCTTTCGCCTGCACCTCGCGGCGGTAGGCGTTGACCGTGCGGCGCTGCTCGTCGGCGGTGAGGGCGTCGACCAGCGGGTGCTCGGGCGCGAGCACCATGTAGGTCGCGCCAAACACGGTGTCGGGCCGCGTCGTGAAGACGGTGATCTTCTGCCCGGCGGGGGTCTCGAACACGAGCTCCGCGCCTTCGCTCCGCCCGATCCAGTTGTGCTGCAGCGTCCGGGTCGAATCCGACCAATCGAGCCGGTCGAGATTCTTGAGCAGCCGCTCGGCGTAGCGGGTGATTGCGAAGAACCACTGCTCGAGGAACCGCTGCTCCACCCTGGTATCGGGATGGCGCTCGCAGTAGCCGTTGATCACCTGCTCGTTCGCGACGACGCTCATGTCCTTCGGACACCAGTTGACCGCCGCCTTCTTCCGGAACGCGATGCCCGCTTTGTAGAGCTGGACGAAGATCCACTGCGTCCACTTGTAATAGCGAGGGTCCGTGGTGGACAGCTCGTGGCGCCAGTCGAACATGCCGCCGAACCGCGTGAGCTGGCGGCGGAACGTTGCGATATTTTGGGGAATGAGCTTGGCCGGGTGCGTGCCGACCGCGAGCGCGTAGTTCTCCGAGTGGATGCCGAACGCATCGAACCCGATCGGCTCGAACACGTCGTGTCCCTGAAGCCGGCGGAACCGGCCGTAAATATCCGCGCCGGTGAACGCGAACATGTTCCCCACGTGTAACCCTTCCGCGGAGGGATAGGGAAACATCATGAGGTTGTAGAACGGCCGACGCGGCCGGTCGAGGTCGGGCTCGTTGGTGTGATCAGCAGCCCAACGCGCTTGCCACCGCGCCTCGACCGCCTGCGGGTCGTAACTCGGCACCTGGGTCATAAGTCCATGAAATTACACAGACTTGCCCCTGCGGGTAACCCTGCGTACCTTAGCGCTCCAACCCTTACGACATGGCCAGCCGCACCCCGCAGCTCCGGCAGAGCTTCCTCGTCACGGGGGCCGGCGTCGCCCTGGTGCTGGTGATCGCGTTCGCGACGCTGTCGGGCAACAGCGCCCAGCGCACGGCGGAGCGGCAGGCGAATGAGCTGGGCCAGGTCGCGGCGCTGCGGGTCGCGACGCTCGTCGACCAGTACCTCCGGGAGCGCCGACACGAGGCCGAAGCGCTGGCCGCATCTCCGGCCGTGGTCCGGGCCGCGATCGAGGCCGCCCAGCAGGCCGCCAAGCAGAAGCTGCCGCAGCTCGACATCCCCACCCTCGAGCAGATGTTCGCTCAGCGCCGGGCGCTCGGCGGGGACGCCGACCTCGCGGCGTACTTGAGCGGATACCCCCAGCGCTCCGACTACGCCGAGCTGTTCTTCACCGAGCACCACGGCTACACCGTGCTCGCCTCGGGGCGGACGTCGGACTTCGTGCAGTCCGACGAAGCATGGTGGCAGCGGGCGATGGCCGACGGCCTGTTCGAAGGCGCCCCGCAGTATGATTCCTCGGCGGCTGTGCTATCGCTCGAATACGACGTCGCGATCCACGCGCCCCGGGCGACGCGGCCCGTGGGCGTGCTCAAGACCGTGTTCGCTCTGGACCGCCTGTCGCGCCTGCTCGTGGGAGTCGAGGTCAGCGGGGGCCGACTCCAGGTGGTGGACGCCACGGGACGCGTGATCGTAAGCGCGAATCAGGGCGAGCTGCTGCACACGCTCCCGGACGCGGCGGCGGTGCCGCGCACGGAGTTGCCCGCCCGCACGACGCTGCGGACGGGCAGGGCGGAAGACCTCGTTGTCACCGCGCCCACGAACAACGGCAAATGGTGGGTGGTGTTCCGGCAACCGACGGCCACCGCGTACGCGGGGGCACGCGGCACCCGGGCGAGCATCTTCCTGTGGGCGCTGCTCCTGTTCGGCGCGACGGTGGGCCTCTTGGTGTTCTTCCGCCATCGCCTCAACAAGCGGATCACCGAGCCGGTGAAGGCGGCGGGTGCGATCGCGAGCCGCGTGGCGGGCGGGGACCTCTCCGTCACGGTCGTGACCCAGCGCACCGAAGCGGCCGAGGTGGGCGATCTCCTCTCCTCGGTCCACACGATGGTGGTGGCGCTGCGGCGGCTGGTGGGCGCGATCCGCACGGCCGCCGACGAGGCGGCGGCGATGGCGACTGAGATCTCGTCGTCGACCGAAGAGATGAGCGCCTCGACCGAGGAGATGACGGCGACCTGCCAGGACCTCACCAGGCGCGCGGCGGATCAGGCACAGTTGGTACGCGCCGCGGCGGACGATGCGGCCAAGATCCTCCACATCGCCACGGCGCTCGCGGCGGGGGCGGAGGACTCGGTGCGGCGCAACACCGCCGTCGCGGACCTGGCCCGGCGGCACAAGGAGGTGCTCGATCAGAGCACCGCGCAGCTTGCCAAGCTGGCCGAAGAAGTGGAGCGGGGCTCGAAAGAAGCGGCGGCGCTCGCTCAGGCGTCGGGCGAAATCCAGAAGTTCGTTACCCAGACGAAGGCGATCGCGACGCAAACCAACATGCTCGCCCTGAACGCCGCGATCGAGGCGGCGCGCGCCGGCCCGCAGGGGCGCGGCTTCGCCGTGGTGGCGGACGAAGTGCGGAAGCTCGCCTCGGTGGCGGCGGCGGCGGCGGGAGACACGGGGGACACGGTGCGCGGCGTGCTGGCGCGGGTCGAGGCGACCCGGGAGCGGCTGGCGCACCTCGCCCAGGGGGGCGCCGCGGCGCGCGCAGCCGCACAAGCTGCCGCGCAAGGCCTCGCGACGGTGGCCGCGGAGGCGCAGGCGAGCGACATCTGGAGCCGGGAGATCGCGCGGTCCGCGGAGGAGATGCGGGCGCTGGTCGAGGAGATCAGCGCGCGCCTCGCCACGGTGACCCACGAGACGGAGAGCCTGCTCGCCGCGGCGGAGGAGATCGCGGCGTCGAGCGAGGAGCAGAGTGCCTCGACCGAGGAGATCGCGTCGTCGGCGAACCAGCTCGCCGAGGCGGCGGACAAGCTCACCGGCGCGGTGAAGTCGTTCCGGCTGCTCGCCGACGAGGAGCCGCCACCGGAGCGGCAAGCGGCGGACTAGCACGTTCGGTCTGGCGTGAAATCCACGCGAAAATTGGAGGGCCCGGCGCGCTGCCCGTCCTCGCGGGCCGGCAGGTGTCGGTCCCACCGTAAGCGTCCCAGCACGCCTCCGACCACCGCGACCCCGAGCGCGAGCAGATGAAGGCGCGGGTTCCCCCGGGCGACCACGCCGGCCTTGGCGAGCGCAAACGACAGCCACCCCCCGCCGATGAAGAAGCACACGATGAGTGGTGCGAGCAGCAGCAAGCCCGGACCTTGCATGAACGTCATCACGCGCACCAGAGACCCGGGCTGCGAACGGACATTTCACGCAGGTGGCCGGCTCCTCGCCGGGAGCCCCCGCCTCGCCGTCACGGCTGGCGCCATCTCGCCCCGAGCCGCGCGACGAACTCGTCAGCGACGTCCGGGCCCCAACTGCCGGCCGCGTAGTTGGGGAAGTGATCCGGTCGTTTGTGTTGCCAGTAGTCGATGATGGGATCAACGACCGCCCATGCCGCCTCGACTTCGTCCGATCGGGTGAACAGGGTCGCGTCGCCGAGCATGCAGTCGAGCAGCAGGGTCTCGTAGGCCTCGTGGCCAGCCTCGCCGAACGCCTGGTGGTAGTCGAAGTCCATATCGACCGAAACCATCCGCACTTCCACGCCCGGGACCTTGACCTCGAACCGGAGCGAGATGCCTTCGTTGGGTTGGACCCGGATGGCGAGCACGTTGGGCTGGAATTGCTGGTCCGGCGGCAGCGGAAACATGAGGTGCGGCGGCTGCCGGAACTGGATCGCGATCTCCGTAGCGCGCCGCGGCAGCCGCTTGCCCGAGCGCACGTAGAACGGCACGTCGTGCCAGCGCCAGTTGTCGATCATGAAGCGCGCCGCCGCGTAGGTCGCCGTCCCCGAGTCCGGCGCGACGTTGGGCTCCTGCCGATAGCCCGGGACGGCGTGACCGTCGATCGTCCCTGGACCGTATTGTCCGCGCACCAGGTAGTCGTGCATCTCCGGCGGCGTGATGGGGCGGATCGCGCGCAGCACTTTCACCTTCTCATCCCGCACGGCGTCGGCACTGAACGTCACCGGCGGCTCCATCGCCGTGAGCGTGAGGAGCTGCAGCAGGTGGTTCTGGAACATGTCGCGCACCACGCCCGCTTCTTCGTAATAGCGCCCGCGGTGCTCGACCCCCACGCTCTCGGCCGCCGTGATCTGCACGTGATGGACGTGCTGGCGGTTCCACACCGGCTCGAAGATCGAGTTGGCGAACCGGAACACCAGCAGGTTCTGCACCGTCTCCTTGCCGAGGTAGTGGTCGATCCGGTAGACCTGATGCTCGGCGAAGGCCTGGCGCACGACGCCGTTCAGCGCCCGCGCGCTCTCGAGGCTGTGCCCGAACGGCTTCTCGATGATGACGCGCACCCACGCCGGTGCCACCGGGTCGCGGACTTGGGGCGCGACGCCGCTCGCATTGAGGTGGTGAATCACGTCCGGGTAGACGCTCGGCGGGATGGCGAGGTAAAAGAGGCGACCCCGCGCCGCGACGGCAGGCGGGGCGCCGTCTACTGCCTCGAGCCGCCGGCGCAGCGCGCCATACGTCTGCGCGTCGTCCAGATCGCCGCACACGTAGAACAGCCGCTCGCGCAGGGTCGCCGCGACGTCGGGCCGACCCCCGTCAGGAGCGAACTCGTCCAGCGCGCGCTGCATCGCTGTACGGAACGACGCGTCGTCGAGCCGCTCGCGCGCTACGCCGATCACCGCGACGGTAGGCGGCAGGAGGCCATCTTGCAGGAGGTGGTACAATGCCGGGACCAGTTTGCGGCGGGTGAGGTCGCCTCCCGCCCCGAAGATAACGAGCGTGCACGGCCCCGCCGCCTTCAAGGACAAGGCGGGGGGGTGCAGCGCTTCGGCGATGCGCGCGGCGACGGACAGCCGTGGGCTCATGTCGTCTTCACCGCATGACCGCCGAACTCGTTGCGGAGCGCCGCGATCACCTTGGCGCCGAACGACTCCGGCTGCCGCGACCGGAAGCGGGCCAGGAGCGACAGCGTGATGACCGGCGCGGGGACGTCGAGACGCATCGCCTCCTCCACGGTCCACCGTCCCTCGCCCGAGTCCTCGACGAACCCCTTGATCGCCCCCAGGTCGGCGTCCTTCTCGAACGCCCGCGCGGCCAGCTCGTTGAGCCAGGAGCGCACCACGCTCCCCTGGTTCCACAGATTCGCGATGTTGCAGAGGTCGAGCTTGAAGTCCTTCGAGGCATGCAGGATTTCGTAGCCCTCGGCGTACGCCTGGAGCAGCCCGTACTCGATCCCGTTGTGCACCATCTTCACGTAGTGTCCCGCGCCCGGCGGCCCGACGTGCGCGTACCCGTCCGGCGGCGCCAGCGTTTTGAAGATCGGCTCGCAGTGGCGGAACGCGGCCGGCGACGCGCCGATCATCAGACAGTAGCCGACCGTCAGGCCCCAGATGCCGCCGCTCGTCCCGGCGTCCACGAACTCGAGCCCCTTGGCTTCGAGCGCCTTCGCCCGGCGCATCGAGTCGCGGAAATTCGAGTTGCCACCATCGATAACGATGTCCCCGCCGGCGAGATGGGGCACCAGTTGCTCGATCGTGCTTTCCACCGCCTGACCGGACGGGACCATCACCCAGGCCACGCGTCGGCCGGTGAGCTGCCGGCAGGTGTCGGCGAGGTCGCGCGCGCCCTTCGCCCCCAGCTGCACGTGTGTCTGGATCGCGTCGGGGCTGCGATCGTAGACGACGACCTCGTGCCCCCCCTGGAGCAGCCGCCGCACCATGTTGCCGCCCATGCGGCCCAACCCGATCATCGCCAGTTGCATCGCTGCTCCTCCTTCAGATGGCCACGGCCAGCGCCGCCAGGTCGCGGCGGAGCCGTGGGGCGTCGAGGTACAGAACCGTGTGCATCCCGAGCAGCCGCGCCGTCTCGAGGTTGTGCTCG
>WNGG01001052.1_pt1 | contig 32861 bp, 32 predicted proteins | sample 5400661 | NCBI WGS metagenome assembly WNGG01 (sample SAMN13153372, study PRJNA577476) | soil metagenome | isolation source: 100 cm soil or saprolite under Garry oak tree replicate 1 | place: USA:California | collected 2016-06-15
GCCGCCGTCCAAGGATACGTCGGCTATTGGGCGACGGAACTCGCGAGGGCAGGCGTTCCCGAGCGCCGCATCTATTCCCATATCGCCTTCATATCCCGCGCCATGTTCGATATCGCGCGGCGCTTCGATCCGAACAGGCACGCCGGCACATATTCGGAGACGGTGGGATTCACTCCGCCGAGCGCGGCTTTCGGCAAATCGCATTACCCGGGCTTCTCGACGTACCCTCAAGCCGGACATCTTGAGGATCTGAGAGAGGAGCTCAAGCGGCGAGGCAATCCTCCATGGGCCTCAAGTGAGGGGACCGCGATCGATCCGGGGGAAGCGGAGCGTGGAAGCCCTGGTTTGAGCATGGAAGGTTACCTCGGCAACCTCTTCAACCATGGCGCGCGCGTCGTCAACATCTTCGGGTGGGGCGTCGGGGACGTCAACAATCCCTTTCGACGCGTGGCGGAAAACCCCGGTGCGCTGGCTGCGTATCGCAAGTTCCTCGCCGGCGAGTCCCTAGCCGAGACGGCCGTGCCGAAACCCCGCGTGCCTTCAACGACGCTCCCAGAAAAAGCGCGGCGGATACAGCGGGGACTGCGGGCCTATGTCGAGAAAAACGGCGGTTCACGAGCTGAGCCGCTTGCCAGGGACTTAGAGAGCCATTTGAAGAGGCAGGAATTCGAGGAGGCCGAGAAGACCGCGGATGAACTTCTCCGCCTAATGGATGCCGACCGGTAGGACTGCTATGGGAACGCGGCGTCGACACTCGCGGCGTGGTCAGTAGCAGCTGGGAGTACCATGCCAGAGCAAAAAATCAAAGCGGCAAATCGAGACACCACCATGCCCGCGCCCCGCATCGCCCCCATCGATCCCCCGTATCCGCCGGACGTGCAGGCAGAATTCGACAAGCTCATGCGCGGCGCTCCGCCGCTGCTCCTGTTCCGAACGGTGGCGCGCAATCCGCGCGTCCTGCAACGCATGATGGCCGGCAGCCTGCTGGACCGAGGCAGCGTCTCGCTGCGCAGCCGCGAGCTGATGATCTTGCGCACCTGCGCGCGCTGCGGCGCCGAGTACGAGTGGGGCGTCCACATCGCAAGCTTCGGCGCCAAGGCGCAGTGGACTCCCGCGCAAATCCACTCCACCGTATACGGCAGCGCCGACGATGCGTGCTGGAGCCTCGAAGACCGGCTGGTGATTCGCCTGGCCGATCAACTTCACGACACAAATCGAGTGGATGACGCGTTATGGGAAGAGATGTCCGCGCATTTCCCTGTGGACCAATTGATAGAATTGATCATGCTGGCGGGGCTGTATCACGCGGTGTCATTCATGGTCAACGCCATCGGTGTCCAACACGAGGCGTTTGCGCCAAAGTTTCCGAGCGTCGCATAGTGAATCAAGAGAGCATTCTTTTGCCGATGGCTGCCTTGGCGGCGCTGACGTTTGCCGTTCTTTTGCTGATTCCCTACAAGCGCTTCAAAGCGGGATGGCGCGGGCGGGTGACGGCACATGATTTCAAATTCGGGGAATCGGACAATGTTCCTGCGGATGTGAGTATTCCGAACAGGAACTTGATGAATCTGCTGGAAATGCCGGTGCTCTTTTATGTGGCGTGCCTGACGATTTACGTTACAAAAAACGTCGAACCCGTCTTGCTTCTCTACGCCTGGCTTTACTTCGCGTTGCGGGCGGTTCACAGCATGGTGCATCTCACTTACAACAGGGTATTGCACCGTCTCGCGGTGTACGCAGCGAGTAACGTGGTCCTCGCAATAATTTGGATCCGCCTATTCCAGGCGCTCATAAAATGATCTGCCTCGGAATGGCCTGAGCGAAAGAAAACCAGAACGTGGCCCTGCCGATGGTCATGAGAAGGAAGAACCGAACCCGATGATGATCAAACCCGCCCACCGCCGGGCGCTCGCTCACCTGAAACGCCGCGACTGGGACAAGGCCCACGCGATCGTGATGGGCATGCGGGACAAGCTCGCCTTCCGAATCCACGGCCTCTTGCACCGGATCGAAGGCGATGTTGAAAACGCGCGCTACTGGTACGACAAGGCCGGCGTGCCGTTTAAAAAGAACACGGCATCGGAGATCAAGGAAATCGCAAAGATGCTGGCTGCGGGCGCCGCCGCCGCGCCTCGAACAGGCACACGCCGCTCGCCACCGAAACGTTCAGGCTCGCTACGCTCCCGCGCATAGGGATCCTCACCAGGAGATCGCAGCGCTCGCGCGTAAGCCGGCGCATGCCCTCGCCCTCCGCGCCCAGCACCCAAGCAATCGCTTCCGGAAATTCGACTTCGTAGAGCGTCTTCTCGGCTCGCTCGTCCGCGCCGACGATCCAGATGTTGCGCTCCTTCAAATCGTCGAGGGCGCGAGCGAGGTTCGTCACCATGTAATAAGGCACCGACTCGGCCGCGCCGCTCGCAACTTTCGACACGGTGGCTCCGATTCCCGCGGCCCGGTCCTTGGGCGCGATCACCGCGTGCGCCCCGGCCGCGTCGGCGACGCGCAGGCAGGCGCCGAGGTTGTGCGGATCGGTGACCCCGTCGAGCACCAGCAGCAACGGCGGCTCCTTCAGCGCATCGAGCAGGTCCTCCAGGCTTTCCCGCGCCGGTTTTTCGAACGCCATCGCCACCACGCCCTGGTGGCGCCCGCCGCCGTAGAAACCGTCCAGGCGTTTGGTCGGAACGCGCATCAGCGAGACGCCGGCCTTCTCCGCGACGACCACGAGGTCTTTCGCGCGCGCGTCCTTCCGGTCTTCATCGAGATAGATTTCAGTCACCGACTTCGGATCGGCGCGCAGGCGCGCGAGCACTGCGTGGAATCCGAAAATGGCGCGTGTCGGTTTCACCTTCTAAGATCTCGCGCGCTGGCGGAGCGACCGGCATGGCGCGGGCCGTCTGCGGAATTGCCCGCGAGCACGAAATCGATGCGGCTTGTCTCGAGATCCACTCGAACGATCTTGACCTTTACCCGGTCGGCAAGGCGGAAACGCTTTCGGGTGCGGTCGCCGATGAGCTGGTGCTTGGTCGCATCGAAGTGGAAGTAATCCTGCCCGAGCTCCGAGATGTGCACCAATCCCTCGACATAGACGTCATCCAGCGCGACGAAGATGCCGAAGCCCGTCACCGCGGAGACCGAGCCTTCGAACTCCTCCCCGACCCGGTCGCGCATGTAATAGCACTTGAGCCAGGAAGTGACGTCGCGGGTGGCGTCGTCGGCGCGGCGCTCCGTATGGGAGCAGTGCGCACCGAGCTCGGTCCAGTTGCCCGGGCTGTAGTGCTCGCCCCTGAGCACCGCCTTGATGGCGCGGTGCACGAGCAGGTCCGGATAGCGCCGGATCGGCGACGTGAAGTGCGTATAGTGCTCGTAGGCAAGTCCGAAGTGGCCGACGTTGTCCGGGCTGTACTGCGCCTGCTGCAGCGAGCGCAGCAACACCGTCTGGAGAAGCTGCACGTCGGGGCGCTTGCGGATGGTCTGGAGCAGGCGTGCGTAGTGCTTGGCGGTAGGCTTGTCCCCGCCCGGGAGCTCCAGGCCGAATTCCTTGAGGAACTGGCGCAGGTTTTCCAGCTTCTCCGGCGTCGGTCCTTCGTGCACGCGGTAGAGCGCCGGGTGCTTGTGCGTCGAGAGAAAGTCCGAGGCGCAGACGTTCGCCGCCAGCATGCATTCCTCGATGACGCGGTGGGCGTCGTTGCGCTCGACCCGGTCGATGCGCTTGAGCCGACCCTTGTCGTCGAAAATGAACTGGGTCTCGATGGTCTCGAAATCGATCGCGCCGCGTTCCTCCCGCGCCCGCAGCAGCGCCTTGAAGAGCTGATACAGCAATCGCAGCTGGGGAAGCAATCCCTTGAGCTTCACCCCCGCTTCGCTTTGCGAATCGGCGAGCGCGGCGGCGACGGCGGTGTAGGTGAGCCGGGCGCGCGAGCGCATCACCGCCGGACGGAAGCCGTAGCGCCCGATCTTCCCGTCGCGTGAAACGGCCATGTCGCAGGCCATGCACAGGCGATCGACGTCCGGGTTGAGTGAGCACAGGCCGTTGGAGAGCCGCTCGGGCAGCATGGGAATCACGCGCCGGGGAAAATAGACGGAGTTGCCGCGCTCGCGCGCCTCGAGGTCGAGCGCGTCGCTGGAGCGAACGTAATGGCTGACGTCGGCGATCGCCACGACGAGCCGCCATCCGCCGCCGGTCTCTTCACAGTACACCGCGTCGTCGAAGTCTCTCGCGGTTTCGCCGTCGATCGTGACCAGCTGCAGCGGGCGCAGGTCCTGGCGCTCGGCGAGGTCGCCGGCGCGCGGCGTATCGGGAAACTTCGCCGCGAGCGCCTCGGCCCGTTCGGAAAACTGGAACGGGAGCTCGTGTTTCCTGAGCGCGATCTCGATCTCGATTCCCGGATCGGTGGCGTTGCCCAGCACCTCGGCAATGCGGCCGATCGGCTGCGTATGGCCGTCCGGTTGCGCGGTCAGTTCGGCGACGACCACCTGGCCGGGCTCGGCGCCTCCCGCGTCCTCCGGCGCGATGAGAACGTCCTGGCTGATGCGCCGGTCGGCGGCCTGCAGGAACAGGAACTGGTGCTCGCGGCGCAGCCGTCCTACAACGCGGCTGTTCGCACGCTCGATGACCTCGACGATCTTTCCTTCCCTGCGGCCGCGCCGGTCCACGCCCGATTCGCGCACCATGACGCGGTCGCCGTGCAGGACTTTCTTCATCTCATGCGGGCCGAGATAAAGGTCGGAGCCTTCCTCGGAGACGACGAAGCCGTAGCCGTCGGGGTGCCCTTCGACGCGCCCGGTCACGAGATCGAGCTTGGTCGCGATAAGGATCGCGCCCTTGCGGTTGCGCAGGATCTGACCTTCGCGTTCCATCGCCGCGATGCGCCGCTCGAACGCCTCGCGCTCGCTCGGCTTGATTCCGGCGCGGCTCGCGAGCTCCTTGTCGGCGAGCGGAACCCCTGTTTCGGCGAGTTTCTCGAGAATGAACTCGCGGCTCGCGATCGGATTTTCGTAGCGCGCGGCTTCGCGCCCGCGATGCGGGTCTTTTCCTCGCGCGTTGCGGCGCCTTTTCATTGACAAATCCTTGCGCTCCTATAGAATCGCGCCCTTGGGCCGAAGACCAGAGTGGCGCGGCCTACTCGCCGACGTGGCGGAATTGGTAGACGCACTAGGTTCAGGTCCTAGCGGTGGCAACACTGTGGGGGTTCGAGTCCCTTCGTCGGTACCAGAGGATTTCCTCTCCGAGGCCGCCTTGGCCGCCGAAGATCCTTTTCCTGCGACTTGCGATAGTATCAGATGCGCCTTGCGGCGCGTTCAGGTCGAGCTGGAAAATCCGCCGTCCACGACGATGATCTCTCCGGTGACGAGGCGGTTCGACTGGATGAGCGACATCATGGTCTCGGCGACGTCGTCCGCGGTGACGCAGCGCTTGAGCGGTGTCGCCTTCGCGCGCTTGCCCATGAGGTCCTCGTACTTGTCCTGCAGCATGCGCTGCATCCACTCGCCTTCCATCCAGCCCGGCGCCACCGCGTTGACCCGTATATCCGGGCCGAGGTTGTAGGCGAGCGTCTTCGTAAGATTCACGACCGCCGCCTTGCTCGCGGCATAAGGCAGCGGCTGCGGCCCGGGGCGCAGGCCGACGATGCTGGCGGTGTTGACGATGCAGCCTTTCGATGCGCGCAGCAGCGGCACGGCGGCGCGCGTCACCTGGAACAAGCCGCGCACATTCACCGCGAACACGCGGTCCCAGTCCTCGAGCGAAAGGCTTTCCAGGTCTCTCGGCTTCCACGCCGCGGTCGTGCCGGCGTTGTTGATGAGCACGTCCAGGCGACCGAACTTTTCCTCGACCGCTTTCAGCATCGCGCGCACGCCGGTGTCGTCGGCGACGTCGCACTTGCACAGCATCGAGCCCACGCCGATCTTCTCGATCTCTTCGGCGACCCTTTTCGCCGCGGCGTCGCTGCGGCTGTAGTTGACCGCCACGTCGTAGCCGGCTCGCGCCAGCGCGAGAGCGGCGCTGCGCCCGATCCCTCTCGCCGCTCCGGTAACCAGAGCGGCGGGCCTGAGCGTCGTCATGGGAAAAGGATCATGATTGAAAAATGAGCTACAGGCCGAGAACGCGCTCGGCGTTTTGGTGGAAGATTTTTTCCATCACGGCGTCCGGATAGCCGAGCTCCTGCCACTCCTTGAGGATGCGCGCGTAGGGCAGGCTGGGATAGTCGCTGCCGAACATGATCTTGTCCTGCAGGCGCGCGCGCATATCGACTTTGAGCGAATCAGGAAAATGCTTTGGCGCCCAGCCCGACATCTCCCAGTACACGTTGCCTTTGTGCAACGCGACCGCGGTGGTTTCGTCGACCCAGGGCCAGCCCGGATGCGCCATGATGATTCGCAGATCCGGAAAGTCCGCCGCCAGATCGTCGATCGCCGAAGGATGCGCGTGCCGGATCCTCGCGCCCATGCCGCCCGGCAGTCCCGCGCCCATCCCGGTGGTGCCGACGTCTATCATCACCGCAGCCTTCAGCTCGTTGATGACTTCGAACAGCGGGTAGCAGCGTCGGTCGTTGACGGCAAAGTGCTGCATGATCGGGTGAAAATGAAATCCGATCATGCCGAGCTTTTTGACCGCCGTTTTCGCCTGAACGATCGCGATCTCGCCCTTCGCCGGTTCCAATGCGCCCCAGGCCTGAACGATGCGCTTCGGGTGGCGCTTCCACATGGCGTGCACGTATTCATTAGTGAGGGGCGGCGTCTTGATCGTGGTCTCGAGGTCTAGCGCCACCAGCAGCGCTTCGACCCCGGCGTCGGTGAAGTCCTTCAGCACCTCGTCCTCGGTCTTCGCCATCCAACTGCGGTTCCAGTACCTGGCGAGCGCCTCGACGTAAGGACCCTGGCAGGCAATCCATTCCTTCGTCCCCGGGTAGCAGTGAAGATCGATGATCCGCATGGTTCCTTCGCTAGGCGCGCTCGCGCTCCCGGTCAAGATTGCGGGTCACCACTTCGACCAGCGCTTTCTTCGAAACCTTGCCGAAAGCGGATAAGGGAAAGGCCGCCAGGGTCTCCAGGCGCTCGGGCAGCTTGAATTTGGCGATCTCCTTTTCCATCAGGAACCGGGTCAGCTCTTCGAGCGCGAGCGAGCGCCCGGGACGCAGGATCACGCAGGCGCACATCCTTTCGCCCAAGTCGGGGTCGGGTATAGGCACGCAGGCGATGTTTTGCACGGCAGGATGCGACAGGATCAGGTTTTCGATCTCCTCGGCGCTGATCTTCTCGCCGCCGCGGTTGATCAAGTCTTTCTTGCGTCCTTCGACGACATAGTTTCCCGACGAGTGCAGCCGCATCAGGTCGCCCGAGCGGTAGAAGCCGTCGGGCGTGAATTGCCTCGCGTTGTATTCCGGCGCGCCGAAATACCCGCGCAGCGTATACGGCCCGCGGCAGGTCAGCTCGCCCACCTCGCCGGGCGGAACCTCTTTCCCTTCATCGTCGACGAGCCGCACCTCGTCATCCGGGCTCAGGGGGCGTCCGCAGGTCTCGAGGCGCACGTCCTCCGGATCATCGAGCCTGACGAAGAACAGCATGCCTTCCGACATGCCGAAATTTTCCTGCACGGTCGCGCCGGGGATGAGCTGCTTCGTGCGTATCCGCACTTCCGGATGCATGCGCTGGCCGCCGCTCTGTATCACGCGCAGCGAGGACAGATCGTATTTGCCGATGTCCGGATCGTTGATCAAACGGATGAGCAGCGTCGGCACCACCTTCAGATGCGTGACCCGGTGCTCCTCGACCAGCCCGAACAGGTCCCCCGGGCGCAGGCTGGCGGAAAGCACCACTTTGCCGCCGTTGAAAAAATACCCCTGCAGTCCCGGGCAGGCGAGCGGCAGGTTGTGCGCGATGGGCAAGGCGAGCAGCAGGGCCGAATCGCCGGTGACGCCGCACACTTTCGCGGCGATCCTCGAGTTGTAGCCGTAGTCGTTGTGGGTCCGGGGAATCAGCTTCGGAACCCCGGTGGTGCCGCCCGAGAGCTGGAGTATCGCCGGACCGGCCGGATCGATCCTGATGCCGCGCAGCTCCCTGCCCGGCCTTTTCGCGGGCTTCGATATCAGATCCGCGATCGAAACAAAATCTTCCGGCGCCTCGCCCAGCACGATGCCCAGCTTCACCGACGAAACTTCCTTGCGCACGCGCTGCACCATCTCGGTGAATTCGAAACCGCCGTGACGGTCGGGCGTGACGCAGGCGGCTGCCCCCGAGAGCTGCGCAAACTGGCTGACTTCGCGGTAGCGGTGCGTCACCAGCGCCGCGATCGGGATGCAGCCGATCTTCTGCAGCGCCAGATAGAGATAGACGAACTCGATGACGTTGGGAAGCTGCACCACCACGCGGTCCAGAGGCTGGAGTCCCGCGTCGAGCAGATTCAGCGCCAGGCGCTCGGCGGTGCGATCGATCTCGGCGTAGGTAAAGCTCATTCCACGATCGATGACGGCCACGCGCTCGGCGAACTGCCCGAACGCGGAGGCGAATTCCTCGGCGAGCGGCTTGTCCTTCCAATAGTTCTTCTCGCGGTAGCGCCGGGCGAATTCGGGAGGGAACGGGACAACGCCTGCCAACATGTATTCGCGCCGGTCAGTGAAACGGGTGCCGCAGGACGATGGTTTCTTCGCGATCCGCCCCGGTCGAGATCATGTCCAGCGGCACGCCGCACACCGCCTGGAGTCGCTCCAGGTAGGCGCGCGCTTTCGCCGGCAGCCGGCCATACTCACGCACACCCACCGTGCTTTCCTTCCAGCCCGGCAGGTTTTCGTACACCGGCTCGCAGCGCGCCGCATCCTCGGCGCCAGCCGGCAGTAAGTCGGTGAACGTTCCGGCGATCCTGTAGCCGGTGCAAAGCTTCACTTCTTCCATGCCGTCTAGCACGTCGAGCTTGGTGATGCAAAGGCCCGATACGCCGTTGACCTGGATCGAACGCTTGAGAGCCGCCGCGTCGAACCAGCCGCAGCGCCGCGGCCGGCCGGTGGTGGCGCCGTATTCGTCTCCGCGCGAGCGCAGCAACTCCCCCGTTTCGTTCTGGAGTTCCGTCGGAAACGGCCCGGCGCCCACGCGCGTTGCATACGCCTTGGTGATGCCGAGCACGTAATGCAGCATCTGCGGGCCGACGCCCGCCCCCGCGGCCGCGGCCCCGGCGACGCAGTTGCTCGACGTCACGTATGGGTACGTACCGTGATCGACGTCGAGGAGCGCGCCTTGAGCCCCTTCGAACAGCAGATTCTTTCCGGCCTTGGCCGCCTCATGGAGCGCCCTCGGAATGTCGGCCACGAGCGGCTTCAGCCGCGGCGCAAGTGCGAGCGCTTCATCGCGCGTTTGCACGAAATCGACCGGTCTTGCGCCCAGATACTTCGTCAGCACGAAATTGTGGTAATCGAGGAGCGGCCCGAGCTTCTCGGAAAAGAGCTCGGGAACCAGGAGGTCCTGGAGGCGGATTGCTCGGCGCGCGACCTTGTCCTCGTAGGCCGGGCCGATGCCGCGCCCGGTGGTCCCGATCTTGGCGTCGCCCTGCGCCGATTCCCGCGCGACGTCGAGCGCCGCGTGATAGGAGAGGATAAGCGGGCAGGCCCCCGAGATGCGCAGGCGTCCGGTCACTTCCACGCCGACGCGCTCGAGCGCGTCGATCTCCTCGATGAGCGCCCTGGGCGAGAGCACCACGCCGTTGCCGATGTAGCAGGTGACGGCCTTCCTCAGGATGCCGGCCGGCACGAGATGCAAAACGGTTTTCTTGCCGCCGATCACCAGCGTGTGCCCCGCGTTGTGCCCGCCTTGGAAGCGCACCACGCCCTGGGCGTGGTCGGTGAGCCAGTCCACCACCTTGCCCTTGCCTTCGTCACCCCACTGCGTGCCGATGACTACGACGTTTTTGGCCACGGAATTAACGCTTGGCGATTTTACGGACGACCCACTTGCCCGCGCGTTTCGCGAACTCGCGATCGCAACCCAGCTGGCCGCGCGTCGCGGCGTGGCCGGGAAGATCGACGACGACGACCTCGCCGGCGGCTCGCAGTTTTCGGATTGCCGCTGCGAGTTTGGGATCGTCCGAGTGCGGCGCCCGGATGCCGCCTGCCGCTGTCTCGCGCTGGGCGGCGCGAACGAGGTCGCGCAGATCCATGCTGAAACCGGTCGCCGGGCGCGCGCGCCCGAATGCCCTGCCGACCTCATCATAGCGCCCGCCGAGCGCGACCGCATTGGCGGCGCCCGGCGCATAGACCGCGAACACCACGCCGCTGTGATAATGGTACCCGCGCAGGTCGGCGAGATCGACCGAAACCGGGAACCGGCCGCTGCGGGCGAGAATCCTCAAGTCGCGGATCGCGGCGGCGATCTCGGGATATTTCGGCAGCGTGCGTTCCGCGCGTTCGAGCACCTCACCATCGCCGTGGAACCCGGGCAACGCGAGCAGCGCCGCCCGCGTCGTCCCCGACAGACCCTCGGTCGCCTGGCGCAGCGCGGGAAGGTCCTTTGCCGCCAGCAGCTCGTAGAGCTCGGACTCCAACTCCGCGCTGATGTGGCCGTGGCGGCAGATCCCGCGGAACACAGCGACGTGCCCGAGGTCGAGGCGCCCGGCGCGGATGCCGCAAGCGAAGAGCGCCGCCGCGAGAAGCTGCTGGATTTCAAGGTCGCTCTCTATGCCGGCGTGCCCGTAGATCTCCGCGCCGATCTGCAGGGGCTCTCTGGTCGCGTTCAAGCCCCGGGGCCGGGTGTGCAGCACGCTCCCCGCGTAGCACAACCGCGTCACACCCTTCCGATTCAGCAGGTGCGCGTCGATGCGCGCGACCTGCGGCGTAATGTCGGCCCGCAAACCCATCATCCGCCCGGAAAGCTGATCCACCAGCTTGAAGGTGCGCAGATCGAGGTCGTGCCCGGTGCCGGTGAGCAGCGATTCGACATACTCCAGCATCGGCGGAATCACCAGCTGGTAGCCGTGCACGCGGAAAAGCTCGAGCAGCTTCGCTCGCATCCGCTCGATGCGCTCGGCTTCCGGCGGCAGGATGTCCTCGATGTTCTCGGGCAGGAGCCAGGTGCGCATGAGCATCTCTAGCGCACGAAATAGAGGATCAGCAGGCCGACCAGCATCGAGGAGAGCCCGAAGAAGCGAATCTGGCCGTCAGTAAATTCGGTGATCCGGCGGAAGGTCTCGCGCCACAGCGTCGGGAGCAGAAACGGCAGTACGCCCTCGATCACCAGCATCAGGGCGAAGGCCATGAGAAAGGTCGTTCCCATTCACTTGCCGCCCTTCCTCAGATTCCTGAAGTACCTGAAAAACTCGGAATTCGGGTCGAGCACCAGCACGTCGCTCTTGTTCTTGAATCCGGTGCGGTAGGCCTCGAGACTGCGGTAGAAAGCGTAGAACTCGGGATTCTCGTTGAAGGCGCGCGCATAGATGGCGGCGGCCCGGGCATCGCCTTCGCCCTGGGTGCGCTGCGCGTCTCGATAGGCCTGGGCGATGATCACCTCGCGCTGCTTGTCGGCGTCGGCGCGGATTTTCTCGGCCTCGGCGAAGCCGTTCGAGCGCAGCTCCGAAGCGACGCGCTTGCGCTCGGATTCCATGCGGCGGTAGACGTCGACGCTCACTTCCTGCGGAAGGTCGACGCGCTTGAGCCTCACATCGACTACGCGAATGCCGAGGCTGCGCACGTCCAGATCCACCTTCTCGCGCACGTTGTTCATGATATCGTCGCGCTCCCCCGACACCACATCGTGCACCGTGCGCTTGCCGAACTCCTCCCGCAGCAACCCGTTGACCGTTTGGTTGATGCGCCGCGCGGCCGCAATCTCGTCGCCGGCCACCGAGACGTAATACTTCTTCACGTCGACGATGCGCCATTTGACGAACGCATCGACCTGCACCGGTTTGTTTTCAGCGGTGATGAATCTCTGCGCCTCCGGATCGTCCCAGGTCAGAATGCGGGTATCGAAGTAACGCACGTTTTGGATCAAAGGCCATTTGAAGTGCAGGCCGGGTTCTTCGATGAGATCCTTGATCTCGCCGAGCTGGAATACGAGGGCCCGCTGCCGCTGGTCCACCGTGAATGCCGACATGCTCAAGAGCAAGACCGCGCCAACGACGACCGCGAGCCCTATGCCGATGCGAGGGTTCACGGGCGCTCCCCTCGCTCGCGCCCGCGCAGCGCGTCGCGCGAGCGCGCCCCGGTATCGGAGGGCGCCTGCGGCTCGGCCGCCTGGGACGGCCGCTGCGAGCCGAGCGATTCGGGCAACGATGCTCCCGACATCTGAATGATCTTGTCGAGCGGCAGGTAGAGAAGGTTGCCGCCCGCCCTCGCATCGATCAGCACCTTTGAGGTGCTCGCCAGGATCTGCTGAACGGTCTCGAGGTAGAGACGCTGCCGGGTTACCTGCGGCGCCTTGTTGTACTCGACCAGAATCTGCCTGAAACGCGACGCCTCGCCCTCGGAATTGGCGATCACGCGCTGTTTGTACCCTTCGGCCTCGAGCAGGAGCCGCGAGGCCACGCCGCCCGCCTTCGGCACCACGTCGTTGAAGTAGGACTGTCCATCGTTCTTGAGCCGCTCGCGATCCTGATTCGCCTTGACGGCGTCGTCGAACGCCGCCTGGACCTGTTCGGGCGGCTGCGCGTTCTGGATGTTCACGCTGCTGATCTGGATGCCGGTCTTGTAGCGGTCGAGGATTTCCTGCATGACCGGCATCGCTTTCGCGACGACGGCCTGACCCTGGTTGAGGACGAAATCCATCTTGCTCTTGCCGATGACCTCCCGCAAAGCCGTTTCGGCGGCCTGCAGCACGGAGTCCTCAGGCTGGCGATTGTTGAAAAGGTAGTCTCTCGCGTCCTTCAGCGTGTACTGAACCGCCATTTGGATATCGACGATGTTCTCGTCGTCGGTCAGCATCAGCGATTCCTTCAGCACTTTTGTCTTGACGTTGTTGCGGTAACCCACCTCGACCGTGCGCACGCCCGACAGGTTGACGATCTCGTGGCTTTGAACGGGATACGGCAGCCGCCAGCGCAGGCCCGAATTGGTGACTTCGGAGAACTTGCCGAAGGTGAGCACGACACCGCGCTGCCCTTCCACGACGATGTAGAAGCCGCTTGCGAGCCAGGCGAGAAGCACCACCACAACCATTAGGCTGACGCCGCCTCCGAGCTGCCTGAGGTTCGGGGGCTCGCCTGAATCCGAGCCTCCGCCGCGGCGCCTGCCGAAGATGCCGTTCAGCTTCTGGTTGAAGTTGCGCCACATCTCGTCGAGGTCGGGCGGACCCTCGTTGCCGCCGCCTCGCTTGCCCCATTGTGGATCGTTCAATGACATGACAGTCCTAAGCTTCAGCCGCTTCCTGGCCCAGTTCCTACGAGTTTGGCGAGTGTGCCCGGGGGTGTTTCGAGGCTGTCGCCTCGATCAGGGTCTGGCGCAAGGCATCCACACCATCGCCCGTTTTGGCGCTGAGACGAACGCGCTGGATTCTAGCACACTCGTCCCGATCGATTCCGGGTTGCGCACCATTGCGGTCGATCTTGTTCCACACCAGCACCTGCGGAATGGCGCGCGCGCCGATTTCCGCCAGTACCTTGTTGACTTGCTCGACTTGTGCGTCGCGCACCTCGCTCGAAGCATCGACCACGTGCAAGAGGAGATCAGCGCGAATGGTTTCCTCGAGCGTCGCGCGGAACGCCGCCACCAGCGTATGCGGCAAATCGCGAATGAACCCGACCGTGTCGGAGATCACCAGGTTACCCGCCTCGGGCAGGTACATCCTGCGCGTAGTGGTATCGAGCGTCGCGAACAGCCGGTCCGCCTCCAGCGCCCCCGCGCGGGTCAGGCGGTTGAACAGCGTCGACTTGCCGGCATTGGTGTAGCCGACCAGCGAAACCGAAAACACCTTGCCGCGGGCACGAGCACGCCTTTGCACCTCGCGCCGCCGCTGAAGCTTGCCCAGCTTGTCTTTCAACACTTTCACTCGGTTCGCGATCAGGCGCCGGTCGACTTCCAGCTGCGTTTCGCCCATGCCGCCGAGAAACCCTCGACCGCCGCGCTGCCGCTCCAAGTGCGTCCAGCCGCGCACGAGGCGCGTGGCGGCATGCTCAAGTTGCGCGAGCTCGACTTGCAGCTTGCCCTCATGGCTTTTCGCGCGCTGCGCGAAAATGTTGAGGATCAGGCGGGTGCGGTCGACGACGTGGCACTCGAGCGCTTCCTCCAGGTTGCGCTCCTGTGCCGGCGACAGTTCGTGGTTGAATAGCGCGAGCGTCGCGCCGTGTTCGTGCAGGGACCGTTTGACCTCCTCGACCTTGCCGGAGCCGGCAAAAAGGGCGCGGTCCGGCCGGTCGCGGCGCCCCTGCACCAAGGCCTTGGTCGCAATCCCTGCGCTCGCGGCGAGGAGTTTCAGCTCTTCCAGGCTCTCGGCCCAGCCTGCGGCGCCAAAATCCAGTCCCACGAGCACCGCAGGGGTGTCGCCCGATGGACGCTCAGACATCGCGCCGGATCAGAGGAGAGGGCGCCAGGAAGCGCGCATCAGCTCTCGGGGGAGGAGTGGTCGAGAGAAAGATTGACCGCACGCGAAGGCACGACGGTTGAAATCGCGTGCTTGTAGACCATTTGCGTAACGGTGTTCTTGAGCAGCACGACGTATTGGTCGAATGATTCAATTTGTCCTTGAAGCTTGATGCCGTTCACGAGGTAGATCGACACCGGCACATGTTCCTTGCGCAGCGTGTTCAAAAACGGATCTTGTAGTAATTGTCCTTTGTTGCTCATGGGTTACCCCCGAGGCCTATTATTTGAGGTTCTACTGTAATTGTTTTTTCGCCAAATGCCAATCACTTAGGACTGCTTCCTCACGTAGGGGTTCCGCCCGCTGCGGAACTCGATCTTGAGCGGCGTGCCCTCGAGTCGAAACACCTTGCGGAAATCGGCCTCAAGGTAGCGGCGGTAAGTGTTAGGCACGGCATGGACTGCGGTGCCGTGGACGACGATCACCGGCGGGTTGCGGCCGCCTTGATGCGCGTAACGAAGCTTCGGCCGCAAGCGTCCGGAGCGCGGCGGGGCATGCTTCGCCACCGCCGCGTTCAGCGCACGCGTAAGCTTCGGCGTCGGCAGCTTGGCCATCGCCGCCTGGTAGGCCTTGTCCACCGAAGCGAACAGCGGCGCAAGGCCCTTCTCCTCGAGCGCCGAGACGTAATGAAAGCGGGCGAAGGAAAGAAATTTCAGCTTGCGCGCGATCGCCCGCTTCACCAGCTCGCGCGCGTAGCCATCGAGGCCGTCCCATTTGTTCACTGCCACGACCAGAGCCCGGCCGCGTTCGGCGATAAATCCGGCAATGTGCGCGTCCTGCTCCGAGATGTCCTGCTGCGCGTCCAGCACCAGGATCACGACGTTGGCGTCGTCGATCGCCTGAAGCGTCTTCACCACCGAGAATTTTTCGACGCTCTCGAGCACCTTGCCGCGGCGCCGCACCCCCGCGGTATCGATCAGGGTGTAGCGGCGGGCGCCGACGGAGAATTCCACGTCGATGCTGTCGCGCGTCGTGCCCGGCTGGTCGAAGACGACGACGCGCTCCTCGCCCACGATGGCGTTGACCAGCGTGGACTTGCCAACGTTGGGCCGGCCTACTATGGCCACTCTCGGCGTTCTGTCCGGATCGGCGGGTTCTTCCGTCTGCGACGGAAATCCGGCCAAGGCTTCACCCAAGAGATCGCTCACGCCCTCTCCGTGCGCCGCCGAAATTGCGTGCGGTGCGCCTAAGGCCAGCTCGTGGAACTCGGCCGCGGCGGCATCCGGGCTCATGCCCTCCGCCTTGTTCGCAGCGAGGTACACGGGCCGACCTGTCCGCCGCAATTCTTCGGCGATGAGTCGGTCCCGGGAAGTGAGGCCCTGGCGCGCGTCGGTCAGGAACACGACGGCATCGGCTTCGGCGATCGCGGTGCGGGTCTGCTTGGCCATTTCCACGAACACGCCTTCGGCTTCGGGCTCCAGGCCGCCCGTGTCCACCGCGAGAAACGGCTTGTCGCCCAGTCGTCCGATTCCGTAATGGCGATCGCGCGTCAAACCGGGCACGTCGGCGACCAGCGCGTCGCGCGTGCGCGTGAGCCGGTTGAACAAGGTGGACTTGCCGACGTTGGGCCGGCCGACGATGACGAGAGTGGGTTTCATTGCAGGATTCAGGATCAAGGATCCAGGATCAAGGATTCAGTCTCAACCTGCCTGCCGAGGTGTAAACGAATTTCCCTGAATCCTAAATCCTCAATCCTCCTATCGGACGCTGAGCGCGTACAAATTGCCCTTGCGCGTCTGCACCAGAAAGCCCTCATCGAGCTGCACGAGGATGGGACCGATAGGACTGCCGTCTGTTTCAAAGCGGCCGACAAAGGCGCCGGTGTCGCGCGAAAGAAAATGAACGTATCCTTCGAGGTCGCCCACCGCGATTTCACGGCCCAGCGCGAGCGGAGCCGTCAGCCGTCTCAGAAACAAACGGTCCTGCTTCCATATGCTGGTGCCGCCGGCGCGATCTAGCGCGTGCACCGAGCCTCGGTCATCGCTCACAAAAGCGTAACGCGCATCCGTACCCAATCCGGTCGTGCTCGATATCTCGCGCAACCAGAGTGGATTGCCGGTCACGGCATCGAAACAGCCGACCCGGCCTTGATAGGCCGCAGCGCAGACTTCGCGGCCGACGACGACAGGCAATCCGACCACATCGGTGACGCGCTCGAGTTCGGTCGTGCCCCGCGGCAGGGATACCGTAGCCTCCCAGCGCACGCCGCCGTTGGCGAGCGCGATGGATACGAGCTTTCCGCCAGCAAATCCGGCGAACAAGTAGCCGCGCTCTGCGACCAACCCCGCCGGCGAACGCACCGACAGCGCGGGACTGGATCGCTGGTACAACCAGCGTCGCTTGCCGTCTTTCGTGTCGAGCGCGAACAACCGGCTGTCGGCGCTGCGGACGATCACGAGATCGCCGGTGACCACGGGCGCAGCAAGCACTTCGCTCGATACCCGCGCGCGCCAGCGCACGCTTCCCGACGCTGCGTCAAGCGCGATGACCTCGCCCTCGTTGGTCCCTACCGCGACGAGCGCGCCGTCCGAACCGACCCCGCCCGAAAGCGCATGCCCTGCGTTCGCCCGCCACAATTCCCGGCCGTTCCCCGCGTCGAACCGCGCCACGGTGCCGTCCTCTGCCGCCGCGTAGACACTGCCGAGCGCCAACACGGGGGGGAGCACCGCATCGTTCGATTCGCCCACGCTCGCCTGCCACAGCACGCGGACCGGGATGCTTGCCGGCAGCACCTGCAATTCGGCCATTTTCGGTCCGGGCGACGAGCCGGAGCAGCCGGCGAGCAGTGCAACGCCGGCCAGCACTAGCCTTCTTCTCATCACCCGCCCCCGAGCGCATCGAGCTTGAGGCGAAGCGTTTCGCGCAGTGCGCCGTTGTCGGGTGCGGATTCTTCCAACGCGGTCCGGTAGGCGGCGCGCGCTTCGGCGACCTTTTTCTGGGCCGCCAGGACGTCGCCGCGCTGAGAGGCGTACAGGGCCTCGAAACTGGACTCGGGTTTCGCCTCGAGCACCTTCAGCGCTGCTTCGGGCGCGTTGTCGTCAAGCAGCACATTCGCCAGCCGCAATCTGGCGATCGAGCGGATCTCGTCACTGCTCGCGTGATCGACGACCCACTCGAGCTGCGCCCGCGCGGTTTTCAGATCGCCCGCCTGGAACTGAATTTTCGCCGAAATCAGCGCCGCAAGCGGCGCGTAGATCGTGCGCGGGTAATTCTCGAGGATGCTGCCGGCCGCGTCGCGCGCGGCCTTGACGTCATTGCCGCGTGCGGCTTTTTGCAGCGTGTCGTACAGCGCCCCTGCCTGCGCGGCGCGGGTGCGCTGGTACCAGTTCCAGCCGTTCCATGCGGCCACCGCGGCGAGGACGAGCGTCACGACGGCGATCACGCCGTTGCCGTGGTCTTTCCACCAGGCTTTCAGCGCCGCCAGTTGTTCCTGTTCTTCAAGATCGTATGCGCTCATTTCGAGTCCGTTACAAAGTGAGGGGACACGTCCCCTCGCACTCCCTCAAGTCCGGGGCGGTTTCAGTCATTCCGAAGCGGCCTTTTTAGAATCTTCGTCCGTGGAAAAAAGTAAATCGGCAAGCGCGTCGGGCAGCCGCTCGAGCGCTACGCGAATTTGTTCCCGCTCCTCGCGCAAGGTCTTTATGCTCGCCTCGCCCGCCTGTGCTTCGTCGTCCCCGACGATGACAGCGATCGGTGCGCCGCTCGCGTCGGCCCTTTTCATCTGCGACTTGAACCCCTCCGCCCCACAGTGGCGCATGACGCTGAAGCCGGCGTCGCGCAGCTTCTCGCCGACGCGGAACGCGAAGCGGCTCGCCTGCTCCCCTTGGTTCACGAGGTACACATCCACACTTTGGCGCTCGCCGGCGTCTGCGACCAGCGCCAACAGTCTCTCGATGCCCATGGCCCACCCGCAGGCCGGGGTCGGTTTGCCGCCCATCTGCCCGAACAACCCGTCGTAGCGCCCGCCGGCGCACACCGTCCCCTGGGCGCCGAGCCGGTCGGTGACCCACTCGAATACCGTGAGATTGTAGTAATCGAGTCCGCGCACGAGACGCGGATTGATTTCATAGGGACGCCCCGCGTCCTTGAGAACGGCCTGGACGCCTTCGAAATGCCGGAGCGAATCCGCGCCGAGCGCATCGATCAGGTGCGGCGCGGCGTCGATCACTTGCTGCATCGCCGGATTCTTGCTGTCGAGCACGCGCAAGGGATTGGTGTGAAGGCGCCTGCGTGAATCTTCGTCGAGCTCGGCCTGATGCGCCTCGAGATATTTAACCAGGGTCTCACGGTAGCCGGCGCGCTCCTGCGCTGATCCCAGGCAATTCAGCTGCAACCGCACCCCGGAGAGACCGAGATCCTCCCATAGCCGCGCACACATGAGCAGCATCTCGGCATCGATGTCCGGCCCGGGAAATCCGAGCGCCTCGGCGCCGACCTGATGAAACTGACGATAGCGGCCCTTCTGGGGCCGCTCGTGCCGGTACATCGGCCCAAAGTAGTAAAGCCGCTGTGGCCCTCCATGGAGCAAACTGTGCTCGATCGAGGCCCGCACGACCGAGGCCGTCGCCTCGGGGCGCAGCGTGAGATGCTCGCCGTTCAGCTCGTCGACAAAGCTGTACATCTCCTTCTCGACGATGTCGGTGGCCTCGCCGATGGCCCGGCGGAATAGCACCGTGTGCTCGACGATGGGGGTGCGCAGGCCGCGATAGCCGTAGCCGCGCAGCCAGGTGCGCAGGACGTCCTCGAGATTCTCCCAGCGCTCGGCCTCGTCGGGAAGGATGTCATTCATCCCGCGCACTGCGCGAATCGGCTCGCTCATGTCAAATGCGCCGGGGCTGATTTACACCGCGGCCTTGATCGGGACGATACGGTTCTCTTCCCGCTTTTCGCGCCGCAGACGGCCGCCCTCGCCGTAGGTCGAACGCACGTAATCCTCGACCAGCCGCTGAAATTCCTCGGCGATGCGCTCGCCTTTGAGCGTCACCGTCTTCACCCCGTCAACGTACACCGGGGCGACCGGCCGCTCCCCGGAACCGGGCAGGCTGATGCCGATGTTGGCGTGCTTGCTTTCGCCGGGGCCGTTGACGACGCATCCCATCACCGCGACATGCATATCCTCGACGCCCGGGTAGCGCTCGCGCCACTGCGGCATCTGCTCGCGCAGGAACGCCTGGATCTTCGCTGCAAGCCCCTGGAAGTAAGTGCTGGTGGTGCGCCCGCAGCCCGGACAGGCGATGACCATGGGCGAAAACGAGCGCAGGCCCATCGTCTGTAGGATTTCCTGCGCCACCACCACCTCGCGGGTGCGGTCCCCGCCCGGCTCGGGCGTCAACGAAATGCGGAGGGTGTCGCCGATTCCTTCCTGAAGCAGCACCGAGAGCGCGGCGGTCGAAGCGACCACGCCCTTCGTTCCCATGCCGGCCTCGGTAAGGCCCAGATGCAGCGGATAATCGCACCGCACGGCGAGGCTTCGATACACCGCAATGAGGTCCTGCACGCCGCTCACCTTGCACGAGAGCACGATGTGGTCCCCGGGAAGGCCGAGCTCTTCCGCGCGGCCCGCCGATTCCAGGGCGGATACGATCAGCGCCTCACGGGTCACAGCCTCCGAATCCAGCGGCTCGGCACGTGTGGCGTTCTCGTCCATGAGCCTCGCGAGCAGTTCCTGGTCGAGGCTGCCCCAGTTGACGCCGATGCGGACGGGCTTGTCGTAGCGGCGGGCCATTTCGATCATTGCGGCGAACTGTTCGTCGCGCTTGGCGCCGCGGCCGACATTGCCAGGGTTGATGCGATACTTGGCCAGCGCCTGGGCGCAATCGGAATGCTCGGCGAGCAACTTGTGGCCGTTGAAATGAAAATCGCCTACGAGCGGCACATCGCAGCCCATCGCGTCGAGCCGCTCCCGGATGCGCACGACTTGCGCAGCAGCTTCGGCCGTGTTCACCGTAATGCGCACGATCTCGGAACCGGCCTTGGCGAGCTCAAACGCCTGCCTCGCCGTCCGTTCGGCGTCGGCGGTGTCGGTGTTGGTCATCGATTGCACCAGGATCGGCGCGCCTCCGCCGATCACCCTGTCCCCGATACGTACCCGGCGCGTGCTGTGCCTCGGAAAATTCGTCATGGTTCGTTCATTTCAGTACCAGCCGTGCGACCTCGATCGTGATGTAAGGCTTCAGGTCGACCGGATTGTCGTTATAGGTGAGTCGCACGGCAGCCGCGTTGCCGATCACCAGCGACAGCGGCGGTTGGCCCGACACGACTCTCCGGGTCCCCGGCAGATTGAGTTGCGACATCAGCGTTCTGCCACCGCCATCCGTGACTTCCACCCAGGACTCGCTGTCGAATTCGAGTCGAATGCGCCCAACAGGTCGCTGCGGCTGCAGCGACTCGATAGGAGGAGCTACGGCCACCGCCGGCACGGCCGGCGCGGCTGCCACCGCCGGCTCAACCGCACGCGTGGGCCGGCTCGCGGCGGCTCGTTTCTCCACCTTGGGCGGCGGCGGAGCGGTGGCCACCGTCGCCCAAGGGAAAGCGTCCGTATGCCACTCATATACGACCACGGCCACCGCCACCAACACCATGAGCGAAAGAATCAGATAGACGCGGGTGCCGCGCCGTCCGCCCTCGAAGGGAATGCGCTTGGCGCGCAAGTCCACCGTGACCTCGCCGGGTACGTAACGCCGTTCAAGCGCCTGAAGCACGGGCTGGGGATCGACGTCGAGCAATTTGGCGTAGCCGCGCACCATGCCGCGGACGAAGGTGCTGCCGCCCGGCAGTTTGCCGAACTCTTCCGCCTCGAGCGCCTCGATCTGGCGTGCGCCGTATTTCAGCCGCTGGGCCACGTCCGTCACCGACAGCTTGCGCTCGCTGCGCAATTCAGCGAGCATGCGCCCCGGTCCGACTTCGGCGGCGTCGTCTGTAAACCCGGCCGTGTCGTTCATTCGAATTGCCCCTTCTGCAAATCCCGATACTCCTGCGATCCGGCAAAGCGCCTGCGCAATTGAGTGGCGTAATTGGTCACCGCGGTATGATCGCCGAGCTTGCGTTCGATTCGAAGCCCGAGCCACAGCGATTCCGCCGTCGGCTCGACCAGTTTGTGATAGCGCCCCACCAGGACGCGCGCCTCTTCCAGACGCCCCCGGCGATACTTGAGCTGTGCAAAATTGACCAGCGCCGGCGGATAGTTCGGATCGAGGCGCAACGCCCGTTCAAGATACTCATACGCGTCACGCTCATTGTTTTTGCGCTGCGCGCAGACAGCGGCGAGCGCATAGGATTTTTGCGGCGTGGCGTAAAGCGGATTGCGCACCGCCAGCATGAAGTAGCGGATGGCCTGGTCCTCGCGCTTGGTTTGGCACAGGAACCAGGCGAAATTGTGATTGGTGTCCGGATTGGCTGGATTGATCTGCAGCGAGCGCTCGAAAGCCTGCTGCGCCTGGTCATTCTCGCGCAGATCCATGTGCACCAGACCCAGGATATTGTATGCCGGAGCGAAATCGGGTTCGGCGGCAAGAGCGCGGCGTACTTCCTCGAGCGCGACCCCCATATTGCCTTGACCATAATACGCCGCTGCGAGATCCGTATGCGCTTTGGCGCGTTCGCGCGAGCCGCTCACTTCCCCGATGATCGGCCCGTTGTCGGCGTTCGCGGCCGACGCGTTCTCGTAGCTGCCCCCGGACGGCGATCCTGCGCACCCGGTAAGAGCGCCAAGCGCGGCAGAACACACGAGGATGACGCGAAGCGTGCTCACGAACCAACCTTTTCAAGGCGCAGCGTCCGGTGGGTGCGGTCCAGGATTTTTCCTGCGAGCTGCCCGCAGGCGGCGTCGATATCGTCGCCGCGTGTTCTGCGGGTCGTGGTGACTATTCCCGCATTGTTGAGAAGTTCGCCGAATCTGCGAATCACTTCACGCGGCGAGCGCGTAAAACCGGAGTTTGGAAACGGATTAAACGGAATCAGGTTGATCTTGCACGGCACGCGCGATACGACGCTGATGAGCTCTCGTGCATGTTCCTCGCGGTCGTTAACCCCGTCCAGCATCACGTATTCGAAAGTGATGAAGTCGCGCGGCGCGCGCTCAAGGTAGCGCCGGCAGGCGGCGAGCAGCTCGGCGAGCGGGTACTTGCGATTGATCGGCATGAGCCGGTTGCGTAACGTGTCGTTCGGCGCATGCAAGGACACCGCGAGCGCCACCGGACACTCTTCGCGCAGACGGTCGATCATCGGCACGACGCCCGAAGTGGACAGCGTCACCCGGCGCCGCGACAGGCCGTAGGCGTCCTCGTCAAGCATCAGCTTCAGCGCAGCGACGGTGTTGTCGAAATTGAGCAGCGGCTCGCCCATGCCCATCAGCACGACATTGCTGATGACCCGCTCCCCCCCGGGTGTCGCGCCGAGCGCACGGTTTGCAAGCCAGAGCTGTCCGATGATCTCGGCGACCGAGAGATTGCGGTTGAACCCCTGCCTGCCGGTCGAGCAGAACTCGCAGGCGAGAGTGCAGCCAGCCTGGGTCGAGACGCAGAGTGTGCCTCGATGGGCCTCGGGAATGAACACCGCGTCGACCGCGTTGCCCTGGCCGACATCGAGTAACCATTTTCGCGTTCCATCCCCGGCGACGCTGTCGCTGACGATGCGCGGCGCGGACACGTTCGCGTTCCGGGCCAATTTTTCACGCAACGATTTTGCGAGATCGCTCATGCGCGCGAAATCCGATTCGCCAAAGCGGTGCACCCAGCGCTTGAGCTGGCGCGCTCGGAAAGGCTTCTCGCCGAGACCGGCGACAAAACCGGCGAGCCGCTCGCCGTCGAAGTCGAGGAGGTTGGCGGTCATCTATCTCGAATAGATCTCGGAACGCCGAAAGAAATATGCGATCTCGCCGCGCGCGGTTTCCGGCCCGTCGGAGCCGTGCACGGCGTTGGCATCTATGCTTTTGGCAAAATCGGCGCGGATGGTACCCTTTTTGGCCTTTTTCGGGTCGGTGTCGCCCATCAGCGCCCGATTCTTGGCGATCGCGTTTTCGCCTTCGAGCACTTGCACCATAATCGGCCCGGAAGTCATGAATTTGACCAAATCCCTGAAAAAAGGACGCTCCCGGTGCACAGCATAGAACCCTTCCGCTTCTTTTTGGGACAGCTTTAGCATACGCGCAGCGACGATTTTCAGGCCGGCTCGCTCGAATCTCGAGGTGATCTGTCCGATGGCGTTTTTCGCCACGGCGTCGGGTTTGACGATGGACAGGGTTCGCTCAGCAGCCATCAAGATCTCCGGTCAGTACTCGGGAAACTGCGCAAGAAAAATAGCTAACGTTTTATTTTATCAGGCTTTTGCCGGAGTGTCGTGGCGGAGGACAGGGTCGTGGCGCGCACGCGCAGGAAATTTTCCAGCGCCAAGGAAAACAGGAAAGGACGCCGCATCACCGATCCCGGGTGTCAGGCATCTGTCAGTTTGCCATCAGGTTTCCGCAAGGCTGGCGGCGTACAGTACGATGCGTAGTCTCTTTCCTCCTCTGTGGCGTGGGAGTGCGTGGTACCGTTTCTTGCACTCCCACGCACTTCTTTTTTCGGGCATGGCAATGCACTCCGCCCAAGATTCCCAAACCGGCCCGCGTGATATCCTGAAGTCCGAGAAAGTTCAACTACTTGGCATGCGAGTTCTGATCGTCGAGGACGACAAGGCCTTGGCCGATGGGCTGATGCGAACGCTGAGGCAGTCGGGCTACGCCGTGGATTGCGCCGGAACGGGGGAACTTGCGCTGCGGGCTTGCGCAGAGGAGCATTACGACCTCATCGTGCTCGATGTCAGCCTGCCCGGCATCGACGGTTTCGAAGTGCTGCGCCAGCTCCGCCGCAGCAATCAGGCCGGCAGCATCCTGATCCTGACCGCTCACGACGCCGAGCCCGACCGGGTACGCGGCCTCGATCTCGGCGCCGACGATTATGTGACCAAGCCCTTCTCGCTGCCGGAGCTGGAAGCAAGGGTTCGAGCGCTCATCCGCCGCAGCCAGGCCGTCAAGAGCCCTAAGCTCCGTTTCGGTGGTCTGACGGTGGACACTGCCGCACGTCGGGCAAACATCGGATCCGAACTGCTCGATCTTACTCCGCGCGAGTGGGTGGTACTGGAGTACCTTCTGATGCGCGTCGGCCAAGTCGTGAGCAAGGAGCACATGCTGCAGGCGATGTGCAGCTGGGACGATTCCATCACTCATAACGCGATCGAGGTCTATATCTCGAGATTGCGTTCGAAGCTTCTGCACGCCGGCATCAAGATTCGCACCGTTCGCGGTTTCGGCTATATGGTCGAAGATCCCGATGCGCGCCAGCCGTAGCCTGCGTCAGCGTCTGACCTATTGGCTGATCGGCCCCTTGATGCTGCTCATCGCCGCGGGCACGTTTGTCTCCTATCGCATCGCATTGAGCGCCGCCAACAAAGCCTACGACAGCGCTCTGCTCGATCCCGCGCTCGCCATTGCCAGCCACATTCGTCGCGATGGCAGCCGGTTCGAGCTGGATTTGCCCTCAATCGCCATCGATGCGCTGCGCATCGATACCGAGGATCGCGTCTATTATCAGGTGCTGGGGCCGGGCGACGAGTTGATTGCCGGAACACCCCGGCTACCGGCCACCCCGCGGCTCCTGCAGCCGGACGAGCATGCATTCTACGACGCTGCGTTAGAGGGCGAGCGCGTCCGCGTTGCCGCACTGGCGATCGGCGTCGATAACGGCGTAGTCGTCGTGCAGGTCGCCGAGACGCTGATCAAGCGGGACAAGCTCGTGCTCGAGTTGCTGATCGCCTCGACCGTGCCCCAGCTGCTGATCGCTTTCGCCGCGGTGGCCTTGTTCTGGTTCGGCATCGGACGGGGGCTCGCTCCGCTGGATCGGCTGCGTGAAGAGGTCGCCGCCCGTTCCCCACGCGATCTGCACCCCGTCGCCGAGGAAGGCAAGCCGCGGGAGGTGAAGCCCCTTATCGGCGCGCTCAACCAACTGCTGTCGCGGCTCAACGCCGCAATCGAATCCCAGCAGCGATTCATCGCCAACGCTGCGCATCAACTGCGCACGCCACTGGCCGGGCTCAAGACGCACGCCGAGCTGGCGCGCCGCCAGCCTTCTACCGTCGAGCTGAAATCGCTTCTCGACATGATCGCCGGCGAAACGGAGCGTACCAGCCATCTCATCAACCAGTTGCTGACCCTGGCTCGCGCCGAGCCGGGCGAAGCGGCGAGCGGGAGACCTGTCAACCTGCACGATCTCATCGGCCGCGATGTGCGCGAATGGGTGCAGCGCGCTGTAATCAAGAACATCGATCTCGGATTCGAACTCGAGGATGCGTGGACGCTCGGAGAGCCGCTGCTGCTGCGCGAACTGTTCGCGAACCTGCTCGACAATGCGCTTGTCTATACACAGGCGGGGGGAAGCGTCACGGTGCGCACGACCGAGCGTAACGGCGAAACCACCCTCGAAGTCGAGGACAATGGCCCCGGCATCCCCGAGGCGGGGCGCGAAAAGGTATTCGAGCGCTTTTACCGAATTGCAGCAACCGAGGGCGAAGGCTGCGGTCTGGGATTGTCCATCGTTGCCGAAATCGCCGAACGGCACAACGCCAGAATCGACTTGACGGCCCCGCCCGGGGGCCGCGGCACCCTGATCCGGGCGACTTTTCCGCGACTGGACACCGAGACCACCCGTACGGCGGCTCGGGCTCGCGCCGGGTGAAACGACCGGCGGCTCGTGCGCGCCGGTTCTCTCGCCCTCGAACTTTGAGCCGGTGCCGGCTATGCAAAGGGCTCCCAGGTGACAATAAGGCCGGGCTCCCCCGGCGCCGCCTGAAATTTGCAGTCGTTGCCGATGCCGGGCACAGAAACTAGTTCCTCGCCGCAGTAAAGCAGCGGCAAACGTTCGCGGCTCCACGGGGGAACACCTCGTTCCTGAAAAAGATTCTTGAGAGTCCGCCGTGGCCCACCGCAATCCGGCTGCAGCCGTTCTCCGCCGCGGCGCAACCGCACCGTGACCGGCGCATTCTGCAGCTTCGCACGGCTCACGCCTCGCCCTTCCTCCGGCTTGAACCTCAGCACGCCGCCGAGCAAGAGCAGCGGCAACGCGTTCTCCCCGCTCCAGCTCTCCCGCAACTCCGGATCGGCGGGGCCTCGCTCCGGCTCGAGGTACAGCCTGTCTCTATAGCGGAGAAACTTCCAGCCCGGTAGGGTAAGGCTCACACGCGCATCGGCCCGCGCTTCCTGCAACTGGCGCAGCAACTCCCCCAGCCGCGCCGCGCCGAGGCGCGGGATGCCGCGCGCCTCGCACAAATGCCGCAGCACGTTCTTGGCCCGCGCCTCTCCCAGCAGCCGCAGGTAGGAAATTTCCACGGCCGTGCCGCCTTCGGCACGCTCCAGATCCGAGCACGCCATCTTATCGAGCATCTCGCCGGCTTCGGCGAGATGGGCTGCTGCGCGGGCCATAGTCGCGCGCGCCGCGGGAAATTGCCGCTCAAGAAGCGGAAAGACTTCATGGCGGAGGAAGTTGCGCCGGCGAGCGATATCGGCGTTGCTCTCATCCTCGACCCACGTGAGGCCGTGGTCGCGGGCGTAGCTCTCGATCTCCGCGCGGGAGACTTTCAGCAGGGGCCGCAACAGCTGGATCCGCGCGCCTGCGAGCACCCTCGATCGAGGCATTCCGGCGAGGCCGCGCAGGCCCGCTCCCCGCAGCAGCTGCAACAGCAACGTTTCGGCTTGGTCGTCGCGGTGCTGTGCGAGGGCGAGGAAATCCGCCTCAAGGCGCGAAAACGCCTCGTAGCGCGCGCGCCTCGCGGCGCCCTCCAGACCGAGGCCGCGGTAAGGCGCGATGTCCACTGTTTCGAGCTGGAAAGGCACATCAAACTTCCGGCACAGCTGGGCGCAAAACTCGGCCCAACGCGCTGCGTTCGGGCTGATGCCGTGATGGACGTGCACGGCGCGCAACGAAAACCGCAACGCGGGCGCGAGTTCCAGCAGGATTGAGAGCAGCGCGACCGAATCGACGCCGCCCGACAGGCCCAAGGCGAGATGGGAGCCCGGCGCAATTGCCGGCGCGAGCGACGCCGCTACCTTTGCCGCAAGATCACTTGAGCTCGGCTTCCTTGAACTTGCCATAGCCCATCAGCCGTTCAAAGCGCTCCTCGACGAGCTCCTTCGGGCTCTTGTCGGCGAGGCTGCGCAATGCGTCGGCGAGCGCCTTTTTCAGGTTCTGGGCCGCCGCCGCCGCATCGCGATGGGCGCCTCCGAGCGGTTCGTTGATCACCTTGTCGATCAGGCCGAGCGTCTTGAGGCGGCCAGCGGTGATGCCGAGAGTCTCGGCGGCCTCCGGCGCCTTGTCGGCGCTCTTCCACAGAATGGAGGCGCAGCCTTCCGGAGAAATCACCGAATAGGTGGCGTACTGCATCATCATCACCACGTCCCCGATCGCAATCGCCAGCGCCCCGCCCGAGCCGCCTTCGCCGATGATCGTACACACGATCGGAATTTTCAGTTCCGCCATCACGTACAGGTTGCGGCCGATCGCTTCGGCCTGCCCGCGTTCCTCAGCGCCGATTCCCGGATACGCGCCGGGCGTGTCGACGAAGGTCAGGACGGGAATGCCGAATTTCTCGGCGAGCCGCATCAGCCGCATCGCCTTGCGGTAGCCCTCGGGGCGCGGCATGCCAAAGTTGCGCAAGATCTTTTCCTTGGTGTCGCGCCCCTTCTGGTGGCCGATCACCATCACCGAGCGGCCGTTGAACCTGGCAAGCCCCCCCACGATCGAGAGGTCGTCGGCGAACGCTCGGTCGCCGTGCAGCTCCTCGAAGTCGGTGATCAGGGCGGCGACATAATCGAGCGTGTAAGGTCGCTGCGGGTGGCGTGCGACCTGCGCCACTTGCCAGGGTGTCAGCTTGGCGTAGATTTCCCTGGTGAGCGCCGCACTCTTCTTCTGCAGGTGCTGGATCTCCTCGGAGATGTCGAGCGCCGAGTCATCCTGCACGTAGCGCAACGCGTCGATCTTGGTCTCGAGCTCTGCGACCGGCTGCTCGAAATCGAGAAAGGTGTTTTTCATTCTCTGGCGAGCACCGAAAAGGGGGCCATTCTACCCGAATCGCGCGGAGCGGCCCGTGCCGCCCGGCTGCTGCCCAGTACTCGACGGGAATCGGATCCAGGCTGCGCCAAAGATACCATGTCGCGACCGAGCGCCAGGGAGCCCAGGCGGTCCCGAGCCTGCGCATGGTCCGGGGCGACACGCGCCGACCGCCGAAGTAATTCAGGCAGATGGCCCGCTGCAACCCGAGGTCCTCGAGCGGCAACACATTCGGGCGCAGCAGATTGAAAATCAGGAACATCTCGGCCGTCCAGTGCCCGATGCCTCGCACCTGGATCAGCTCGGTGATCACCGTTTCGTCGTCCATTCCGGTCCACGCGCCCGGGCGCAGGCTGCCGTCGGCGAAGTGGCACGCAAGGTCGGTGACATACTCGGCCTTGCGCCGCGACAAGCCGCAGGCACGGAGTCGTCGGAGTCCCGCCCCCAGGATCTGATCGGGCAGCATCTGCGGCGCGAGCGCGAGCAGGCGCTGCCACACGCTAGCCGCGGCTTTGACCGAGATTTGCTGGCCGACGACCGAGCGCGCCAGCGTGAAAAACGGCTCGCCGCGCGGCTCGAGCGCGATGCGCGGGTGACCGCGAATGATGCGCGCGAGCACCGCATCGCGTCGCGACAGAGCGCGTTTAGCCCGATCCCAGTATGCGGGAGCGGTCATCGGCCGGGGCGGCGCTTCACGCGCGCGAGGCCAATGGAAGATTGAGCAGAAGATTCTGCGGTTTCATCCGGACCACGCCGTTCTGATCCATTGACAACGCCAGATAGACCGGTTTGCCGGCGATGTCCGCGCGCACCGCAGCGGAATCGGCAAATTCGAGCTGAAACAACGCAAGCAGCCGGCGAAAGCGTCCCTGCTCCACTTCGTCGCCGCGCCACAAATCGTTCAGCAGCGCGGTCGACTCTGCGTCCAGGCCGATGTGCCAGCTCCAGCTGCGGTCCTCGATCGCCCGCAGCGGCTTTACATCGACGGTTATTCCGAAAAAATGCCGGATCCATTTTTCGATGACGCGGCAAAACGCCTTGTTCGCGGCGCGGCCGAAATTCATGCTGATCACGAAATCGTGGCGCTGGTCGCGCAACCAGTAAAGCTGTCCATTGTCGGTATCGAGCACGTCCAGGTCGACGGCCGAAAGCGGCGTCTGCGCCTCGACGACCAGGCGGCCGAGGCTGCCGTACCTCCCTCCCGAGGCGTGCATTTCCACCGTTTCAAGATCCGCAAGCATGGCTACGCCTTCCTCGGTGGTAGCCTTTTGTTCCCGGTAGAACAATTCTCCGGCGCGCGGCTCGAGCGGATCCTCGCAGCCGTCCAGAATGTTGCGCACGATGATTTGCGCGAGCTGATCGATGAAAATCGGCGGAACAGCGACGGTTCCGCCGAAGAAGACCTCCATGTAGCACGACTCGAGCGACGCCGCCCGTTTCAGCCTTTCGAAGAACGCGAGCAGGACGCGAAAGTTCTCGCGCGCGTCGGCGTCCTCGATGCGCTCGAGCGCTGCGGACTCCACGGCGCGGCGTGGATTCTCCAGCAGCATCCCGTGCAGCGCGATTTCGTTCGGCCCCGACTCCCCGACGGGCCGGATTTCAGGGCGCAGAAGGTAGGCGCGCAGAAAATCATCGGTGACGGCAAGCCGCCCGTCGCCGTCGCGTTCGAGCAGGTGGAAACCGGAATTGCGCCAGAAGTCCGGCATGGCGCGGCGATGGCAACCGCCGTGCCGCAGCTAGGCTACGCCGCGGCACCCGCGAGCGTGAATACGCGGCTGTGGGAAGACACGTGCTGGACCAGGAATTCCATTTGATCAGCGAGTATCTTGCGGTTGGTGAGAATGAGGTACTCGGCTTTGTTCGGTACGTAGGGCGCGTACAGAAGCTGCAGCCCCGACTCTTCCGGTACGCGATTGCGCTTGATGCCGTTGCACGCTCGGCACGCGGTGACCACGTTCATCCACGCATCGGTGCCGCCGCGCGAAACCGGCCGGATATGATCGCGCGTCAGCCGCAGATAGCTGAACTCTCCGCCGCAGTAGGCGCAGATGTGACGATCCCGGCGGAACAGTTCGCGGTTGTTGAGCGGGGGCACCTGGTTGAATCCCTTCATCGCCATCGCCTTGCCCTTGATCGCGATGATCGAGCGCGCGGTGATGCTGGAGCGCTGGCCGGTCGCGCGCGAGATGATCGAGCGCGCGGTGATGCTGGAGCGCTGGCCGGTCGCGCGCGAGATCCCGCCGTGGAAGGTGAACTCCTTGTCGCCCAGCGTCCAAGCCACGAGGTTCTTCGCGTAATAGAAGCACGCCTGCTGCCACGTCACCCAGCGGTGCGGCACACCGTGATTGTCCAGAGTCAAAATGAGCGGAATCTCGCCCGCCATGCCATGTCTCCGACCTCTTTCTGTTAAACAACCGCCTGCCGCGGATTGTGCCGGAAAATCCTGCGCCGCGCCATCCCCGCGGCCCTCACGCGGCCTGGGGCGGCAGCTCGGCGAGTTCCGCCTGATAGGCCTCGTTCATTCGCGGCTTCAGCCCGTTCTTTGCGAGCGCCTCGGAAAAAAGCCTGCGGACTACGGGGCTCTCGTCGGCGTAGTCGATCTGGTCGCCGCCGAGGCGCCTGCTGATCCAGGCTTTGGGAACCCCTTGCGTGTTGCGGATGGAAGTCGCTTCGTGCTTGAAGGCCAGATAGCGAGCCGGCGTCGTTCCGGTGTTGAAGTGCTGGTGAAACCAGGCGTTGGGAGGCACGATCAGGGTCCCCACCTGCCAATCGTAGCGCCGCGGTTCCTCGCCCGCAGGCCACATCAGGCTGTAGCCCTGGCCGCCCAGGATGATGACGTGGGCGCCGGGGCCGTGAGCATGGGCTTTCTTATAGGTTCCGACGGGAAACTGGGAGATATGGCTGTTCATCGAGCCCCGCGCCATGTTGAAGCGGATGTGTCCGCCGCCGGCTCCACGCTCTCTTGCGCTGATCAGGGGCAGGCTTACGGCGTCGGCCACGAAGTTGGTCTGCAGCAGCAATCCTTTCTGCTCTCCCTTGTTGCTGAAGTAGTCGGGCTCGCCCGCAAACCGGTTGTTGAAATCGAAACGCGTGTTGAAGACAAAATCGATGTCTTCATAGAGGTTGATCACCACGGGAGCGTTGGTCACGGCGACGTAGCGCGCGGTTACCGCCCCGGAACCGTTGAAATGCTGGTGCCAGGCATTGAGTGGAATGGCAAACAGGGAACCGGCTTTCCATTCAAAGGTGATGCGCCGGCCCGCATCGTTCCAGACGGTGGTCGAGCCGAGTCCGTCGAGCACCAGGATCATTTCCTCGAATAGCTGGCGCTGCGGCGCGAGCTTGCCAGCGGGGGGGATTTCGCAGACATAGCAATCGTTGGAAGTGCGCGACGCTTCGTGGTTGACATAGACGCCTGCTCCGCCTCTTCTCGTCCACGGCCTGAGCTCGACCGTGCGAAGGTTGGGCACATAGTGCGCCCCGATGATCTCCAGGCCCTCGCTGCGGACCCAGCGGGTGTAAGGCGTGTCCTTTTCGGTCGCGAACTTCTTCGCGAATTCCTCGGAAACAACGGTGCTTTCTGCCATGAAATGCTCCTGCGTCACACGCGAACGTCACGAGGCTTGAGCGCCTTCCACGTCGCCGGCGCGAGCCGGATTGAAGAAAACGAAGAGGGTCGCGACCACGATAGCCATCGCGAGGAAATCGAAGGAGCACAGGCCCAGGCTACGCAGTTTCCTTGACCTTTCCGGATAGACAGCGCTTGATCCATTCCGCATCGAGCACGACCTTCGTGTCGTACTCCGGGGCGTCCTCGAGCTGCTCCAGGTCGTTCAGCCCGCAGTACTTGTAGATGCGGTTGATCGCCGAGATCAGCCGCACCGGCTTCTCCGTGCTCGCGTTGAAATGCTGGTGGATCGTGTTGGGCGGAATGTAGATCACGTCCCCGGTGATCTCCACCTCGCAGTCCTGATGCAGGTCGTAGCCGCGGCCTTCGACCACGTACAGGCACTCCTCGGCCAGGTGCCGGTGCCTGCCGGAGCGGCTCCCCGGCGGAATGATCTGCATGTAGGCATCCACCGTTTCCATGCGCGTGTTCATCTGCTCGTTCAGCAGGTGCTTCAAGAGGCCCTGGCGCGACAGCTCCCAGGGCATGTCCTCGGGATGCAGGACCTTCCTGCGCTTGGCGTTTCTCGCCGGCGCGGCAATCGCGTTATCGAGCAGGCTCTGATA
>WNGG01007222.1_pt1 | contig 32856 bp, 32 predicted proteins | sample 5400661 | NCBI WGS metagenome assembly WNGG01 (sample SAMN13153372, study PRJNA577476) | soil metagenome | isolation source: 100 cm soil or saprolite under Garry oak tree replicate 1 | place: USA:California | collected 2016-06-15
CCGGGGACCGCTCGCCGGCTGGTCCGGCGGACCGGCTGTCCCGGTGGTCCCCGGTCGCGGCGTCGCCGCGCAGCAGGTGGGCCAGCGCGGTCCCCATGGCCAGGACCAGGACCGGCAGGCAGGAAACGACGGTGGTGATGCCCCACGGCGCGCGTGATTCACCCGCCTGGACCAGGAGGTGATAGGCGACCTGGCCGCCCATGCCTAGCAGGAAGGAGCAGATCGCGGACCACTTGGCGAACCGGCGGGTCCGGGGGCTGATCCAGGACTCAGACGCCAGCCAGGCCCGCAGCGCGTAGGCGGCGTACGCCTCGACGCCGATCGGCAGGGTGATGGTCGTGTCCAGGTGAAGCGAGGACCAGATGCCCGGCAGTAGGGAAACCCGCCCGAACCCGGTCTCCTGCGCGATCCCGACCCACCCGGACCACACCTCGGCGGCGGCCGGGAAGGCCAGCAGCACCAGGGGCCAGGACCGGACCGTCCTGGAACGGTCCCGGGGCGCCTCGGTCCGGTCCCCGTCAAGCACCGGACCAGGGACCGCGACCAGGCCAGCACCACGGTTTCCAGGTTCGCGGTAAGCACCCGCGGCGTACTGTGCCGCCGGGGACTCAGCTAGCGCTGTCATGCGGGTCTCCTTCCAGTTCCGCGAGGGGGTGGGGTTCGCCGGTTAGCGCGGCCAGGGCGGCGCAGACCTCGGCGAGCGTGGCGCGCACGTACGTCATCGTGACCGTGCCCGTGTCGCCGGCGCTGTCGGTGTGCCCGGCGTAGGCGTGGGCGACCGCCAGCCCGAAGTTGCGCTCCACCCAGGTCAAGGTGGTGTACCGAATCCAGTGGGTGCTGATCCCCTGGGTCCGCACCCAGGGGAGGTGCTGGCCGATGCGCTCCCACAGGCCGTCGTAGCGCCGGTAGGTGACCGGCCGCCCGTCTCGGTAGCGCAGCAGCCGTCCGTCCTTCGGGGCGTGCCGTTCCTCGGCGTGCCGGACCAGTCCGGCCATCAAGGTGGAGGAGACCGGCTGCCAGCGGACCGTCTCGCCCTTTGCTGGCCGGGTTGTCCTTCTTGTCAATCAGCCCGTCGTCCTCGGCCTGCCGGTACAGGCAGCGCAGCGCGCCGATGAAGTTCTCGGCGGCGCTGCGCCCGCCGCGCCCGTTGCGGCGGGACACGGCGTTCTCCTTGATGTCTTTCGCGAACTGCTTGACTTCCGACGGCGTCGGCTCGTCCAGGCGCCGGGAGCCCCACCTGTCGACGACCCTGTTCCAGTAGGAGCCGTACGCCCTGCGGGTGCCGTTGGTCACCTGGGCGGAGACGACCGGGACGTACTCGGCGAAGGTCGGCACGATCGGCCGCAGCCCGGGGGCGGTGGTCAGGTCCTCCAGGGACAGGCCCATCGACTTCAGGACCAGCAGCGCCGCGTCCACGGCGGCCTGCTGGGACGCGGCCGGGGAAGCCGGGGCGGCGGTCATGGCCTTCCTCCTTGCCCGTGCGGGAACGCGCCGCGGGCGCGGATGGCCTGGTCCACCACGGCGAACGAGTAGGCAGTGAGGGTGTCGTCGGCAGGGGCTGCGGCCAGCAGCACCCGGTCGCCCGGCCGCAGGCCGCAGCGGCGGCGCAGCGCGGTGGGAATCACGATGTAGGGCTTGGCTGTCATGGCAGCCATGCCGGCCGGGTCACGGCGGGCGGTCACCACGCCCGCCTCAGCGGTCAGGGTCAGCCGGTCCCCGCAGCACCAGCCCAGCGCCCTGATCACGGCGCGGTCAGCCACCCGGCCGGCCACGTCGATCCGGCCGAACCCATAGAGAACGTCATTCGGGACTGCCGGGGGCACCGGCACGGCGGCGACGGGCAGCCGCCTGCCCGAGCCCGCCGCGCGGCGCCCGGGGGCGGACGGCCGGGCAGACGAGGGGATGACGGGGGCGATGAGCGGGGCGGTCACGGCAGCCTCCCGGCGGGAAGCGGCACGGGAGGAGCCAGGGCAGCGGGGGCCGACGGCCTGGCTGCGTGTTCAAGCGGTGTCTGATTTAGGGGAAATTTCCCGCGTTTTGGTGTCCGAGGGGGGACTTGAACTCCCGGGACACCAGGTACACGAGGGTACACCGGGACGCACCCGCACCCATTCTCAGCTGGCGTAACGCCACGCAGTCACCGCCGCCGATGACACCGGGACGCTCCCGGATACACGGGCGGCAGCATCACCGGAAACATCACCGACGCCCTTGCCCGCCGGGCAAGGGGCGGGCCGCCGCATGCGCCACAACGCCGCGGCGGCCCTGAGTAACCGACCCCCAGGAGGTCAGCACCATGGAAGAAATCATCACACGACCCGCAGGCAGCGGCAGCGATGACGCGCCCGTCCCGCTCGGCCCCGGCCCCTGGTCGCCGCCCTGCCCGCTGCCCGGGCCGCACCCGAGCACTTACCTGCCCCCGGGGCGGCTGGCGCGGTTCTGGGCGGACATCGAGGAGCAGGCCGCGATCATGGGCCTGCCGCCGCGGAAGCCCCGCGACCGCGGGTGCCCGCTGTGCGAGGCGGCGCCGGGCCCGCCGTGCCAGCGCAAGCCGCCCGGCGACCACCTCGCCCGCTACCTCGACGCGGACACCACGGAGCAGCTGACCCGCGCCTACATGGCCGCCGTGCTCGGCGAGCTCGTCGTCGTCACCCGCTGGCGCATCGTCCCGGACGGCGCCCGGTGAGCGGCACCGGTGACTGGCACCCGGGCCCGCTCGAGGACAAGGCCGGATTGCTCGGCGTCCGGGTCGCAGCCTGGAATCACATGAAGTACCCGGAGGACGTCCCGGCCGCCGGGCAGCACGACGCCGGGGCGATCAGGGCCGGGCATGGCGCCATTGACGTCATTGACGAGATGATCCGCGACCTGCACGCCCTGCGCAATCACATGATCGGCGAGCTGCGCGCGGACCAGGACGCCCGCATGGCGCGGTCCGCGGAGTTGCTGCGCCGGATCCAGAAGGACGGCGGGCCGCCCGCCCGCGCATGACCAGACCCGCCGCCCGGGCGCGACTTCCCCAGTCCCCGGGCGGCGGGAACTCTCCAGCAAAAGGAGGAGATACCAGGATGCACCTGATGACCGATGGGCGGCCATGTGTGCGGCCAGACGGGCACCGAGGGCCGCACAGATCGCCAGAAGCGGCCGAGCACCGCAGGGAGCTAAACCGCCGCTACTCCTCCGGGAACGCGGCGCAGATTGCCGAACGCCAGCGGCGGTATTACCAGGCCAATCCGGACGCCGCCGCCCGGCACGCGGAAGCTAGGACGCGCTGGCGTCAAGCCAATCCGCAGCAGGAGACCGCGCGCCGCCGCCGCCGCAGGACCAAAGTCCGTGCGCGAGTCTTCGCGCACTACGGACAGCAGTGCGCCTGCTGCGGCCGGACGGACCAGCTGACGATCGACCACGTGACCGGCGGCGGCGCCGAGCACCGCGAAGAACTATGGCCCGGCTACGAGCCAAGCTCCCATCAGATGTACGCGTGGCTGGTCAGGAACAACTTCCCCGCCGGATTCCAGACGCTATGCGCACCATGCAACAACAGCAAGAAGGCTGGCGAGCGGTGCCGTCTCAACCACGCGAAGCAGGTGGCCTCATGAGCGAGATGCCAGACACGAACGACGACGGACGGCGGAACCTGCCCGCCGTGCCCGGTGGCCGCGAGGCCGCGCCGGTCATCCTCGAAGGCGAGGTGGTCGGCGGGGCCTCGCGGCCGGCGCCGCTGCGGGCGGTGCACGTCATCCGCGCCGTCGCGCGGCACGAGCGCGCCCGGGCGGCCGGGCGGAACGCCGCCTACGTCGGCATCGGCGCGGCGGTCATCACCCGGCGGCTGTGGGAGTCCCGCAGCATCGCGCGCTACGAGCGGTCGATCCGCTCGGCGGAGGCCGCCGGGGACCATGAGGCCGCCCTGGCGTGGGACGTGCAGCGGGTCAAGTTCATCAAGGACCGGCACGCCCGCCGCGCGGATCTCGTCGAGCTGCCGCTGAAGGTCGCGAAGGCGGCACCGGGGATCGCGGCGGGATTCCTCGCCGTCCTCATCGTGACCGGCGTGCTGATGGCCATCGCCAGCAAGAACGTCAAAGAGGTCGCCGCCCCGGTCAGGACGGTCGCGCAGGTCGTGGAGTGGACCGCGATCGCGTTCAGCGTGGCGTGGGGCCCGTTCCTGCTCGCCCTGCCGTGGATCCTGCTGCTCGTGCTGTACCTGGCCGGCCGGTCCTGCGCGAACGCGTCGCTGACGGCCTGGTCGGCGGCCGGGAAGGGCGACGAGCAGGATCCGGGGATCGTGGTCACGGCCGACACGATCGTCCTGGCGCTGCAGCACCTGCCGATACCGGACCTGCGGAAGGCGTTCAAAGACGGGTGGAAGCCGACATTCGACCTGCTGCCGGTGCGGGACGGCCGCGGCTACTCGGCGGTATTCCGGCTGCCGCTGGGCGTCACGCCGGAGATGATCGCCGACCGGCGGCCCGTGTTCGCCCGGAACGTGCACCGCGCTGAGGTCGAGGTGTGGCCGTCTGACGCGGGGAAGGCCGGGACCGGCCCGGCCGGGTCGGTCGCGGTGTGGATCGCGGACTCCGGCGTCCTGTCAAAGGCGGCGCCGGAGTACCCGCTGCTGCACGAGGGGGCGGCGGACGTGTTCGAGGGCGTCCCCGGCGGTGTCATCCCGCGCGGCGAGGGGACTGACATCCCGGTCGTGGGCAACAACTTCGTCGCGGGCGGCCAGCAGGGGCAGGGCAAGAGCAACGCATGCCGGGTGATCATGCTCGGCTGCGCGCTCGACCCGCTCGCCGAGCTCAACGTGTTCGTGTTCGCGAACAACGGCGACTTCGACGCCTACGCGCCGCGGCTGGCGATCTACGTCAAGGGCGCCGAGGACGACGCGATCGCCGCGGCGGTCGCCCGGCTGCATGAGCTGTACGCGGAAGTGGCCCGCCGCGAGGGGCGCCTCGCCGAGCTGGGCGCCAAGAAACTCACGCGCGGGCTGGCGCAGCAGCACCCGGACCTGCGGCCGGTCGTCGCGCTGTTCTCCGAGTGCCACGAGATGTTCGGCCACCCCGGGCACGGGGCGGTGGCGGCGGAACTGGCCGTCAAGACGGCCAAGCGGGCCCGCAAGACCGGCATCGCGCTGGGGTTCGACACCCAGTCCTCGCGGGCGGCGGCGATCCCTCCGGCGCTGGTCGAGCTGGTCAGCGTGAACATCTGCTTCTACGTCAAGACCTGGCGCAGCAACGACGGCTTCCTGGGCGATGGCAGCTTCGCCGCGGGGATCCGCGCGACCGAGCTGCGGCCAGGCCGCGACCGGGGCACGAGCCTGGTCACGGGTGTGTCCGACGCGCAGTTCGAGCTGCTGAAGTGGTATTTCGTCGAGGTCGACGACGACACGGGGTTCGACGCGGCGGCGGAGGTGATCGCCCGCGCGGTCGCTGCGGTCGTGCCGGGCACGCCCGCCGGGGGCGGCCGCCCGGTGCCCGCGATCGAGACCCGGGACCTGCTCGGGGACCTGGCCGAAGTCCTCGGCGGCGAGCGGATGAAACTGCGCGACCTGGTCGGCCTGCTGCGCGGCCTCGCCCCGGCGTGGGGCCCGTTCCAGAAGCTGACCGCGGCGCAGCTCCGCAAGCAGCTCACGGACGCAGGCGTGCGGACCATCAACGCCAGCAACACGCACTGGCTCGACCCGGCCGACCTGCGCCGCGCCATCGCCGGGCGCGCCGCCGCCGGCCTGGACGAGGAGGGCTGATGAGGATCACCAGGCGGCGGCGCTGGCGCCGGGAAGGCCGCCCCGTCCCGGGGGACGTGCGCATAAGTACCTGCGATCTGTGCAACCGGGGCATCTGGGCGAGCCAGATGCGGGCGTGGTGCGGGAGCGCCCGGTTCGAGTGGCCGCGCACAGGCGAGTGCCAGGAGTGCCAGGGCAAAGGACCGAGGTGAGTGATGACTTACTACTATCCCCGGAACCGCGTTCCCGGGCCCTCCCGGCGGCCGGAAATCACCGCCCCGGACGGCCTCACTTACATCACTTCCGCAGGCCAGCGCGCAAGTGATGCCGCGGCCGCGGCCGGTGGGAAAAACCACCGGGCACCTGGTGCCCTCACCGCCGGGAGACGCTGATGGCCCTGTGGCTCATCCTCGCCGCCGCCGCGGTCCTCGCCGCCGCCTTCGCCGTGTCGCTGCGGGTCCACCCGTGGCGGCCGTGCCGCTCCTGCGGCGGCAGCGGGAAGAGCCGCGACGCGGTGTGGAAGACGGCGTTCGGGACCTGCAAGAGCTGCGGCGGCAAGGGCCGCAGGCCGCGGCCCGGCGTCCGCGTCCTGCAGCCCGCCCGGGCCCGGCGGATGACCGGCGCCCAGCCTGGCCACAAGAGCGTCGACGAGAGGAAGAGCTGATGGCACGGGGAACCTGGCAGGGCGGCGGCACCTGGCAGACGTCAGGCGGCGGCGGTGGCGGCCTGGTCCTGGTCGTCATCGGCGCGGCGCTGGCGGTCGGCTCCGGCGCCGCCTCTGCGGCCGCCAGCGCGCTCGTCACGATCGTGGCGATCGTGGCCGGCTGCGTCACCGGCCTGGCCGTGCTCGGCGGCGTCGCCTGGCTCGTGCACCGGGCGCGCTCAGGACCGGCGCGCTCAGATCGCCCAGGACAAGCGATCAATGCCCCGGTGGTGTCTCCGGTAGGGCCTGCAGCGCGCCGCGAACTGTCGGAACCCTACAAGCCGGCCATCGGCCCGGCACGGGAGACGCATCTCCACTTCCACGTCAGCGCCGCCGAGCTCGCCGCCATCATGCGGCGCTACGACGGCGAGGACTAGCCGGGGTCAGCCCTGCCCGGCTTGCTGATGGCCGGGCGGCCGGCGGAGTCCGCCCGGGCGGCGGAGACAGTCCCGCCCGGCGCGGCACGGCGCCCGGCCATCAGCACACCCGCCCGGCGGGCGCGGGCCCGCCGGTCAGGCTTGCCCAGTCGCCGAGGGCGAGCTGCCCGGTGCTGACCACGCGGGCAAGCGGGTCGCGCGGGTGCTCGGTCAGGCTCACCTCGCTGAAATAGACCCATGCCGGGCCGCCGCCGGGTGGCGGATCCACGTACGCGGTGACGCTCAGGCCGCAGCGCCTGGACTCGGCGATATCCCACAAGACCGACGGCTCGGCGACCTCGAGCAGGACGACCACCCCGATGCCGCCGACTTCGGCGAACCTCCGTGCCGCGCCGACGCTGCCGTCAGCGAACCCGGACGTGATGATCCGCGTCGCCTCGTGGCCCACGTACAGCGGCAGCCCGATGTCATCCGGCGGCCGGAACACGTACTCGGCCTGCGGCCATTCCTGGTAGCTTGCCGCGATTCCGCAGGCCCAGCGCTCGGCGCCAAGGCTCGCGGCAGTGGCCGGGCCGCTGCGGGCCGGAGGCGGGATCCGCCAGGTCGTCATCCGGCAGCGCGCCGCGCCGCGCGGGCCAGGGCAGGATCATCGAAACACGCGGCCCCGAGCTCAGCGGCCAGCCGGGCGGCGCGGTCCTCCGCCGCGGCGAGCGTGGCCGCGGTGAACCCGGTGGCGCCCTCATTCAAACCCCGCGCCTCGGCCAGGAGCTCTCTTTCCGCCCGCTTCAGGGTGAGAGCCAGGCCCCGGACGTCATGCACGGCGACGCGGGTCCGGGACGCCTCGGCCGCGCGGCCGTCCTCGGCCCGGGCGAGTGCCCGGGTGACATTGACCCCTTCCGCTTCCAGGTATTCCACGCAGCGGCGATATGGGTCCGTGGACCGCCTGAACATGAGCAATCCTCCGGAGGTGTCGAGCTGCTGCTGCATCCACGCGCCGAGCGCGGCCTCATCCGGCTGTATCCCGTCCGCCATCCACGTGGCGGGAAGGCCCGCGAGCGCGGCGGCGACCATCGGCTGGACGTCGCCGCGCTGCCCGCCGCCGGCGGCCGGTTCCCGCTGCATCCGGCTAGCGAGCGCGCCCTGCCATGCGCTGAGGGGAAGGCCCGGCTGCCATGCGCTCATGATTCGCTCCTATCCGGGCGCGGGTCCCGTGGGACAATGGGGACGACGGCACGGCCCGCGCCGTCGTCCCCATTGTCCCACGGGACCCGCCGCCATCAGGGGATCCTCAGCGCCACGCGCCGGAACCTAGACTGGCCGGCATGGGCACCAGGATCCGCCGCCCTGTCTGGCGGCCGCCCGGCAGCACGAAGGCCAGGGGATACGACGCGGATCACAAGAAGCGCCGCGCCGCCGCGCTGGCCGCCATGCCCGAAGGCGCGCCCTGCGCCCGCTGCGGCCGTCCCATGTACTCGTGGATGAGGCTGCACCTCGACCACGCCGATGACCGCAGCTCCTACCTCGGGCTGAGTCACTCCTCCTGCAACGTCGCCGCGTCCAACAGGTCACCGCGCCGCAGGCTCAGCCGCGCCATAGCGGCCGCGCCCGCAGCGCCGCTGCGCACGTCGAGGCAATGGTGAGCCCGGGCCGCAGGCGCCAGCCGCTCGCCATGGCGTTCGCCGCCGCCTGCACCGGCTGCGCGGCCGAGGTGATCCCCGGCGCGCCCGAGTACGAACCCGGCCATCACCTGGCGCCCGTCCACCTCGCCCACGTCGGCCAGCTCGAGGCCGCCGGGTGGACCGTCGAGCACGATCTCTACGGCGACGAGGGCACGACCGACGTGATCTGCCCCCACATCCAGCCTGTGACCGGCTGACATATAGCCGGATGCCGGGGGGCGGGGCCGGCACGGCCAGCTGGCCGGCCGCGACGCGCCGGGTCGCCTTTGTGTGTCTCCCTGAAAATTCAGGGTCCCGGGACATGCGCAAAAGTTCGCGCAGGCCATGGCGCAAGCGGGCGGAATCGCGTTCCCGCAGGTCAGCGCTGTAAGTAAATCGAGGACGACCCGGCGCGTCGCCGCCCCGGCAACCCCGATGAGCGATACCCCCCCTACTTTCCGTTGTATTTGCTGGCCAGAGCGTCGCGGCTGGCCGCGGCCGGACGGCGATCCATCCATGCCATGTCGTCGCAGGTCACAGGCTTGCGGGTGGCCGGAGGGCCAGGGTGGTCACAAACCCGGTGCTTGTGACCGGGATGGGCACCGGTCACCGGGGGCGGGCTTACTTTCCGGCGGATCCGCCGGAATTTCTTCCGGGTGGTCGGAGGGCCGGGACTTATCGCATGCGATAGGTTGCCGCGCGGCCGGTCACCGTCGTTCCCACTTCGACGGCATGCGCCGCTTCGCCGCCTTGCCGTCCTCCGTGCTCGCCTGCCCTCCGTGCTCGCCTGGTACCGCCGTCATCATCGCGGCCGTGCGCGCGGCGGCGGCCGTCATGCCTGCACGCTAGCGCGCGGCCGCCGCCGCGTCCTGATTCAGGGGGGCCGTCAGGGCCCCGGGTTAACCAGCCGCCCTTGAAAGCACCGAACACGTGGGATACGGCCGAGCTGAAAACGGACATGCGGCATCACCTCCCCTCCGCGATCACGGCCGCTGGCCGCCCGGCCGGCAGCGGCACGCCGAAGCAGTCCTGCTCGCGCAGCGCCCACCAGATACCATCCTGCGCGGCATCGAGCTGGACGGCCAGCCACCATCCCTCGGCCGGCTTGCGGCGCCGCCGCGGCCTGCCCAGGGACGCGTCGTGAGCCTCGCGGGCGGCGTCGAGCAGGGGCACGCCCTCGGCGACGCGGTGCACCGTGTCGAGCAGCCAGATGAGCCGGGTGATCTCCGCCCCGCCCAGGCTGGCGCCAGGCCTGGGGCCGTACCTGGCCGTGAACGTCTCCCACGGGAGGCCGAACGCGTCGCGGACTCCTGCCGCGCTTGCCGACAGGCAGTTCGTCGGGGTGCCGGCCACCCGCTCGGGCCGGTGGAATTCCTTGCCCGTCATCGTCCTGGCCAGCTCGCGGAACACCTCGAACGCCGCGGCGCTGGCATCGGCGCGGGTCGCGCCCTCGGTCATCAGCCGCAGCATCTCGAACTGGGCGTAGGCGACGATGAGGCCCTCGGCGGCGACACGGCGGGTGACTTCGGTCATGGTCGTTTCCCTCCGGCGTCCTTGCTGGCCCATACGTCGGACTAGTAGCGGGTGCGGGTGTTGTCGGTGATCCAGTCGAATGGCATCGCGTCGCCGATCGTCGAGCTTCATGAGGCCGTTGACCAGCTCACGGGATGACGCGAACGAGGTAGCGAAGGTGCTGGCCACATCGCGGGTGTCGGCAAGCAATCGCTGGCCGAGCGACTCGGCAGCCTCGGCCTCAGCGGCGGCGGCGAGCTGGCCGGCGAGCCATGGCGGCGTGGGCCATTCCGGCGTGGCCGATGAGTGCGCGGCCTCGATGAATGCGGTCACGGCGCGGCGTTCGCCAGCTCGAGGAGCGTGTCGCCGTGGCAGGGCAGCTCTTCGTGGCAACCGCAGGCCAGATCATGCCCGGCCAGGTGAGGCAGCAGCTCAAGAACCCTGCTGCGATCAAAGAGGAACATGCCGTGAACCTCAATGATATTGGGGCCTTCACCGCCGAGCCATTCCCGATGCAGCCGGATCGCCTCGTCCCGGCCGAGCTCGGCGACCAGGAACGGGTTACCGAACCAGCTAGGACGAGTGACCAGGACGGTATGCCGAGGCAACCTCTGCCCCGCGTAACGGTTGAAGTGGATCCGGCGAGGTGAGATGAGAGCGTAGTCACTGTCCGCCCGTACAGAATGAGGCCAGTGCCGGGATAGGGGCACCTTCCGGCCGCGAGGCTTCCGTGCGACCACCTCGCCGAGGCCCAGAGCAGACCCGATCCGGTTACACCATGAGGTGAACTCCGGTCCATGGGTAGGCTCATCAAGCCGGTTCCGGCCGGGTAGATAGCGGGCGGCTATGTACTGGTGGATCATCTCATGCAGCAAAACGTCGGTGGTCTCCAGGCACATGCCGGGTTCCTCGAGCCGGTCCAGGAGCGACTCGCGGATCTCGATCTGGTAGCGGCCAGCGCGGAGGTCATACCCGGCGGTGCCCATGGTCTTCTTGGTCTTCTCCAGTCCCGCGACGATCGGGACGGGCTTCATCTCGCCGCCGAACCAGCGGACGTTCGCCTCTTCCCAGTAGTCGGCCAGCCGGTCTAGGGCTTGCTCGGTGGGGGTGGCGAATATGACGGATCGCAACTCCGCCTGAAAGTACTTGGTCTTGCTGGTCACGGTCGCGTCTTTCCGGTGGTGGCTCGTATGTCGGCAAGGGCGCATTCCAGGCAGGTCCACCGTCCGGCGCGGCGGACGATGATGTGGCCGGTCAGCACGTAGTGCCCGCATGCCACGCGGGATGACCGGCGGGCCTTGCGGACGCGGGTGGCCGCTGGCAGCGGATCGGCGCTCACTGGCCGGCCTCGCCAGGGAGGGTCGGGAGGGTTCGGAGCTTTGCGTTACACACGCGTGGGCGGTTAACCCGATAACCCTCCCGACCCTCCCTAACGCTCCCCATCGCCGTCCTCGCTGTCCTGCAGGCCGATGCCCGTCCAGCGCATGACCCCGCTCGTCTTGGTCTTGTCGAATCCCCGGTTCACCAAAGTGGTGGAGAACGAGGTCTGCGTCCCCGGTTCCTCGCCCTCGCTCGCGCACCACTTCGACCAGGCGGCGAACAGCTCCGACGACTTGACGTGGAAGTGCGGGCCGGTGATGCACTGCTGGTCGAGGAACCGGGCGATGGCATCGGACTCCGACCGGTAGGAGCCGGTCGCCGCGGTGACCTGCTCAGGGTCGCCGAGCCCGTTAATGTGCCAGTCCCGGTAGCCGCGGACCAGGAAGGCGAGCACCGCGTCCAGCTCGAGGGCGAGCTTGTCGCCGAGTTCCTCGTCCCGCTCGTCCTCGGGGATCACCACTTCCCAGGGGACGAGCTTGATCCGCCGCCAGATGCCATCGTCGTCGCCGCTGACGACGGGCTTGTGGTTGGTCAGCATCAGGAAGGTGTGCGACGGGGTGAACGACCAGAAGTCCTCCCGCATCCGGCGTGCCTTGACGGAATCACCGCCGGTCAGGCGCTTGACGGTGCCCTCAGCTAGCTGCCGGTCCTGGTCGAACTCGTGCAGGACGGCCAGCCGCAGGCCGAACAGGTCGGCGACCCCGGTCGGGTGAGCGTCGAAGTTCCGGGCGGTGAGCAGTCCCGGGTCGGCCGGGCCCGCGTAGTCGCCGAGCGCGGCGTCCATCGCGCCGGTGAAGGTGGTCTTCCCGTTGGCGCCCACCCCGTTGAAGATCGGCAGGATGTGCGCCGTCACCCTGCCCTCCAGGGCCTGGCCGATGAGCCGGGCGAGGTAGGCGCGCATCTGCGGCTCGGGCTGGACGCGGCCGAGGAACTTCTCCCACTCCTGGCCGGCGGCGTCCGGGTGGTATTCCGTGCCGGCCACCTTGGTGAGCAGGTCGGCCGGGTCGTGCGGCCGCAGTTCCCCGCTGCGCAGGTCCAGGGTTCCGTTGCGGCAGTTGAGCAGGAACGGGTCGGCGTCGAGGTCGTCGGGAGTGACTACGATCCCCGGCTCGGTCCCGGCCAGGGTGAGCGCCCCGGCGACGGCGTGGGCCGATTCGCCGCGGCGGGCGAGGCTGACCGCGGCCTTGCGTTTCTGCTCGTCCTCGATCGCCATGGCGCCGGTGGTGAGCCGGCGGGCGATGACCTTGGCCCACCGCTGCGCCTGCCCGGTCGCGTCGTGGACCCACCGCCTGCCGTCCCACACCAGCCAGCGCCGCCACGCTGGCACGTACCGGAGCCGGTCACCGTAGACCTGGATCAGGCGGCGGGCGTACCCGAGCTCGGTCCACGGCTCGCCGGGCAGCGGGTCGTCGGCGTCGAGCTCGTCCAGGCTGGCCGGGATCTCGGTCATGTGCCTCCGATCTTGCGCAGGCAGCGCTCGACTTCGCGCGCCAGCCGGTCGGCGTCGCCGTACTTCTCCAGGGCGGGCTGGTATTCCGCGGCGAGCTGGCGGATGGTGACGTCGTCCAGGCCGCCGCGGACGCATGCGCCGATCAGGCGGTACAGCGCCCGCGAGCGGTCGTCGGCGGGATCGGCCAGCGCCCGCCGGACGGCCGCTGGCAGTTCACCGCCACGCCACGGCCGGGTCTGTGCGGCCCGGGGCTGCCGCGGCGGGTCGAGCACCTGTTTCGCCGCGGCCCAGTCGAATGTCGCGGCCGCGGCCCCCGCTGGCTGGTGCCGGTGAAGTACAGGTGCACGCCGCCGGACCTGGTCCGGACGAGCATGGCGGCGCCGGTGAGCATCCCGGCGCGCCGGAGCCGGCCGAAGGCGGCGAACCCGTCGCCGTCCGCCTTGCGGTCGACGTCGAGGACGTCGGGGCCCGGCGCGCCGGTGGCAATCGCCACGTTGGCTCGCGGCCAGCGGCGCCACCATGCGCGGATCCGCCCCGGGTCGGTGGTGGCGTCGTGGAAGCCGTGGCCATCCCGGCCGCACTCGCCCTTGCACGCAGAGGCCGCCGGGTGCGCGGACGGGATGGCGGGCGCCTTGCACTCGTGGCACTTCGGTTTCGTGCACGCCGGGTTGTCCGGGCAGCACGGGAACACAGGCCAGCCGCGCCCGGCGTACCCGAGCGCCTGGCCGAGCAGCTCGCCACCGGTCACAGGGCGCCCGTCCCGGTGGCGAGGAGCCGCGGGCAGACGTGGATCTCCGGCGGCGGGTGCTTGCCCTCCCAGGTGACCACCCAGCACTCGTCCAGGCCGCACGGGCACGGATGGCACGGGCCTCTGTGGTACAGCCCGGCTCCGGCGAGCCCGGCGCAGCGCCGCAGGTCGTCCAGCGTGGTCCGGCTGAACTCGACGCCGCAGCGCCAGCAGCGATCATGGCCGCCAGTGCGAGGGTGACTCTGCTCCGGGCCGGTCCTGCGGGGCCGGCCCGCTTTCGTCAGGCAGTCGCCGCATCGCTGTCACCGATCCGCGCTTGTTCGCGCAGCCATGAAGTCGGGATTCGCCACCGGCCGCCCGCGCGGACAGCGGGGATCTCCCCGGCCTCGATAGCGCGCCGGACGGTGCGCTGGTCATAGCGGAGGATCTGGGCTGTCTCGGGAACATCGGCGAAGAGCTTGCCGTCGAGCACGCCGGTGGGGGAATCGCTCATTCTGATCGCCTCCTGGCGACAGGCGTTAGACGATCGCACGTGACGATCAATGATCCGATCGTGGCACGGCTCGTGCCGTAGTTGCAAGCGGATGTGTTCAGATTGCATCGAATTTCGTTAGATGCCTTGCCTGGGCGTGCGATAAGCGCGACACTGGCACCATGCGTTCGCTACAACCGGTCCCATATGGCAGCCTCCTGGCCCGCAACCTCCGTGCCGCCCGTGCCGCCGCGAACCTGTCACAAAGCGATGTCGGCGAGCGCATGCGGAATCTGGGATTCACCGCCTGGATGCGTTCGACCGTGAGCCTCGCCGAACAGGGCAAGAGGCGTGTGACGGCTGAGGAAGTATTCGCCCTGTCCTACGTGCTGGAAACGACGATGATCCGGCTGGTCATCGGTCCGTTCGACGGTGACGAGTGGATCACGTTCCCGGCTTGCAGCGGCGTGGACGTCATGTCGGTCGCGGGCTCGGCTCGCGGCTCGCGCGACGGGGCGGTCCGGTGGGACGGCAACACGCCGGTCTTCATGGCTGAGCAGGTTCGTATGGCGCCCGCTGACGATGGCGGCCAGCCGGATTACTCCGCGGCCGCGGAGCGTCCCGCAACCCGTCCCATACCCGTGGAGGAAGCACTGGAGCAGCCCGTCGCCGCCGCGATCGTCACGTCCGAGCTCGGCGTCCTGGTCGGCAAGCGCAACGACGGCAAGCCGCCCTGGAGTTTCATCGCTGGCGAGGTCGAGCCCGGGGAGAGCCCGGCCGACGCCGCCGTGCGCGAGGTGAAGGAGGAGACCGGGCTCCGCGTCGAGGCGGGCGACGTCATCGGCGCGCGGGTGCACCCAAAGACGGGCCGCACGATGATCTACATGGCCGCCGCGCCGACGCACGGCACGGAGGTCTTCGTCGGCGACGAGGATGAGCTGGCCGAGGTCCGGTGGGTCAGCCTCGCCGAGGCCGACGAGCTGCTGCCCGGCATATTCGGGCCGGTGCGCGAGCACCTGGCCCGCGAGCTCGGCGAGGCGTAGCCATGGCACCGAAGCCGACGAAGCGGCGCAGCCCCGGCGAGGGCTCGGTCTGGCCGTACCAGACGATGGCCGGGGAGCGGTGGGCGATCGGGCATCCGTCTTTCGGCACGCGCCGCAACGCAAGCGGCTGGGGGAAGACGAAGCGGACCGCGCAGCAGGCGCTCCGCGGCATGCTGACCGACGCCTCGCGCGGCGAGCTGGTCGACCCGAGCAGGCAGCCGGCCGGCGCGTACCTCGACGAGTGGGCCGCCGGGCTGCGCCTGGCGCCGTCGACGATCGCCAGCTACCGGAAGAACATCCGGCTGCACATCGCCCCGGCGCTCGGGACGGTGCCGCTGGCCGCGCTGACCACTGAGCGGGTCGACCGGCTGTACCGCGAGCTTGAGCGCGGCGGCCGTGCCGACCACCGCGCGGGAGAAGGCCTCTCCCCGCGCACCGTCCGCTACATCCACACGATCCTGTCGGCCGCGCTACGCGCCGCGGTGAAGACCCGGCGCCTGGCCCGCAACCCGGCCGCCGACGCCTCGCCGCCCACGGCGAAGCAGGCGAAGGCGCCGGAGATGCACCCGTGGACGGCCGGCCAGCTCGCCGCGTTCCTGGGCTGGGCCCGAGAGCATGCCCGGACTGGCTTCCCGCTGTGGCACGTGCTCGCGTTCACCGGCATGCGCCGCGGCGAGGCCCTCGCGCTGCGCTGGCGCGACGTCGACCTCGACGCGGCGGCGCTGCGCGTCCGGCGGTCGGCCGGGATGGTCCGGGTGGCAGGCGAGGGCGCCGAGGTCGTCGAGGGCGACACCAAGAGCGGGAAGCCGCGGCTCGTCGACCTCGACGGCCCGACCGTGGCCGTGCTCCGGGCGCACAAGCGGGAGCGCGGCGCCCTGGCGCTGCAGCTGGCCCGCGACGAGGCCCTCGTGTTCGGCGACATCCAGGGTGACCTCCGCAACCCCGAGCACGTCTCGCGTCAGTTCGCCCGCGACGCGGCCCGCTGCCGGGATGCGCTCGGCGACTGCGCCGGGCCGCTGCCGGTGATCCGGCTTCACGATCTGAGGCACACGCACGCCACGCTCCTGCTATCTGCGCGCGAGCCGGTGCACGTCGTATCGGCCCGGCTCGGCCACGCCAACGCCGTGGTGACGATGACCGTGTACGCCCACGTGCTCCCGGGCAGCCAGCGCGACGCCGCCGACCTGTTCGCGCGCCTGGTCAGGGAGGCGGGAGCATGATTCCGGCCGCAAGCATCAGATTGGCATCACCAGCCATCCGGAACATCGGCCCGAGACTCTCACCTGCACAGATGTCGTGTCCGAGGGGGGACTTGAACCCCCATGCCCTATACGGGCACTAGCACCTCAAGCTAGCGCGTCTGCCTATTCCGCCACCCGGACGCACGATGCGAGTACGCATCGGCTGAGCTACCTTAGCAAACCGAACGGCCTCAGGCGAGTGCCCAGCACAGCGAATCTTCGCACCACCCGGTCCGGCCGGGCGCCGGGCACGCAGCGTACCCGAGCCGCGCACGCTAACCGCCCGGGTGTCACGATAGGACGGTGACAGCGAACCACGTGACCGCGCAGGACGAGGTCGTCGACATCTGCCGCGACCTGATCAGGATCGACACGTCCAACCCGGGGGACCACTCGGGACCGGGCGAGCGAAAAGCCGCCGAGCACGTGGCCGCGCTCCTGGCTGAGGTCGGCCTCGAGCCGACCGTCCTGGAGTCGCATCCCAAACGTACCAGCGTGGTGGCCCGGATCAGCGGGCAGGACCAGGCAAGACCCGCCCTGCTCGTGCACGGTCACCTCGACGTGGTGCCGGCCAGCGCGCCGGACTGGCAGCATGACCCGTTCTCCGGGGAGATCGCCGGCGGCTGCCTGTGGGGCCGCGGCGCGATCGACATGAAGGACATGGACGCGATGATGCTGGCCGTCGTCCGCCAGCGGCTCCGCGAACAGCGCCCGCCGGCCCGGGACGTCGTGCTCACGTTCACCGCCGACGAGGAGGCCGGGGGGACCTGGGGGGCGCGCTTCCTGGTGGAGAGCCACCCGGAGCTGTTCGAGGGCGTCACCGAGGCGGTCGGGGAGGTCGGCGGCTTCAGCATGACCCTCGGCCGCCAGCGGCTCTACCTGCTGCAGACCGCGGAGAAGGGCATAGCCTGGCTGCGGCTGACCGCGCGCGGCACGGCCGGGCACGGCTCGATGGTGCAGCCGGACAACGCGGTGACCGAGCTGGCCGAGGCGATCGGACGGCTGGGGCGGCACGAGTGGCCCGTCCGGCTCATCCCTTCTGTCCGGGCTTTCCTGGAAGGGGTATGCGACGCCCTCGGCATTGAATTTATCCCGAACGATCCTACCCAGCCGCTAGGCAAAATCGGCACTGTCTCACGTGTTATCGGCGCAACGCTGCGGAATACGGTAAATCCGACAGTTTTCCGGGCCGGTTACAAAGTCAATGTCGTGCCGCAGGCCGCGACCGCGGAAGTCGACGGGCGCTTCCTTCCCGGTCATGAGCAGGAGTTCCTCGACGAGCTTGACCGGGTGCTCGGGCCGGGCGTGACCCGGGAGTTCATCCACCAGGACATCGCGCTGGAGACCACCGCGGACGGTGCCCTGTACGACGCGATGACCAGCGCGCTTCTCGCGGAGGATCCGGACGCCCGGGTGATTCCCTACTGCCTGTCGGCCGGCACGGACGCCAAGTCGTTCAGCCGGCTCGGCCTGCGCTGCTTCGGTTTCACGCCGCTGCGGCTACCGTCAGATCTGGACTTTTCCGGAATGTTTCACGGCGTGGACGAGCGTGTTCCTGTCGACGGACTGCGGTTCGGCGTGCGGGTTCTGGACGGGTTTCTTGACCGCTGTTAGCACTTAATCTGAGGTCAGCGCGGCAACGGTAAAGGCGGCATTGCCGGCGCGTTCAGCAAATCCGCGTTTTGCGCGCCGTGGGTACTCCTTGTGATGTTAAGGTTACGCCCTGTGCTGGGATGGCGGCTATCCGTCACCTGGCGTACGGCAACCCCCAACAGTGTCCGAACAAGGAGTACCCATGCGTCCATGGGCATCGTGGACAGCGAAGACGGTCATGCTCGCCGTCGGCTTCCTGGCCGCCGCGGGCGGCCTGTCCGGCGTGGCCCTCGCCGGCACCGGCGACAGCGCCGGCTCGGGCAGCGGTTCGGCCCTCAGCACCAGCCAGCTCATCGCCCCCGTGGCCGGCGCCGTCAGCGGGGCGGGGAGCCTGGTCCAGCACGCGGTGGCGCCCGTCGCGTCCGGGCTCGGTAGCACCCGGCCGCTGGCAGGACTCCAGCCGGTATCCGGCCTGGCGCCGCTGTCCGCCGTGACCAGCGGCGGCAACCCGCTGGCCCGCCGGATCGCCGGGGCGGGCGGCCGGTCCGCCCGGGGCGCGAGCAGCACCTCTGGTAACACGCCCGGCGCGGGTGGCACGAACGTTCTGGCCGCGCCCCATCAGGCCGGACTCGGGGCCTTGCCCGGCCTCGCGGACCTGCCGTCGCTGGCCGGCCTGGCCGACACGCCCGCCCTGAACGGCCTGTCAGGGGGTGGCATCCCCATGCCGGGGACCGCGCTGAGCGCGGTGAGCACCTCGGGCATGAGCAGTGATTCCTTCGCGGCCCTCGCCGTCGGCGCCTTGCTGGCTGGTGCATCCGCGCTGAAAATCGCCGGCCGTCGCGCACGCGACCGCAAGGCGGGGATTGGAGTGACTATATGAAGAAGGACAGGTGGGTGTCGGCTACGGCCGGCGCGGCGATGGTCGCCGCCATGTTCGCGCTGCCCGGCGTCGGCGTGGCCCATGCCTCGGGCGGCGGCAATGGCAACACCCTGGGCAGCGGCAACGGCTCGCTGCTGTCAGGGAACTCGGTCTCGCTGCCGATCAGCGCGCCGGTCAACCTGTGCGGCCTTTCGCTTGCGGTGCTTGGTTTCTCGAACTCCGGTTGTGCCGGCGGCGCCGGCAGCGTCGCCTCCCCGCCGGGCGGCGGCGCGGGCGGTGGCAACGGCAACACCGTGGGCAACGGCAACGCCTCGGCCGTCTCGGGCAACACCGTCTCGGCGCCGGTCAGCGCGCCAGTTGACCTTTGCGGCGTCTCCGCGGCGGGCGGCGGTTTCGCTGACTCGCACTGCCACGGCGGGGCCAGCACCCAGCTGACCGGGCCGGCCGGCGGAAGCGGCGGCAATGGCAACACCGTGGGCAACGGCAACGCCTTGAACCTGTCGGGCAACACCATCTCGGTGCCGGTCAATGCGCCGGTTGACGTGTGCGGCGTCTCCGTGGCGGCGGGACCACGACCAGCGGGTCCGGCGGCGCGGGCGGCGGCAACGGCAACACCGTGGGCAGCGGCAACAGTTCGACCGGCTCGGGCAACACCGTCACGGTGCCGGTTAACGTGCCGGTTGACGTGTGCGGTGTCACGCTCGGGGTGGCTGGTTTCGCCGACTCCGGCTGCCAGGGCGGTTCGGCCGTCAACCCGCCCGTCTGCCAGGGCGACCAGTGCACCCCGCCGGCCTGCCAGGGCAACGACTGCACCCCGCCCGGCTGCCAGGGCAACGGCTGCACGCCTCCCGGCTGCCAGGGCAACGCCTGCAACCCGCCGGCCTGCCAGGGCGACGGCTGCACCCCGCCCCCCGGCCCGGGCATCCCTCCGGCCGGCCCGGGCATCCCTCCGGCCGGCCCGGGCATCCCTCCGGCCGGCCCGGGCATCCCCCCGGCCGGCCCGGGCGGCGTCACCACCGTGACGCTGCCCAGCAACGGCCTGCCGACCACCGGCGCGGACCTGCTCCTGCTGGGAGTCGCGGCGATCGGCAGCATCGGCGTCGGCGCGGGCACGATCGCGCTCGCCCGGCGCCGCCGGAACGGCACGGCCCGGTAGAACGTCTTAACCCGGCTGCCGTCCCAGGGCGGCGGCGCTAGCAGCGGCCTCGGGCCGCGGCGCGGCACCGTGTGCGGCTTCCCCTTTGTCCCCTTCTGCGGGGGAAGCCGCACACGAACGCGCATCCGGTCCTCATGGGCCAGGTCCAGGGCTCCGCCCGGCCGCCGGCGAGCTCCCCGCGCGGGTAGAGCTCAGAATGTGCGGACTGGGCGTATGATTCGCCTTCGGAGGGTAGCCTTCCTGCTGCCGTCGGCGTTGAGCAAGAGCCTGGCCAGTTCCCAGTCTCCGTACTCGGCGTGGTCGGTCAGGATCCGCCGCGCGGCGTCGCGAGCATCTGGGGACGTTCCGCGTGGCAGGTACACGACCAGGTAGGCGTACTCGGCCATCGGTCCTATTGTGCTTGAGTTCACCGGCGATTCAACCTGCGGTAGCAAAATCTGCGGCGTATTCCGGCGAATGTAAGGGAACACACCGAACCGGGCCGATGGTTGCAGCTGCAGGGCGGCGCGTGACCACGGGTACCGTAGACGGTCACGGCGCGGATGCGAGGACGGGAAGAGCGTGCCAGCAAGGACAGACACGGCGAAGACGAAGGCGGCGGCGACCGCCAAGGCCGCCAAGGCTCCCGCTAAGGCGGGGCGCACGGGGAGCGGCCAGGCCGGCACCGCCAAGGCCGGAGCCAGCAAGGCCAAGGCCGCGGCGGGAGACGGCCATGGCACCAAGCTGGTCATCGTCGAGTCCCCGTCCAAGGCCCGGACCATCGCCGGGTACCTCGGCCAGGGTTACGTGGTCGAGTCCAGCGTCGGCCACATCCGCGACATGCCCGACAGCGCGGCCGAGATCCCGGAAAAGTACCGGGGCGAGCCGTGGGCCCGGCTCGGCGTCAACGTAGACGACAACTTCGAGCCGCTGTTCGTCGTGCACAGTGACAAGCGGCAGCAGGTCTCCAAGCTCAAGAGCCTGCTCAAGGACGCCGACGAGCTCCTGCTCGCGACAGATGAGGACCGCGAGGGCGAGGCCATCGCCTGGCACCTGCTCCAGGAGCTCAAGCCCAAGGTGCCGACCAGCCGGATGGTCTTCCACGAGATCACCCCGGAGGCGATCGCCCGCGCCATCGCCAACCCGCAGGAGCTCAACCAGGGCAAGGTCGACGCCTACCAGGCCCGGCGGGTGCTCGACCGGCTGTACGGGTACGAGGTCTCGCCCGTGCTGTGGAAGAAGGTCATGCCCAAGCTGTCCGCCGGGCGGGTGCAGTCGGTCGCCACCCGGCTGGTCGTCGACCGGGAACGGGACCGGATCGCGTTCCGCGCGGCCGCCTACTCCGACCTCGAGGCCGAGTTCGCGACGAAGGACCACGGCCACAAGGCCAGCGAAAACAAGCAGAGCGGGGAGCCGACGAGCTTCACCGCCAACCTGGTATCCGTCGACGGCCGCCGGGTCGCCCAGGGCCGTGACTTCACCTCCGTCGGCGAACTGCGCGGCGCCGACGTGCTGCACCTGGACGCGGCGGCCGCGGCCGCCCTGGCCGAGCGGCTCGAGAACGCGTCCTTCTCGGTCGCCAGCGTGGAGCGCAAGCCCTACCGGCGCTCGCCGTACGCGCCGTTCCGCACCACCACGCTGCAGCAGGAGGCCTCGCGCAAGCTCGGCTTCTCCGCCAAGCACACAATGTCCGTCGCGCAGCGGCTGTACGAGAACGGCTACATCACCTATATGCGCACCGACTCGGTGACGCTCTCCCAGACCGCGATCAGCGCGGCCCGCAAGCAGGCGGCGGAGCTCTACGGCGCGAACTACGTGCCCGACGCCCCGCGTACCTACGCCAGCAAGGTGAAGAACGCGCAGGAGGCGCACGAGGCCATCCGGCCGGCCGGGGACAGCTTCCGCACCCCGCGCCAGGTCGCCGGCGACCGGCTGTCCTCCGACGAGCGCCGTCTGTACGAGCTGATCTGGCAGCGCACCGTCGCCTCGCAGATGAAGGACGCCACCGGCGAGTCGGTGTCGGTCCGGGTGGCGGGCGCCTCCAGCGCGGGCGAGCGCGCCGAGTTCGGCGCGACCGGCAAGGTCATCAACTTCTACGGGTTCCTCAAGGCCTACGTCGAGAGCACCGACGACCAGAGTGCCGACCGGGACGACCAGGAACGCCGCCTGCCGCCGCTGGCCGAGAGCGACCCGCTGGACGTGCTGCGGCTGGCCCCGGCCGAGCACTCCACCCGCCCGCCGGCCCGCTACACCGAGGCGTCGCTGGTCAAGGAGCTGGAAGACCGGGAGATCGGGCGGCCGTCCACCTACGCGACCATCATCGGCACGATCCTGGACCGCGGCTACGTGTTCAAGAAGGGCACCGCGCTGGTCCCCTCGTTCCTCGCCTTCGCCGTCGTCACCCTGCTGGAACGGCACTTCGGCCAGCTGGTCGACTACGAGTTCACCGCGCAGATGGAGGACGTCCTCGACGAGATCTCCCGCGGCGAGGCCGAACGGGTGCCGTGGCTGCGCCGGTTCTACTTCGGCGACGGCGGCGACGGCGCCGCTGACCAGAACCCGGGCCTGAAGGCCCTGGTCGGCGACATCAGCGACATCGATGCGCGGGACGTCAGCTCGTTCCCGCTGGCCGGCACCGACATCGTGGTCCGGGTCGGCCGGTACGGCCCGTACCTGGAGCGGGACGAGCAGCGGGTGAACGTCCCCGACGACATCGCCCCGGACGAGCTGACCGTGGAGAAGGCTGAGGAGCTCTTCAACCAGCCGAACGGGGATGTGCTTCTCGGCACCGACCCGGACAGCGGCCGCGAGGTGGTCGCCAAGGCGGGCCGGTTCGGCCCCTACGTGACCGAGCTGCTGCCCGAGGCGGTGCCAGCTTCTGGGCCCGCCTCGGCCAAGCCCAGGACCGCGTCGCTGCTGAAGTCGATGGCGCTGGACACGGTGACGCTGGACGAGGCGCTGAAGCTGCTGAGCCTGCCCCGGCTGCTCGGCGAGCTGGACGGAGAGCCGGTCACCGTGCAGAACGGCCGCTACGGGCCGTACGCCAAGAAGGGCACCGACAGCCGGTCGCTGGAGTCGGAAGACCAGCTGTTCACCCTGACCCTGGCCGAGGCCAAGGAGCTGTTCGCCCAGCCCAAGGCCCGCGGCCGCCGCACCGGCGCCGCGGCCCCGCCGCTGCGCGAGCTCGGCGAGGATCCGGCCACCGGCAAGCCGATGGTGATCAAGGACGGCCGCTTCGGCCCGTACGTGACCGACGGCGAGACCAACGCGTCGCTGCGCAAGGGCGACGAGGTCGCCATGATCACCGTCCAGCGGGGGGCCGAACTGCTCGCCGACCGGCGCGCCGCGCCGCCGTCCACCCGCCGCCGCAGCAGCACCACTACCACCAGGAAGAAGGCCGCCACTCCGGCACGCAAGACAGCCACTCCCACCCGTTCGGCCACTAAAAGATCTTGACCTTCCCTGACGATCACGATCAAGGACTAATCCGTTATGCGGCCAGCACTGCCGATACTCTTACGCCGTGAACTTCCGCGCCGCACCGCAAAGGGACGGCGCCGACCGGGGGAAGCCTGGGCGCGGCGCCGCGCGGCGTAACCATGCCCGCCAGCCGGGCGTTCTCTCCGTCAAGCCGTTCCGCCGGCTGTGGATCGCGCTGTCCCTGTCCAGCCTGGGTGACTGGCTCAGCATCGTCGCGCTGACCGCGCTGGCACCCTCGCTGGTCACTGGCGGCCTGGCCGCCAAGGGTTCGGCCGTCAGCGGCGTGTGGCTGGTGACGCTGCTGCCCGCGCTGCTGTTCGGGCCGCTGGCCGGGGCGGTGGCGGACCGGCTGGACCGCCGGATGACGATGATCGTCGGCGACGTCATCCGCGGCCTGCTGTTCGTATCCATTCCCCTGTTCCCGCACCTGACCTGGATCTTGGTCGCCAAGTTCCTGGCCGGCGTGGCCAGCCAGTTCTGGAACCCGGCCACCGCCGCGTCCATCCCCAACCTGGTGCCCAAGGACAAGCTGGAGCGGGCCAACCAGCTCAGCCTGCTCACCACCTACGGCACCGCGCCGCTCGCGGCCGGCCTGTTCAGCGTGCTGGCCCTGGTCAGCGAGGGGATCAGCCGGGTCACGCCGCTGTTCCACACCAGCAACGTGGACCTGGCCCTGTACTTCAACGCCGCCTCCTACTTTGTCTCGGCGCTCACCGTCTACGTCATCCGCGAGATACCCAAGCGGAACGGCAGCGGGAAGATCTCCGTGCCGTCCACCTTCAGGTCCATCTGGGAGGGCTGGCGGTTCATCGGGAAGACCCCGGTGGTGCGCGGTCTGGTGGTCGGGATGGTGGGCGCCTTCGCCGGGGCGGGCGTGGTAGTGGGCCTGGGCTACCCCTACATCACCTACACGCTGCACGGCGGCAGCGCCGGCTGGGGCCTGGTCTTCGCCGCGATCTTCGTCGGCATGGCGCTCGGCATGGCGCTCGGCACGAAGGTACTCGGCAGCTTCAGCCGCCGCAGGCTGTTCGGCCTCACGATCGCGGCCGCGGCGGTGCCGCTCGCGCTCATCGGCCTGGTGCCGGTCCTGGCCGTGGTCGTCCTGTTCGTGGTGCTGCTCGGCGCGCTGTCCGGGATCGCGTACGCGACCGGCTTCACCATCGTCGGGCTTGAGGTGGACGACGATACCCGCGGCCGGGTCTTCGCCTTCTTCCAGTCCTCCATTCAGGTCATCCTGTTCACCGTCATCGTCGTCGGGACGGCCCTCTCGGCCGGCCTGACCAAGCTGATCGCCGCCCTGAACGGGACGGGGAACGTCAAGGTCGGCAACATCACCTACGCCTCGGCCGGGCAGAACGTGGTGATCCTGCTGGCGGCCCTGGTGGCGTTCCTGCTGGGGGTGCGGGCCTACCGGCAGATGGACGACCGCAAGGGCGTGCCGCTGCGCGAGGACCTGCTGGCCGCGATCCGGGGTGAGCCGGTGCCTTCGGTCCTCGAGCCCGCGCACCTGAACGGGACCGCCCCGGCGCCGCCGGCCGGGGTGCTGATCGCGTTCGAGGGCGGCGAGGGCTCGGGCAAGACCACGCAGGCCCGGCTGGTCGCCATCTGGCTGCGCGAGCTCGGGTACGACGTGGTGACCACGCACGAGCCGGGCGCGACCAAGGTCGGGATGCGGCTGCGCGCGCTGCTCCTGGACACCGCGCACACGGGCATGTCGCCGCGCGCCGAGGCGCTGATGTACGCCGCCGACCGGGCCGAGCACGTCGCCTCGGTCATCGCGCCCGCGCTGGACCGGGGCGCGATCGTGATCACCGACCGGTACGTCGACTCCTCCCTCGCCTACCAGGGGGCCGGCCGTGACCTGCCGGTGGACGAGATCGCCAGGTTCAACCGGTGGGCGACCGGCGACCGGACCCCGGACCTCACCATCGTGCTGGACATGGACCCGATGGCCGGGCTGAGCCGCCGCGCCCGTTCGGCCGACCGGCTGGAGGCCGAGCCCGCCGACTTCCACCTGCGGGTCCGCGCGGGTTTCCTCGCCCTGGCCCGCGCCGAGCCCGGCCGTTACCTGGTGCTCGACGCCGGCCGCCCGGCCGGCGAGGTCACCCGCGACATCCAGGACCGGATCCGCGAGCTGCTCCCCGACCCGGTGCCCTACGTCGCCGAGGCGAACACCGGCGACTTCCCCGCGATCAAGGAAGAGGTCCTGACCCCCCAGCCCGGTAGCCGGCGCCCCGGCGGAGCCCCGTGACGGATATCTTCCGTGACCTGCCGGGGCAGGACGCGGTGGTCAGGCAGTTGCGCCGGGCCGCGGCCGCTGCGGCCCTGGTACTGGAGGGCCGGCGGCCCGAACCCGGCGCGATGACGCACGCCTGGCTGTTCACCGGGCCGCCCGGGTCCGGCCGGTCGGTGGCGGCGCGGGCCTTCGCCGCCGCGCTGCTCTGCCCGTCCGGCGGCTGCGGCCAGTGCGCCTGCTGCCATCAGGTCCTCGCGGGCACCCATGCCGACCTGCTGCTCATCCGGCCCGAGGGGCTGTCCTACGGGGTCAAGCAGACCCGGGACCTGGTGCTGCGCGCCGCGGGCAAGCCCACCGGGGGCCGCTGGCAGATCGTCTTGTTCGAGGACGCCGACCGGTGCACCGAACAGGCCGCCAACGCGCTGCTGAAGGCGATCGAGGAGCCGGCTCCCCGGACGGCCTGGCTGCTCTGCGCGCCCTCGGCCGAGGACCTGGTGCCCACGATCAGGTCGCGGTGCCGGGTGGTCACCCTGGTCGTGCCGGCCTCGGCCGCGGTCGCCCGGGTGCTGACCGAGCGGGACGGCATCGAGCCCGCCGCCGCGCTGGCCGCGGCCCGCGCGGCACAGGGACACGTGGGCCGGGCCCGGCGCCTCGCGGTGGACGCCTCGGCCGCCAAGCGCCGGGCGGACGTGCTGAAGGTGCCGCTTTCCGTCACCTCGCTCGGCCCGGCCCTGGCCGCGGCGGCCACCCTGGTGCGCACCGCGGAGGAGGAGGCCAAGGCGGTCACCGAGGAACTGGACGAGCCGGAGCGCGAGTCGCTGCGGCGGGCGTTCGGCGAGGGATCCTCGGGCAAGGGCGTGGCCAAGGCGATGCGCGGCATGGCCGGCGCGATGAAGGACCTGGAGGACCGGCAGAAGTCGCGGGCCACCCGGGTCAGGCGGGATACGCTGGACCAGGCCCTGCTCGAGCTGGCCCTGTTCTACCGGGACATCCTGATGGTGCAGCTCGGCGCCGGCGTGGAGCTCGCCAACGCCGAAGCCGCCCTGCGCAAGGTCGCCGCCGCGTCGCCCCCCGAGGCCACCCTGCGCCGCATGCAGGCCATCATGCGCTGCCGCGAGCGCCTGACGTTGAACGTGGCCCCGCTGCTCGCCGTAGAAGAAATGACCCTTTCGCTGGCCCACGGCTAAATCTCCGCTTCCTCCCGGCTGAGCACCCGGTTCCCGATGCCCCGATCATAGCCTGGTAAGGGATCTCTCCCGGCGGACAACGTAGTCTGGCGCTGTGGGCATGATGATGGCGGTCAGCTTCGAGCGGTACGGGCGGCTCTACTACCTCGACCCCGGGGACTGCTCGCCGTCCATAGGCGACAAGGTGCTTGTGCCCACCGACTCCGGGCCCGAGGTGGCCCAGTGCGTGTGGGCGCCGCAGTGGGTCTCCGAGGACATCGGCGGGCTGCCGGTGTGCGCCGGCCTGGCCGGCCAGGCCGACCTGGCCAGGGACGAGGAGAACCGCCGGCGCCGGGCCGAGGGGCGGCTGGCCGCGCGCCGGCTGATCAGGGAGCACGGGCTGCCGATGAAGGTCACCGCGGTGGACTTCATCGGCTCGGAGAACGTGTTCGTGGTGTACTTCAGCGCGCCGCACCGGGTGGACTTCCGCGCGCTGGTCCGCGACCTGGGCGGCCGGCTGCGGGCCCGGGTGGAGCTGCGGCAGATCGGCCCCAGGGACGAGGCCCGGCTGCAGGGCGGGATCGGGCCGTGCGGCCGGGACCTGTGCTGCGCCACCTTCCTGAAGGACTTCGAGCCGGTGTCGGTCCGGATGGCCAAGGACCAGGAACTGCCGGTGAACCCGATGCGCATCGCCGGGGCGTGCGGGCGGCTGATGTGCTGCCTGAAGTATGAGCACCCGCTGTACCAGGACTTCCGCAAGGACGCCCCGCCGGTGGGCGCCTCGGTCACCTCGCCCGAAGGCCCGGGGACGGTGGTGGGGCACAACGTTCCCTCCGACACCGTGGTGGTGAAGCTGGCCGCCGACGGCCGGGCGCACGCCTGCCCGAAGGCCAGCGTGTGCGGGTCCCGGCAGGCGTACGAGTCCATGCACGGCAAGTCGCGGGGGAAGGCGGCGCGGGAGGACGGGTGAGCCCTCCAGGCGGCGCGGGCCGGCGGGTGCCGCGGCTCAGGGCCGCCGCGCTGGCGCTGAACATGCTGGCGCTGTCCGGGCTCGCGGCCGGCTGCTCGGGCGGCCCGGCGGCGCCGGGCCTGGCGTCCAGCGCCCCGTCCACGCTCGAGGCGTACTACGCGCAGCGGCTGGACTGGCGGCCGTGCGACAACGGCTTCGAGTGCGCCCGGCTGCTCGTGCCCTTCGACTACGCCCGGCCCGGCGGCCGGCGGTTCTCCCTGCCGGTGGTCAAGCTGCCGGCCGCGCAACCCTCCCGGCGCGTCGGCGCGCTGGTCGTCAACCCGGGCGGGCCCGGCGGGTCGGGGGCGGACTACGCGCTCGGGGCGCGCACCGAGTTCCCGCCCGCCGTGCTGGCCCGGTTCGACATCGTGGGCTTCGACCCGCGCGGCGTGGCCGCCAGCGAGCCCGCGCTGACCTGCCTGACCGGCCCGCAGCTCGACACGTACCTGGCCACCGACGAGATGTCGGCCAGCGCCGCGCAGCTGGCCCAGGTGGTCGCGCAGGCCAAGCTGTACGCGGCCCGGTGCGAGCAGAACTCCGCCGCCCTGCTGCCGTACGTGGGCACCCGGAACGCGGCCCGCGACATGGACGTGCTCCGGGCCGCGCTCGGCGAGGCCCGGCTCAGCTTCCTCGGCAAGTCCTACGGCACCTACCTGGGCGCCTGGTACGCGCAGCTGTTCCCGCGCCGGGTGCGGGCGCTGGTCCTTGACGGCGCGGTGGATCCGGACACGCCGTCGCTGCAGGCTGACATCACCCAGGCGGAGGGGTTCCAGGTCGCGTTCCGGTCGTTCGCGGCGTGGTGCCTGGCCGCGCCCGGCTGCCCGCTGCGGGGCGCCGGCGGGGCAGCGGCCGGTAAGGGCGTCTCCGCCGGGTCGGTGAATGCCGCGACGGCGAGGCTCTACGCCCTGATCGTTCGGGCTAATTCTGTGCCGCTGGCCAACCAGCTCGGCAACGGCCAGGTGGCCGACGGCGCCCTGCTGCTGAACGGCGTGGCCGCCGCGCTGTACGGCAAGTCGACCTGGACCGACCTGAAAACCGGCCTGGCCCAGGCGTTCGCGGGTAACGGCACGGTGCTGGTCCAGCTGGCCAACCTGCTGCTTGAGCGCAACCCCGACGGGACCTACGCCAACCTGGTGGACGCCGACACCTCGATCAGCTGCCTGGACCGGCCCTGGCCGCGGTCGCTGGCGACCTGGCAGGCGGCCGCGGCGGCGGCGGCCCGGGCGGCTCCGCTGTTCGGCGCGCCGATCGTGTGGGGCAACCTGCCCTGCGCGTACTGGCCGGTGCCGTCGGATCCGCCGCCCCGGATCCGGGCCGCGGGCGCGCGCCCGATCCTGGTCGTGGGGACGCTGCGCGACCCGGCGACGCCGTACCGGTGGGCGCAGGCGCTGGCCGCCGACCTGTCCTCCGGCGTGCTGCTCGGCTGGAACGGCGACGGCCACACCGCCTACGGCGAGGGCAGCTCCTGCGTGGACACGATCGTGAACGACTACCTGATCGGCCTGTCCGTGCCGCGCAGCGGCATGGTCTGCCCGTGATGCCCGCCGCCGGTGGCGGTCCGGGCAGCAGTGATCCTGGCGGCGAGCGCGGTCAGGCCGAGCGCGCCGGCCAGCGGCAGCATGACCACGGCGGGCAGCTGATAGCGCCAGGAGAACTCGAACGCGTCCGAGCTGAGCAGGAGTACCGCGGCCGCCAGCGTGACCAGCAGGCAGGCCACGGCCGGCTCGTCACGGCGGCCCAGCCCGGCCAGCGCGCCGGCCACCCCGGCGGCCAGGAAAGCCGCGTACAGCGGCCCGGGCGTGTAGCCGCCGCCCAGCTGGTAGGCGCGCAGGAGGCGGGCGGCCGGCTCGGCCGCCGCCAGGTCGCCGCCGCTGCCGTGCGCGCGGGCCAGCCGGGTGAAGAATGCCATCGAGTACCGGTGCGGGTAGGCCGGGTAGAAGGTCTGGAACTGCCAGCGCGCGATGCTGGTGACCTGCGGGTCGCCGTCCCTGGTCAGCGCGAACAGCCGGACGGAGTCAGCGGCCACCGAGGCCGCGACCCGCACCGGCTGCTGCCGGAACACGGCCGCCGCGAACCGGTCGAGCAGCTGGTCGCGGGTGACCCCGGGCGGCACAGGCACGGTGTGCCCGGGCGACCGCGGGGTGTGCAGCAGGCCGTCGATGCCGCCCAGCGCGAGCGTCTGCGCGGGTGACGGGCACAGCGCCCGCTGGCCGGCCGGGAGGGCCAGGGTGGCGCAGTCCGCGGCGGCGGCCGCCCGCCCGTACTCGGGGGCCGGCCCGTTGCTGGCCAGCCCGAAGTGCCCGGTGACGACGTACGCCCCGGTCATGTAGCCCAGCACCGGCAGCGCGAAGCAGCCGGCCGCCAGCGCGGCCCGGCGGGCCCGGCGCCGCCCGCCGGGCACGGCGAGCACGGCGAACGCCACGGCGGGCACCACGAGGACCCCGCCGATCTCCCGGACGGTGACGGCGGTGCCGAGCATGAGCGCGCCCGCCGCGACCGGCCACCCGCTTCCCGGTACCTGCTGCCACAGCAGCACCACCAGCCCGGCCGTGATCATGATCTCGAACAGCACGTCCGGCATGATGGTCTGCTCGAGCTGCAGCTGGTAGGCGTCGAGCAGCACCGGCGCCGCGGCCAGCGTCGCCGCCCACCGTGGCGCGCCGCGGCGCAGCAGCAGCGCGTACACGGCGATCGCCATGGCCAGCCCGAACGCGTGCTGCACCGCCGCTACCGCGGCGAGCCCGCCGATCGGGGTGAGCAGCCGCAGCAGGGCCTGGTAGCCCTCGGGCACGGTGCCCCCCGACCCGTCCAGGTACTTGGCCGAGTCGATGTAGAGCAGGGCCGGCCGGCAGGCGAGTTCGGCCAGCACCCGCAGCGCCAGGCCGCCGAGGAGGACAAGACCAAACCACAGATGATTCCGAACGGCCCGCCGTCCCGCCCTGGCGACCGCCGGGGCCGTTCCCGGCGCGCCTGCTGGCCGGCCGGGGGCCTGCTCGAGGGCGGTCACAGGGTAATGCTGGCGGGTTCACCCTCGGCCCGGCTGAAGATCGTGTTAACGGCGAGTATCGCGGCCGCCGGGATGAGGCTGAGCTGCGGCAGCTGGTAGCGCCAGTCGAAGGTGGCGAAGGCGGCCGGGGGCAGGAGCACGAGCCCCGCGCTGGCCGTGAACAGCAGCCCGGCGTGGCGGGTGGCCCTGGCCTGTGCGTTGCGGCGCCTGGCCCCGGCCAGCCCGGCCAGGGCCAGCACGAGCCCGGCCGCGAACACCGGCCCGGGAACGTAGAACCACCGCCCGTAGGCCGTCAGGAAGGCGGCCAGCCCCGGCCGGAGTTCGGGGGCGGGGTAGCCGAGCGCCGCGATGGAGGCGTAGGCCTGCCGGTCCGGCCGAACGTACGTGTGGAACTGCAGGTACGCCGGCGAGTACTGCTCCGGCCCGGCCCCGCGGACCGGCGAGAACCCGTACCCGAGGTCGCGGGCAACGGCTTCGGCGTAGGCGGCTGGCTGGTGCCGCAGGATCCGCAGGCTGAAGTCGCGCACCACCGCGTCCCTGGACATCCCGGCCGGCGGGCGGAACGTCCACTGCGGCGACCGCGGGTTCCAGGTGTAGAAGTCCGCGTTGCGCAGTGTGGGCGTGAAGTTCGGCTGGCCGTGAGCGGCGTCGAACCAGCCGAGATAGCCGGCCACCGGGATGAGGAAGCACCCGGTCAGCGCCGTCAGCCGGATGAGCCGGGGGTGCCGCGGCCGGACCGCGACCAGCACGTACAGCGCGGCCGGGACGATCATGATCAGGTCCTGGTCCCGGAACGTCACGGCCACCCCGAGGAGCAGCCCGCAGCCCGCCGCCGCCAGTTTCCCCGGCCCTTCCCGGCGCCAGACCAGCAGCACCAGCGCGGCCATGATCAGGACGGCGGTCCAGACGTCGGCCAGGACATACTGCTCCAGGACAAGCTGCAGCGGGTCGAAGAGCACCGGGATGGCGGCCACCGCCGCGAGCCAGCGCCGGGCGCCGAAGCGGATCAGCACCGCGTACACCAGTACGGCCGTGGCCAGCCCGGCCAGGTGCTGCGCCAGCGGGATGAGCCACAGGTCGTGCAGCAGCGTCACCGGGATGATCAGGACGGAGTACCCGCTTTGCCGCAGCGCGTCGGGGCTCCACTGCCCGGCGGTGAAGTTATGCGCGTACTGCAGGTACCGGACGCTGTCCGGGAAGATCAGCGCCGGGTGGTAGGCCGCGAGCACCACGCCCCCGAGCCCGGCCCCGAGCACGAGCAGCGCCGCGAAGATCCAGTGCCTGCGCAGCCCTTTGGTGGCCCGGCCCCAGCGGCTCAGGTCGCCGGCGCCCCGGTCCAGCCGGTCCACCGCTCGACCGTCACCGCCAGCACCGGACCCGGCGGCGGTGCCTGCCGGTACTGCCAGTACCGGTTCGCCAGCAACCTCAACGGCGCCGCCATCTGCCGCTGATCCGTCAGGATCGCCGCCTGCCCATCGGCGCGAACCCACCACAGCGTTTCCCAATCGTCGGAGTAATGGTCGGCGAGCATGGTGACCGCCGCGTTCTCGCCGACGTTGCGCAGCCGCCGCAGCGTGCCGCCGGACTTCGGCTTCTGGTCCACGGCCGTGTAGATCGTGTCACCGTCGACCGCGAAGGTGACCACCACCACGTGCGGCCGCCCCTGACCGTCAGCGGTTCCCAGGCGCACCACGGGCACGGTGGCGAACCGGGCCCGCGCTTCGCTCTCGGGAAGCCTCACGCTGAGGATATTACGGTCTGCCTGCTGCTAGCCTGGCCGGCCGTGAGCCCGCCGTCCGGTAGACTCATCGCGTCGTCCCGCCCGGACGGCGCGCCGCCTTAGCTCAGTCGGTCAGAGCGACGCACTCGTAATGCGTAGGTCATCGGTTCGATTCCGATAGGCGGCTCCACAAGGTCTTCACGTTTGACCTGCACCTATGTTCACGTTTGGGTCTGACATTCCGCGTGGGCGGCCGCCGTGGGCACAGTTTTCGCGTTGCGGCGTGCCTGGTGGGGTGTCTGGGCAGGGTCGGCTGGTCTGGCGTGCCTG
>WNGG01005726.1_pt1 | contig 32817 bp, 28 predicted proteins | sample 5400661 | NCBI WGS metagenome assembly WNGG01 (sample SAMN13153372, study PRJNA577476) | soil metagenome | isolation source: 100 cm soil or saprolite under Garry oak tree replicate 1 | place: USA:California | collected 2016-06-15
CTGGCCGGTAGATCCACCCCGGCTCGTCAGGCAGACTTTGTACATGCCGGAACTGCCGGAAGTGGAAGCGCTCGCGAGCTTCCTGCGCGAGCGCGCGGTCGGCCACACGGTCGCCCGCGGCGACGTGGCGGCCCTCTCCGTGCTGAAGACCTACGACCCGCCGCTCACCGCCCTGGCGGGCCTTGCGATCACCGGGGTGGCCAGGCACGGCAAGTTCCTGGACATCTCGTGCGGAGACACGCCGTCGCTGCACCTGGTGACCCACCTGGCCAGGGCGGGCTGGCTGCGCTGGCGGGACAGCCAGCCCGCCGCCGCACCACGTCCGGGCAAGGGCCCGCTCGCCTTTCGGCTCCAGCTTGACGACGGATCGGGATTCGACCTCACAGAGGCTGGCACTCAAAAGCGCCTCGCCGTGTACCTGGTGCGCGACCCTGCCGACGTGCCCGGAGTCGCTGCCCTCGGCCCGGATCCGCTGGCCGCGGCCTTCGATGTCGCAGCGCTTGCCGAGTTGCTGGCTGGCCGCAGGACTCAGATCAAGGGAGTCCTGCGCGATCAGAGCATCATCGCAGGCATCGGGAATGCCTACTCCGACGAGGTACTGCACGCCGCGAAGATGTCACCATTCAGGCTTGCCGCGGGCCTGACAGCCGAGGAGGTCGCCACGCTGCACGCGGCGATCGTGACCACCTTGCGTGACGCCGTCGAGCGTTCAGCGGGTCAGGCCGCACGGGACCTGAAGGCGGAGAAGAAGACCGGCCTGCGCGTGCACGGGCGCGCGGGTCAGGCCTGCCCGGTATGCGGTGACACCATCAGGGAAGTATCTTTCGCCGACTCGGCGTTGCAGTACTGCCCGACCTGCCAGACCGGCGGCAAGCCGCTCGCCGACCGCAGACTGTCGCGCCTGCTTAAGTAGCCGCCTCACGACGGCAAGGACATGATCGCAGCCGGGGGTTCTAATGGGTCACCACCGCGCGGCAGCACGCGAGCGATTTCGCACACGTCCGCACCGCGCGGCAGCACCCGGGGGGTTCCGGGGGGTCGTCCCCCCGGGTCAACACGAAGGTGCCGGGAAGCCGACGGTACGTCGGCGAACAGCGTGGGCGAGGAGGGATTTGAACCCTCACGTCCTTGCGGACACACGGACCTGAACCGTGCGCGTCTGCCATTCCGCCACACGCCCCGGGCAGAGAGCAAGGTTAGCACGCCGCAAGCAAGCCATCTCCGCCGATACGATCGTATGCGTAGAGGGAGGGAGGTGCCTCGTTGGGAGTGCTCCAGCGCTTCGAGCGCCGCCTGGAAGGTTTGGTCGAGGGCGCTTTCGCGCGGGCCTTCAAGTCGGAGCTGCAACCGGTCGAGATCGCCAGCGCCGTCCAGCGTGAGATGGACGACCGAGCCGCGATCGTCGCTCAGGGTCGGACCTTGGTGCCGAACGACTTCGTGGTCGAGCTTGCGGAACCCGACAACGAGCGACTGGCCGTGTACGCGGGCAGCCTTGGCGTCGAGCTTGCTAACCTGGCACGCGATTACGCGAAGGAGCAGGGTTATTCATTCGTCGGCCCGGTCCGCATGCGATTCCAGGGAGTACCCGACCTGACCACGGGGACCTTCCGCATTCGTTCCGGGGTGATCCGCGGATCCACTGTCGAGGGCGGCGAGATCCGCCAGCCGGCAAGTGACGTGCCGCGGCCGCAGGGCGGCTTCGCTGGTCGCCCACGGCTGGTCGTCTCAGGCAGCGGTATGTCAACTGATGGCAACCCGCACGGCTCTGACCCGCGGACCTATGAACTGACCACACCCGTCACACTGCTCGGCAGAGGGACCGACTGCGACCTGCGCCTGGTTGACCCCGGCGTATCGCGCCACCACGCGGAGTTGCGCGTTGAGGACGGCGACGTGGTCGTGGTCGATCTGGGATCAACTAACGGTACGTTCGTCAACGGTCAGCCGATCAGGCGCGCGCCGTTGTCTGATGGCTCGCGGGTGACGATTGGCCGGACCACGCTAACGTTTCGTGCCGACCAGCTTACCTAGCCGCCGCCAGCCAGCCGCCCCACAGGGGACCACACCAGACAGAAACAAGGAAAGCATCGCCCGATGAACGAGCTCACCCTCACCCTCATCCGGCTGGCGTTCCTTGCCGTCCTCTGGCTGTTTGTGATCGCGGCTGTCGGGGTGGTGCGGACGGACATGTTCGGGCCGTCGTCCCGCACGCGCAAAGGGAGCAGGCAGCGACAGATGCAGCGGCCACCCAAGCAAGCGCGGGGAAAACGGGGCACCCCCGGGCGGGTGGTGATCACCCACGGTCCGCTGGCCGGCACTACGCTCGGCCTGAACGATCAACAAATCACTCTCGGTCGCGCCAATGATGCCACGTTGGTGCTCAACGATGACTACGCTTCGAGCCGACATGCCCGGCTCTACCCACAAGACGGCCAGTGGGTTGTTGAAGACCTCGGTTCGACCAACGGAACCTATCTCGACCGTCAGAAGGTAACCCGGCCGACTCCCGTGCCGGTCGGCGTGCCGATCCGCATCGGCAAGACGGTTCTGGAACTGCGCAGATGACACTCTCACTCCGATACGCTGTCCGCTCCGACGTCGGTCTCCTCCGTGAGGGGAACGAGGACGCGGCGTATGCGGGGCCGCGCCTTCTTGCGGTCGCGGACGGCATGGGCGGCCACGCAGCGGGCGAGGTGGCGAGCGCGGTGGCGATCTCGGCGCTGGCGCACCTCGACGATGACGTGCCAAACACCGACCTCATGGACGCACTCGGTGATGCGGTTCGCGCCGCGAACAGAACTCTGCACGACATGGTGCTGGCAAACCCAGCCCTCGAGGGAATGGGCACCACGCTCGTCGCCATGCTGTGGTCGTCGCCTCGCATTGCGCTGTGTCATATCGGCGATTCACGCGCCTATCTGTTGCGCGACGGTGACCTGTTCCAGATCACCCACGACCACACGCTTGTGCAGAAGCTGCAGGACGAAGGCCGCATCAGCCCAGACGAGGCCGCCACACATCCACAGCGGTCGCTGATCCTGCGCGCGCTCGATGGCAGGGGAGATGCCGAGCCTGATCTCTCGCTTCGTGAGGCCAAGCTCGGCGACCGTTACCTGCTCTGCTCCGACGGCCTTTCCGGGGTGGTAAGCGCGGACACGCTGCACCAGACGCTCAGCACCGTCAGGGACCCCGACCAGGTCGTGATCAAGCTGGTGGAACTCGCCAACCGGGGCGGCGGCCCCGACAACATCACCTGCATCGTCGCCGACGTGGTGGACGGCGCCACAGCCCGGCGCGCGCCGACAGAGATACCCGTCCTCGCCGGCGCCGCGTCGAACGGCAGAGGGCTGGCGACGCAGCCGATGCCTCGCCCGGATACCCCTGCTGGCCGCGCCAACGCGCTCACCCGCACTGCCCCCCAGCCTGCCATCACCGACTTGGATCCCGCGGACTCAGCAAACGGCAGTGAAGGCAACGTGACCATGGCTGGCCCGGCGGGCTCGGTCAAGGGGGGGTTGGTCAAGGGGAGCTCCGTCACGGGGGCGTCGGTAACGGAGGGCGCGGTTACGGCGGACGAGGATGACGAGAGCGGCGGCCTTTGGTCACGCAGACGCTGGCCGATCGTCACCGGCATCCTCGTCGTGCTGCTCGCGGTCATCGCCGGCGGCGGATTCGCGGCATGGAAGTATTCGCAGAGCCAGTACTACGTGGCGGCCGACGGCGGCCAGGTCGTGATCTTTCGCGGTATCAACGAGAAGGTCGCAGGCCTTAGTCTATCGTCGGTCTACCACCGCACCGGCATTCCGCTCGCCGCGGTCCCGGCCGATGACCGCACGCGCATAACCGCGGCGATCCCAGCAAATGGCTTGGCTGACGCGCAGCGCATCGTCGCGACGGTCGACAAGGAGGTGCGCACCTGCCGGACGGCGCAGGCAAAGCTCGCGCACTGGCAGTACGAGGTCGCACACTGGCCGAAACCTGCCCGGGGGCACAAGCCAAAGCCAAAGCCCGCACGGCCGACCGTCCCGCCGAACTGCCCGCCACCTTCCGCGAGTACCCAACCGGGCACCGGGGCGGCACTGGGCAACGGGGCGGCGCCGTGACCGCCGCGGCGGCACCAGGCGGTGGCGCCGTGGCCTCGGTAGCAATGCCACCCAAGCGGCGCCGCACCGAGCTGACCATGCTCGCGTTCGCCATGCTCATCACCGTCTTCGCGTACGCCAACGTCGGCTTCGGCGTCAATGGCAAACTCCCATCCGATGCGTTCGGATATGGCATTGCCTTCGGCGTGCTGGTGCTGGCGGCTCACCTGGCTGTGCGAAGGTTCGCGCCCTGGGCCGACCCGCTCCTGCTGCCGCTTGCAGCCATTTTGAATGGCCTCGGGCTGGTGATGATCCACCGACTGCAGCTAGCCAGCCAGGCTCACCTTATGCCGGGCAACACGCTGGCCGGCTCTGCCACCAACACCCAGCTCATGTGGAGCGCCGTCGGAATCGCGGCGTTCGTCGCCGTACTGGCCTTGGTCAGCGAAGTAAGGGTCCTGCAGCGCTACACCTACACGCTCGGGATCATTGGCCTGGTCATGCTCGCCATTCCGGCTCTGCTGCCAAGCTCGATGAGCGCCATCAACGGCGCCAAGGTGTGGATCTTGATCGGCGGGTTCTCGCTGCAGCCGGGTGAGTTCGCGAAGCTGCTGCTCGCTGCGTTCTTCGCCGGCTACCTGGTGGTGAAGCGGGATGTGCTCGCGCTGGCTGGCCGCCGCTTCCTCGGCGTGGACCTGCCCCGTGGGCGCGACCTCGGTCCCGTACTCGTCGCCTGGGCAGCCAGCCTGATGATCCTCATATTTGAGTCCGATGTCGGCACGTCGGCAATGTTCTTCGGGCTGTTTGTGGCCATGCTGTACATCGCCACGCAGCGCACTTCATGGCTGCTGATCGGCATTGCCCTGTTCCTGTTCGGTGTGCTGGTAACCGCTGGCCTCTTCAGCCACGTGGGGCAGCGCTTTGACATCTGGCTGCACACCTTCTCCACCGCAAACATCAACTGCAATCCGACAACCCAAGCCAACTGCGCGCCGTCGTATCAGCTCGCACAGGGCGTCTACGGCATGGGTTCTGGAGGGATATTTGGCCGTGGTTGGGGTCAGGGCCAACCGTATGTGACACCGCTCGCGCAGAGCGACTTCATCGTGTCCTCGTTCGGCGAGGAACTCGGGCTCACCGGGCTGATGGCGATTTTGCTGATTTACGGGCTGATCGTGCAGCGCGGGCTGCGCGCGGCGCTGACCGTGCGGGACCCGTTCTCCAAACTGTTCGCTGGCGGTCTTTCATTCGTGCTCGGCCTTCAGGTGTTCGTCATCGTTGGCGGGGTGACCCGGCTCATACCGCTCACCGGGATAACCACGCCCTTCCTGTCACAGGGCGGCTCCTCGCTGGTCGCGAGCTGGATGCTGATCGCCCTGCTGATGCGGGTCAGCGACAGCGCGCGCCGCCCAGCGCCGCAGCCGATCCAGGAGGAGGGCATGACCCAGGTGGTGAGGGTGCAGTGAACCGAGCCCTGCGCCGCATCTCCATCGCCACCTTGGCGATGTTCGTCGTCCTGCTTGTGAACGTGAACTATCTGCAGGGCTTCCAGGCCGACAGCCTCACGAACAAGCCGTCCAATGTTCGCGCGTTCGAGCAGCAGTTCCAGCAGCAGCGCGGGCAGATCGTGGCAGCCGATGGCACGGTCTTGGCCAAGTCCGTGGCGCGCAAGAGCAGTGTTTTCAAATTTCAGCGGCGTTACCCGCATGGCCCGTTGTACGCCACCGTCACCGGCTACGACTCCATCTTCGGCGCGAGCGGGCTTGAACTCGCTGAGGACAAGCTGCTGTCAGGCAACGACCCCAAGCTGTTCGTCCGCAACTTCGTGGACATGATCACTGGCAAGAAGCCACAGGGCGCGCAGGTCGTCACAACGGTCGAGCCGAAGGTGCAGCAGGCCGCCTACAACGCCCTGATGGCCAGCGGCAAATCCGGTGGCCTCGTTGCCCTCGACCCGAGCAGCGGCGCGATCCTCGGGATGGTGTCCTCGCCCACCTTCGACCCGAACAGATACGCCACGTTCAGCGGCACCAAGCTTGACAAGATCGACAAAGCCTACCGCAACGATCCCACTCAGCCGCTGCTCAACCGAGCGATCGACGAGACCTACCCGCCAGGCTCCACCTTCAAGGTCGTAACAAGCTCGACGCTGTTCTCTTCGGGCAGGTACAGCCCGCAGACGACGGTGAACGCGCCGACTGATCTCAGGCTTCCCGGCAGCACGACCACGCTGATCAACTTCGACCATCTTCCCTGTGGCAGCGGGCATGTGCAGATCACCTACGCGTTCACGGTCTCGTGCAACACCGTCTTTGGCCAGCTAGGCATGAAGATCGGCGGCAAGGCTCTGCATGATCAGGCGAACAGGTTCGGCATGAACGACCCGAACCTCACGATCCCGGTGCCGGTCCGCGGCGTGAGCACGGTGCCGCTCTTGTCTGACCGGGCTCAGGTGGCGATGACCGCCATCGGCCAGTTCGACGACACCGTGTCGCCGCTGCAGGAGGCGATGCTGTCCGCCGGGATCGCCAACGGCGGCGCGCTCATGAAGCCGTACCTCGTGCAGAAGGTGGAGGCGCAGGATTTGTCCAGCGTCGAGTCCACAAGGCCACAGGTGCTGAGCCAGGCGGTGAGCGCTAGCGTCGCCGACCAGGTGAAGTCGATGATGCTCCAGGTCACGCAGAACTCATCCGGCACCGCGCACGCCGCGACCGCCGACCTGCAGGCCCAAGGCATCCAAGTATTCGCCAAGACGGGCACGGCGCAGAACGGCATCAACAACACTGGCCTTGACGATGCTGTATTCACTTGTTTCGCGCAGGCTGGCAACCAGCAGATCGCGATCGGCGTCGTGGTGAGAGGGGGCGGTGAAGGCGCCGACGCGGCTGCGCCCATCGCCGTAGCGGTGATCAAGGCGTATCTGGGGCAACAATGACCGCAAATGGGCCACTGAGCGGAGCTCACGCCGAGCCTGACGTGTCAGGCGGGCTCGGTACGTCTGCCGATGGATGGCTTCGTACATCTGCCAGCGGCGTGCTCGGCTCGGACGCCGACTCACCGGCTGATCTGGACCCGGACTCACCGGCTGATCCGGACCGGCGAGAAGGCACGGACCACGGCCGCGGGCCAGGTAAGCAACCAGGTGGCAGCGCCGGCGCACTGCTCAGCGGCAGGTACAGGCTCGAGCAGCGGATAGCTGCCGGTGGCATGGGCGAGGTCTGGCGCGCCACCGACGAGGTGCTAGGCCGACTGGTAGCGGTCAAGCTGCTCAGGCACGCCTACGTCGGCGATCAGGCGCTTGCGTCCCGGTTCCGCGCCGAGGCTCGTTACGCGGCCGCGCTCTCCCATCCCGGCATCGCACAGGTCTTTGACTACGGCGAGCACGCCCCCGGCGGCGGCGCAGGCGCCGGAAGCGGCGCCTACCTGGTCATGGAGCTTGTACCTGGCGAGCCACTTTCTGCCATCCTCGCGCGCACTGACCGCTTGTCCGCAGGGACAACGCTGGATATCGCCGCGCAGGCAGCGAACGCGCTGCAGGCGGCGCACGTCGCGGGCATCGTGCACCGCGACATCAAGCCGGGGAACCTGCTGGTGACTTCCGACGGCCGGGTTAAGATCACCGACTTCGGCATTGCCAGGGCCGCGCAGGCGGCGCAGGCCGGTCACCTGACGCAGACCGGGATGGTGATGGGCACCGCGCAGTATGTTTCGCCCGAGCAGGCGAGCGGGCTGCGGGTAACCCACGCATCGGACATCTACTCGCTGGGCGTGGTCGCCTACGAGTGCCTGGCAGGAAGGCCACCGTTCGCGGCGGACGCTCTCATCGCTCTCGCGCTCGCCCACGTACGTGACGCGCCACCGCGGCTGCCGCAGGACGTGCCACCGCTCGTGAGCGACATGGTGATGCGAATGCTCGCCAAGCGGCCAGAAGACCGGCCGGCCAGTGCGCGCGCCGTCGCCGACCGCGCCAGCGCGCTTCGGGGCACGCTGGCTGCCACACCAGGACCTGCCCTCGCCGACGTCGCATCAGACGACCCGGGCGCCTGGTTCTCCGAAGGCCCGCCGACCACCCCCCGGCCGCACGGCGATGATACGACGCGGCTGGGAGTTTATGCTCCAGAACGGCTAACGCGGCCGAGACGCTCGTCCGCACAGCGTCGCACCCTCGCGGTGGCCGGATTGAGCGCTGCCGTCCTGTCGCTGGGCGGTGTAACAACGGCCTTGATGGTCAACAACCACCATGCCAGAATCACCGGCGGATCCACCGGCAGCCCAACTGCGACCCCGCGCCGCACCCCGAGTCACCGCGCCACGCCGACGAAGAGCCCAAGTTTGCCCGCCATGATCCCTGCCAACCCGGTGCCTGCGCCGCCGAGCCCCACCATGTCGGTGACAGTTAGCCCCTCCGCCAGCCCTACCTCCTCGCCGACAGCCAGCCCAACGGAGTCGCCCACGCCAACACAACCCACCTCGTCCCCGACCACGCCGACCCCACCGATGCCTCAGACGCAGGACGGTAAAGAATAGTGCGAGATATGACTCAGCCTCAGCTCCTCGGGGGGCGCTACGAGCTCGACGGGGTGGTCGGGCGTGGAGGCATGGCCGAGGTCTACCGCGCGCGTGACATCCGCCTGGACCGCATCGTGGCTGTCAAGACACTCCGCGACGACCTGGCACGTGACCAGACGTTCCAGGCACGCTTCCGCCGTGAGGCGCAGTCAGCCGCCTCGCTCAACCACCCGTCTATCATCGCCGTCTACGACACCGGCGAGGACATGGCGGGCAGCATCGCCTTTCCTTACATCGTGATGGAGTACGTGGACGGCCGCACCCTGCGTGACCTGATGCGTGACGACAGGCGACTGCTCCCCGAGCGTGCGCTTGAGATCGTCGACGGTGTCCTGCGCGCCCTGGATTACAGTCACCGAAACGGCATCGTGCACCGCGACATCAAGCCAGCCAATGTCATGCTGACCCGCCACGGTGACGTAAAGGTCATGGATTTCGGTATCGCCCGGGCGCTCTCCGACAGCCAGGTCACGATGACGCAGACCGCGCAGGTGATCGGCACCGCACAGTACCTGTCACCGGAGCAGGCCCGCGGCGAGCGGGTGGATGCGCGCAGCGATCTGTACTCCACTGGTTGCCTGCTGTATGAGCTGCTGACCGGGCGGCCGCCGTTCACTGGCGACTCGCCTATCGCGATCGCATATCAGCACGTACGTGAGAATCCCATCCCGCCATCGCAGGTCGACCCTGAAATCCCGCGCTGGGCCGATGCGATCGTGCTCAAGGCCATGGCGAAGGCCCCAGGTGACCGCTACCAGAACGCCGCCGAGATGCGCGCCGACATCCAGCGTGCGATGTCGGGTTTGCCAGTTTCCGCCCCATCAGCCGAGATGCTTCAGCGCACCCAGCGCATGGCTGGCCCGACAATGGTGGCGCCGCCGACTGCCGCGATCCCGGGTTATGAGTATGGGCCCGGGCAGGAACCGCCCGGCGGAGGGCACGGCCGGGTCTGGCTGTGGGTCCTGTTCGGCGCGATCGTGCTGGCCGCGATCATCGCCGTCGCGTATTTCGTGCTTGGCGGCGGCAGCGGCAAGACCTATGCGGTTCCGCAGGTCACCGGCCTTACGTACAAGGCGGCAACCCAAAAGCTCGTGAAGGCACACCTGCAGCCGCAGCGCATTGACCAGACATCTGCGACCGTATCGAAGAACCACGTCATTAGCACCGACCCGTCATGGGGCACGATGCTGCCCGCCAACTCGGTGGTCAAGGTGTACGTGTCGTCCGGCCAGAAGCAGGTCACCGTACCGAGCGTGGTTGGCGAAGATGTGAATGCGGCGCAGACGAAGCTGACGAACTTGAACCTCAATCCGGTCATCAAGACCGACGCGGCATCGACTGCGCCGGCGAACACGGTTGTGAAGCAAAGCCCGGCCGGTGGCAAATCGGTCAATCCGGGCAGCACCGTCACGCTGTATGTCTCAGCCGGTGGCACCAAGGTGCCCAACGTGGTGGGCCTTCAAGAACCAAGCGCAAAGGCCATCTTGGAAGGCGACGGCTTCGCCGTGAAGATACAGCAGTTGCCCGGGCCCGATGGCACCGCAGACAACGCCGTGTGGCAACAGCAACCGTCAGCCAATGCCAATGCGGCGAAGGGCAGCACGGTCACAATCTACGTACAGCCGCCAACCGTGAGCCCCTCGCCAAGTACCACCACGACCACGACCACGACCCCGACCCCGACGGCGACGGACCACCAGCACTGACCAGGAGCAGTTCCGCAGGCTCACCCGTCCGCCAGGTCATCCAGCCACGCCGACGCGGTCGATAGGCAGATGCAACGCGGCCCAAGGGAACACCAGGAACCACAGCAAGGAAGTTACCAACGCGACGATCAGTATCAGCGTCACAAACTTGCCGCCGGTGCCACCAGGCAGATGCCGCCAGAGCCATCCGTACACGTTCAGGCTGCCCGTCCTGGCCGCGGCCCCGCCTTGGCCAGCGTGCCGAAAACGATGATCCGGTGCGTCCCCGTCCATGGCGGGTTACAGGTAACTAGCGTGATCATCCGCTGGTGCGGGCGTGCATGCGGGTGCCCAGGCACCGGATCAAGCACGCTCACTTCCGTTGGAAGCACCTCCTGCTTCCCGGTAATTCGGTACACATAGCGGTTGACCCTCGTCTCGATGATCACGAGATTGCCCACCATGAGATCAGGCAGGTGATAAAAGGGATTGCCCGCCGTGACGCGGTGGGCGGCGACCGCGAAGTTGCCCACCCGGCCGGGCAACGCCGTGCCAAGCACATGGCCAGGCCCAAGCGCAAGCTGCGGTAGGCCAGTGCCCTCGACGATCGCGAATCGCCAGTGCTTTCCGAACCGCGGGATCTCGATGAACGCGAAAGGCTTTCCAAGCACAAGCTGAATGTGGTCGCGCAGCGGCTTTCCAACGCGGCCGTCGCGGCCGGGCCGACGCCACTGCCTGCTGAGTTCGCTCGCGAAAGCGTGCTGTGCCCGGCTCGTCTGCAAGCTGGTTCCCCACACCAGGTAGGCGGCGAACAGCAGCACCACGACCCCCAGGGTCACGCACAGCTCACCGAAGACTCGAAGAATGCTTCTCACTGTCGAAAGACCACCGGTTGCTGCGACGTCGCCGGGCCGACGTGCAGGCTCTGAGGGGTTCCCCCGCCCGCCGGATAGCGCCTACATAGCGTACAGTACCCGTCGCAGTCAGCGAGCGGCCCAGCGAAAATGAAGCCCCCGCGCATCACCTCGATCCCACTCACCGAGCACCAGCAACTACGCTAACCGGCAGGACCCAACCAGGAGACGACCGTGCCCAAGTCCCGCGTACGCAAGAAGGCGGTGTACACGCCGCCGCCCAGGTCTGCGAAGGCCAAAGTCAGCCCGCGCTGGCTCGTGCCCACTATGGTGTTCTGCCTTATCTTTGGCCTTGCCTGGATTGCAGTGTTCTATGTGACTAGCGGTGATCTGCCGGTCATGAGCGCCGTCGGGAACTGGAACCTGCTCGTTGGCTTCAGCTTCATCATCGGCGGCGTGGCCCTATCCACCCGCTGGCGCTGAAATATCGACCCGCATCCGATGGTCACTGCACATCAGCGCAGTGCAACCGCCCACAGGTGCCTGGCTTACACGGTTGTAATTTATTCCACACATCCGTCCACAGCCTGTGGATAACTCATCATGTTCGCTGCGCGGACTGGCGAGCGGTATCCACACCCTGTGGAAAGCGCTGGGTGCTGACCGTACAGGCGCCAACCTTTATCCCGAACGGCTGCCGCGCGGTGCGCCGCCGCCCGGAGGTACCGGCCAAGGTGCCCACATCCCGCCAGTGACCGGCCAAGCACCGCAGCCGCGGCGCTGGCAGCCGACAAGGGGGCGAGCACCCGACTTAACTTGCGCGGGTAGCCGTCAAGCCACCAGTTGGTGTGTGCGGACAACCGTCGCCAAGATCAACACGGCCAGGATCGCAACAGTGGCACCTGCCTGCACAAGCAGCCGCCGATCCCGCGGAGCGTAGGCGTAAGCCGCCGTCAGCGCGGCCCCCGTGACGAGGCCGCCGACATGTGCCTGCCACGCGATGTATGGGATCGTGAAGCTGATCACCAAGTTGATGGCAATCAGAACGACAATGCCGCGGGCATCGAGCCGCAGCCGCCTTGCAACCACGAACCAGGCCCCGAACAGCCCGAATATGGCGCCCGACGCACCGAGCGCGGCCTCGGTCGGCGGGCCGATGAGGTAAAAGAGAACCGAGCCGCCGAGCGCGCTCATTAGGTAGACGGCAATGAAGCGGAGGCGGCCGAGCGCCTGTTCGAGCGACGGGCCGACCACCACAAGCGCCCACATGTTGAACAGGATGTGCAGCGGGCTCGTCGAGTGCAGGAACGCCGAGGTTATCAGCCGGTACCACTCGCCATTCGCCACCCCGGTCGGCTGGAAGTTCAGCGCTGGATCGCGGTACTTCGCGATCATCGCGAAGTAATCGATGATCTTCCTGTCAACCAGTTCAGCGAGGAAGATGGCGACGTCAATGGCGACAAGCAGCCATGTGACGCGCGCACCCATCGCGATCCTGCCGCCAAAGACGGTGCGCGCCTTCGGTGCCGCGCGGCTGCCTTCGCGTATGCACTCCACACATTGCTGCCCGACTGGCGCCGAGCGAAGGCAGTCCGGGCAGGCGTGGCGGCCGCACCGTACGCACGAGACGTACGTCTCACGGCCGGGGTGCCGGAAACAGGTTGGCACGGGTGAACCGTCGGTGGGCTCACCCTGGATACCTGGGGCGTTCAAATTGCTATCCGGTGGTTGCGCTTGGGCCACGCTCAACCGTAACCGACTGGAGCACCACATTCTCTGCCGGACGGTCTTGCTGTCCCGTCTTCACCCGGCTGATCCGGTCCACAACATCACTGCCGTCGACCACTTCACCGAAGATGGTGTGCTTTCCGTTGAGCCAGGGTGTCGGCGCTACGGTGATGAAGAACTGCGAGCCGTTGGTGCCCGGCCCCGCGTTCGCCATGGCGAGCAGGTACGGCCGGTCGAAGGCGAGATCTGGGTGAATCTCATCCGCGAAGCGGTAACCGGGCCCACCGCTTCCGGTGCCCAGCGGGTCGCCACCCTGGATCATGAAATTTGAAATTACGCGGTGGAAGACTGTTCCGTCGTAGAGCCTTGCCGCCGTCTTCCTGCCGCTGCGTGGATCCGTCCATTCGCGCTGCCCCTCGGCCAGTTCGGTGAAGTTACGCACCGTCTTGGGCGCGTGATCGGGGAACAGCCGGACCACGATCGCACCCTGGTTCGTCTGCAGCGTCGCCGTGAGTGTTTTGGTCATGCCTGGCATCCTCCCATGTCCGGGTCACTGTCCAGGTTGTGACAGCATGCGTTAGCCGTTCAGATGCCGGGTACTCACCGTGATGTCAGACAGAGCGCCACAGGCGCAGCAGGATTGTTGCGATCTGTAGCGGGAATTATGACCCGATGGAGCCAACCTCGGGAGGTTGACGTGTCGCTCCTCAACAGGAAAAGGTCGGCCACCGCCGCAGCGGCGGCGCGCGAGCGCGCCCGCCAGACTGCGCAACAGATCGGGCCGGCAGCCAAGAGCGCGCGCGAAAACGCGGCCCGGCGGATTCACGGCGCGCGCGAATGGGCGGCGCCGCGTATTGAGCAGGCAGCACAGACCGTACAGGAGAACGTCGCTCCGAAGGTCTCCGCTGCCCTTAGTAGGCGGGCTCGCGTTTATCGTGGCCACGGCCGGTGCGATCGCGGCCGTGGTCAAGCGACGCGGCCGCGAGGCGGCACAAGCCGGTGACGACGCCGCCGCTGCGGACGCGGCGGTCACCGACGAGGCCCGCTCGGCACCCGCTGAGGCCGAGGCAGGGTTCGACGGCCAGGTCCGCACGCCCTGAGCAGCTAACCCTCAGCAGCTAACCCTCAGCAGCTCACAGAGCCTGCCTCACAAGCAGGCGCCTAGGTCCGGCGAGCCGACTCGCCGCATTTCGCATGACCGCCGGCGGTCCGACAACCACCGGAAGCCCAACAACCACCGGAGACCCGACAGCCACCGGAGGGCCCGACAGCCACCGGAGGCCCAACAGCCGCCGCGATCCCACCACGCCCGGTGGGATCGCGGCGTCTTGTTTGTAACCAACCTCGCGGCCCTGCGATGGTCATGAGTGCGGCAGGCGCTGGTCGCGCTGCTCGGGATGGAACGCGACATCGAGGTCGTCGCCGAGGCCGCGACCGGCGACGAGGCGCTGGCCATGGCACGGCTGCACCGCCCGGATATCGCGCTGCTTGACATAGAGATGCCAGGGCCAGACGGCATCGAGGTGGCTCGCAGGCTGACAGCCGATGGTTACCGCGGTAAGGCCATCATCGTCACGACCTTCGGCCGGCCTGGCTTTCTACCGGCGGCGATGAGCGCTGGGGCGAGCGGGTTTTGGCTGAAGGACGCGCCCGCCGCCGACCTTGCCACCGCGATCCGGCGGGTGCACGCGGGCGAACGGGTCGTCGACCCCGCCCTGGCGGCTGCCGCCCTCGCGGAAGGAAGGCGCAAGCCCGTTAACCCCACGCGAGGCCGAAGTGCTCGCCGCTGCTCGCGGGCACGCCGCGATCGCAGAACTCGCGGTCAGGCTCCACCTGTCACACGGGACCGTACGCAACCACCTGTCGGCAGCGATCCAGAAACTGGGTGCGCGCAACCGCGCGGAAGCGGTACAGATCGCGGAGCGCAAGGGCTGGCTATGATGCGGCCGCGGGCCGCGCCAACCGTGGCGATCCGTGCGGCCGTTGTGCAGCCGTCGTGTAGCCGAAGAGGCTCCCGCGTCATACCGCTAAGGTCGGTGGAGTGAGCGGGCGAGCGATCTTGGTGACCGGGGCATCGCGTGGAATCGGCCGCGCCGTGGCACAGGCGTTCGCCGCGCAAGGTGACCGGGTCGCGATCCACCATCGTGACTCTGCAGCACTCGCCGCCCGCGTGCTCGCCGAGCTTGCGGGCAGCGGGCATGTGGTGGTGCAGGCAGATCTCACCGATCCGCAGGCCACCCGCCGGATAGTGGATCAGGCCTACGAGGAGCTTGGCGGCCTCGACGTCCTCGTCAACAACGCCGGTGTGTACACTCCGCACCCCATCACCCAGGTGTCGTATGAACAGTGGCAGGCCGCCTGGCGGACGATCCTTGGCGTCAACCTTGTCGGTGCCGCCAACGTGACCTGGTGCGCCGTCCAGTACATGATCGCCGGGGGCGGCGGGCGCATCATCAACGTGTCCTCCAGGGGCGCGTTCCGCGGCGAGCCCAGGCACCCCGCCTACGGGGCGAGCAAGGCCGGGCTGAACGCGTTTGGCCAGTCCATCGCGCGCGACCTGGCGCGCCATGGCATCGCGGTCGCCATGGTCGCGCCCGGCTATGTCGAAACCGACATGACCAGCGAGCAGCTGGCGAGCGAGCCTGCAGGTCAACAGATCCGGGCACAGAGCCCGTTCGGCCGGGTGGCCCAGCCAGAAGAGATCGCGGCTGCGGTGCTTTATCTTGCGTCTCCGCAGGCAGAATGGGCCAGCGGTACCATCCTCGACCTAAACGGCGCATCCTACCTGCGGTCCTAGCCCCCGGCGGGCCCGGCACGTCGTGGCCCTAGCCCCCGGCGGTCCCGGCACGTCGTGGCCCTCGCGCGCTCGCGGGCCCGGCACGTCGCGGCCCTCTATAGGTGGCCGACGGCAGGGTGTCGTTGCACCAGCCCGCCTGACCGGCACCGCCCGGATGAGCGCGTCCACATTCACCGCTCTTGATCACCCAAACACTCGGCATGCTCCAGCCGCCGCGCAGCTACGCTGCCGGGCTGCCTGCCGGTGTCGGTCCTGAATGGTGCCTGGTGGGCGGCTGGAATGTCGGCGCAGTCAGGCACAATGCGAGTGTGTTGCTCGATGAGCTGGTGCGGACCTCGGCGGCGGTGGCCGCCACGTCCTCACGCCGCGCCAAGATCGAGGCGATCGCGGACCTGCTCCGCCGCGTTGGGCCTGCAGAGGTACCGGTCGCTGTCGCTTTTTTGTCCGGTGAACTGCGCCAGCGCCAGATCGGGGTCGGCTACGCGGCGCTGCGGGACATCGCCGGGTCCTCCGCGTCGCCGACTTCCCAGGCTGGTCAAAGCACACAAGCCGATGAGCCAACCAGCCCTGCTGGCGATATCGCGGAGCGGGTAAGCGCCGACGAGCCGCCCGCTACCCCCTCACTCACCCTCATAGAAGTGGACCAGGCCTTCACGAAGATCGGTTCGGCCATCGGGCGCGGATCACAAGCGGAGCGGCGCCGCCTCCTTACAACCTTGTTCTCCGGCGCAACCGACGCTGAGCGTTCCTTCCTCACCCGCCTTCTTGCTGGCGACCTGCGCCAGGGTGCACTCGAAGGCGTCATGGTGGAGGCGGTCGCCGCCGCCTCGGGGGTGGCGGCAGAGGAGGTGCGCAGGGCGCACATGCTCGGCGGGTCTCTGCTCGCGGTGGCGGCAGCCTCACTCGCGCCAAGTGCTCTGGCCCTCACCGCCCTGCGGAGCTTCCGGCTCGAGGTCGGCCGACCACTTCAGCCGATGCTCGCCAGTTCTGCAGAAAGCGTCGGCGCCGCGTTGGCGCGTGTCCGGCCAGCGGCGGTGGAGTGGAAGATCGACGGTGTCAGAGTCCAGGTCCACAGGGACGGCGACAACGCCACTGTATTCACCCGCACGCTTGACGACATCACCACCCGTGTGCCAGAAATCGTCACGGCGGTGACCGCACTGCCCGCTCATAGCGTCGTGCTCGACGGCGAAATCATTGCACTCGGCCCAGAAGGCCGACCGCGCCCGTTCCAGGTCACGGCCGGCCGTGTCGGCGCCCGCAGCGATGTTGCCAAGCTCGCGAGGCAGGTTCCGCTCACCGCGTTCTTCTTCGACCTGCTGCACCTGGACGGGGCGGACCTAGTGGACTCACCTGGCGCCAACAGGTACGCCGCGCTCGCCAACAGCGTGCCGGATGGTCTGTTGATCCCGCGCATCGTGACCGCTGAAGAGGCCGAGGCGGCGGCTTTCCTGCACGATGCGGTCGGGCGCGGGCACGAGGGAGTGCTGATCAAGTCGCTCGACACACCGTATGCCGCGGGCCGCCGCGGTGCCGGATGGATAAAGGTCAAGCCGCGGCACACGCTCGATCTTGTCGTGATAGCCGCTGAGTGGGGTCACGGCAGGCGCCAGGGCTGGCTATCCAACCTGCACCTGGCCGCACGCGATCCAGCCACGGGCGGGTACGTGATGCTTGGCAAGACGTTCAAGGGCCTGACCGATGAAATCCTCACCTGGCAGACGACTAAGCTGCTCGAGCTTGACGACTCACCGCGCAGCCGTTCGGGCGATAATAATCCCGCATACGGGGTAGTCCGGGTGCGACCCGAGCTCGTCGTTGAGATCGCCTTTGACGGCGTGCAGTCCAGCCACCGCTACCCAGGTGGCCTGGCACTCCGGTTCGCCCGGGTCATCAGGTACCGGCCGGATAAACGCGCCGAGGACGCCGACACGATCGGCACCGTTAGGCAGATCGCGCGGGCGGGCGGAATCCCTGCGGATCCATCGACCGATGCGCCGGGCCACGCCCTGCCTTAGAGTGCGGGGCGGCCTAGCCGCGTCGCCGCCGCTGCCTGCCGGGTGCACGACCCTTCCGTAGGTCCAGCGGTTCGTGCCCGGCCGGTGATCAACTGATTGCAGGCGGCGGGACGATCTTGTCGATCTCGGCAAGCTGCTCTTGGCTCGGCGTCCAACTGCCTGCGTCCGCATTCGCCTTGACCTGCGCCGCCGAAGTAGCCCCTGCGATGACGCAGGCGCAGCCGGGCTGCGCGGCCAGCCACCCGATCGCCACCTGAAGCAGCGTCGCGCCCTGATCGTGAGCCCAGCTGATCAGGCTTTCCACCCGGTCAAGCTTGCAGGCAGTGATGTATCCCTGCCTTCTAGCCAACCTACTGCCCGGCGGTACGGCCTGGCCGCGCCGTACCTTGCCGGTCAGCAACCCGTTGGCAAGCGGGAAGTACGGGATTACCCCAAGCCCGAAATGGCGCGCTGCAGGGACTACCTCGGCCTCGGCGTCACGCTCGAGCAATGACCAGTGGTTTTGGGCGGAGACAAAGGGCGTGCGGCCAAGCCGCCGTGCCTCCTGAGCTGAATCCGCTATCTGCCACCCGGAGAAGTTGGAGTTGCCGATGTAGCGAACCTTCCCAACGCCGACGAGTTCATCTAGCGCGGCTAGCGTCTCTTCGATCGGCGTCACCGGGTCCGGTGTGTGGATCTGATAAAGATCAATATGATCGGTGCGCAGGCGGCGCAGCGATTCCTCGACCGCGCGCCGGATGTAAAGCCGGCCACCCTTCGCGCCAGCAGCCGGGCCGTATCCCATGTCAGCACTCTGGTAGCCGAACTTCGTGGCCAGCAGGACCTGGTCACGACGGCCTGCGAGCGCCTCCCCAAGCAGCGTTTCCGATCCGCCGCCGCCATAGATGTCTGCGGTGTCGAAGAGCGTGACGCCCGCCTCGATCGCCGCGTCGACGACCTGCAGCGTCTGCGACGCATCCAGCCGCGTTCCGAAGTTGTTGCAGCCCAGCCCGACCACCGAGACCAGCAAGCCTGACTCGCCAAGTTGCCTGTAGCGCATGGTTTCTGTTCTTCCCTGACCGTTCGGTGACCCGGCACGTCGCACCCCGGCGCCGCGTTCTCCCCATACGCACCGGTATTGCACTCCAGACACGCAGAGGTTAGGTGCGACGCGCCTGGGTAGCCTGCGCATGCCATGTTCTCATGGCATGAATGTTCAGTAAATCGACTCATATAGTTAAACATCCTGGGGTACTGGGGAGGAAACTGCCCGGACATGGGACAGGAAACCAGCCCGGCCCTGTAGCGGGAGACCAGCGCGGCCACGACGGTACACCGGCCCGGACCCTGGGCTGGCAGACCGGCCCGGCACCGGCGAAAGGGGACGGGATGGGTACTGGCGAGGAGACGGGACGGCACAATGGGTGGCAGACCCGTCGGGCACTCCCAAGCCCGCAACGGCCTACCCCGGGCGCTCTGATCCTCGGCCGCTCGACCTCAGCGGGGATGGCCGAATGGTCGCCCCGCACCCGGGTCGCTTTGGGCTCTGGCCGCTCACTCCATGATCCCGGAACCTTTTCCCGTCTATTCCGTGAAAACTTTCCGGGATCATGGAAGGCCAGCGTCCCCTCCTTCGCGTTGCGATTGCGCCCGTCTGACGCCGTTCGCTTTCAGGACAGCCCTTACGGGACCGCCCTTACAGACCACTAGAGCGTGGACAACGGCCCATCAAGGGACCCGGTCGCGGGCGCTACCGCAGGCACGACGGCCGACCGCGGGCACGACCGCCGACGCGGGGCGCGGGCATGATGGCGGGCACAGGCGCGGGCGCGACCGCAGGCACGACGGCCGACGCGGGCGCGGACACGACGGCCGACACGGGCGCGCGGGCGCGACCCCCGGGCGCGGGCACGACGGCGGACGCCACGGCGGACGCGAAGGCGCGCACCTTACGCGAGCACCGCGGTGCTGACCAGGTACACGTTCATGACAATGATCACCGATGCGATACAGCTCGTCGCAATGGTGGTGACGGGACGGTTGACCAGCGGGCCCATGATGTCGCCGCGACGAGTGAGCAGTATCAGCGGCACCAGGGCGAACGGGATCCCGCAGGAGAGCACGACCTGCGAGATCACCAGGCTCCCTGTGGCAGGCAGCCCGAGGCCGAGCACCGCGAGCGCCGGCAGCATGGTCAGCCCACGACGGATTAGCAACGGAATGCGGCGGTGGATGAACCCCTGCATGACCACCTGGCCCGCGTAGGTGCCCACGCTCGAGGAGGACAGCCCGGACGCGAGCAGTGCCACCGCGAATGCCAGCGCGGCTCCGCCGCCGACCAAGCGGCCGAGCGAGGCATGCGCGGCCACCAGCGAGTCCATCGTCGGCCTGCCGGTACGGTCGAACAACGAGGCGGCGACGAAGAGCATCGACAGGTTGATCAGGCCGGCCGTGCCAAGTGCGACGACTACGTCGAGCCGCTGGAACCTCAGCAGCTCGCGGCGCTCCGCGTCATTTCTGCACGACACGCGGGACTTCGTCAGCGCTGAATGCAGGTAGATGACGTGCGGCATCACGGTCGCCCCGATGATGCCTGAGACGAGCAGGAGGCTGTTTGTCGCGAGGCCCGGAGCGAGACCGGCGGCGATGTCCATCGGCGCCACCCGCACCGCGACCAGGTCGTAGGCGAAACCGAGGAGGACGACACCGAGCAGGCCAGCGATCGCCAGCTCGAAGCGACGGTAACCACGCTGTTCCAGGGCCAGGACCACGAACGCGACGGCCGCCGTAATCAGGCCGGACGCGAACAACGGCACCCGGAAGAGCAGGTTCAGGCCGACGGCAGCGCCGACGAACTCGGCAAGGTCGGTCGCGATTGCAATGAGCTCTGCCTGCACCCATAGAACACTTGACACCGTGGGCGGCAGGTGCTCGCGGCACAGTTCCGGCAGGTCGCGGCCGGTCGCGACGCCCACCTTCGCCGACAGGTACTGCACCACCATGGCCATTACGTTGGCTGCGATGATCACCCATGCCAGCCCATAGCCGAACCTGGCCCCGGCGGAGAAATTGGTGGCGAAGTTGCCTGGGTCGACGTAGGCGACCGCCGCGACGAAGGCAGGGCCGAGCAGTGCCAGGACACCGCGTGTGCGCCCGCGCGCACGCAACAGGCGGAGCCCGCTCGGTTCAGCCGCCGACAGCGCCGCGGTCGCGGTGGCTGCAGGCAGCGGGAGGGCGGAATCCTCAGCCAGCGGAACCTACCTCAGCCCACCGAAGGACCGAGCCCGAGTGACTGCGGCGTACTGGAGTCTGGGGACGGCTGGTGCAAGCCCTCATCGAGCGCGCCGAACTCGGTCATCAGCGCCGGGCTGCCGCCCCACGGCGTCTGCTCCTCGGCGACCAGGGTGTTCGTCGTCAGCAGCAGACCGGCTACCGAGGCGCCATTCTGCAGCGCAGCACGAACCACACGAAGTGGGTCAATGATGCCCATCTCGATCATGTTTCCGTGGCGCCCTTGGAGAGCGTCGAATCCTTCGTCAGCTCCCATCTTCCGCATCTGGGCCACGACCTCCCGCCCAAGCCGTCAAGCGCTCCCTCGGCATGCAGCAGCGCGGCGCCGCCGCCAGCGACGATGCCCTCGGCCATGGCAGCCCTGGTGGCTGAAAGCGCGTCCTCCACCCGATGCTGCAGCTCCTTTAGTTCGGCGGGAGTTGGCGCACCTACCTTGATCACCGCGACCTTGCCTGAAAGGGACCCGATCCGCTCGGTGAGCACGTCCTCGTCGACCCCGAAGGTGGCCCTTTCCAGCTCGGAACGCAGCTGGGTGATCCGGAACTCGACCTGATCCGAGGAGCCGCCGCCGCCGATGATCGCGGTCCCGTCCGCGGTTACCCTGACTTGGGCGGCTCGGCCGAGCTGGTTTACGGACATGGTTTCCAGGGTGAAGCCGGATTGCTTGCTGTGGACGGCACCACCGGTGAGCGCGGCGATGTCCTCCAGCTTGTGCAACCGGCGGTCACCGAAACCTGGAGCCCGCACCGCGACGCTCTGGAACACCCGGTTCACGTGGTTGTGCACAAGCATGGCCAGAGCAGGGCCCTCGACGGTCTCTGCGACGATGACCAGCGGGTGAGGTGCCCGCATGATCTTGTCGAGCAGCGGCATGAGCTGCTGAACCTTGGAGATCTTCTCCGTGCACAACAGGATGTACGGGTCGTCGACGATAGCCTCCATGCCGGCTGGATTGGTCACCATGTACGGCGACAGGTAGCCGTTGTCGAACTCAAAACCCTCCACGAAGTCGACGGTCATTCCGGGCCTCGGCCGCTCCTCGACGGTGACGATGCCGCTGTCGCCAACGGCATGCAGCGCCTTCGCGATCACGGCACCGACCGCATCGTCGTCGTTGGCCGAGATCGCGGCTACCCGCATGTAGTCCGCTTCGGTGGCAATCGGATGCGCGACACTTTGCAGGTGGGAGATGAGCCGACCCACGGCAAGGTCGATACCCCGCTTCACCAGCACAGGATTGGCACCCCCTCCGATCGCCTTCATGCCTTCCCTGACGATCGCCTGGGCTATCACCGTTGCCGTGGTCGTGCCGTCACCGACGATGTCGTTGGTCTTGATCGCCGCTTCCTTGACCAGCTGAGCGCCCATGTTCTCGAACTGGTTCTTCAGATGGATCTCTCGCGCGATCGTCACCCCATCGTTGGTGACCACGGGCGATCCGGTGATCTTCTCCAGGATGACGTTGCGTCCCTTGGGTCCAAGCGTGGACTTCACGGCCTCGGCGAGCTGGTTGACACCGGCCAGCAGCAGGGAGCGGGCTTCCTCGCTGAAACGCAGTTCCTTGGCCATCGGTCCTCCTGGGAGTCCGCGTGTCTGAAAGGGGCTTAGGGGCGGCTACTGGGCTGGGGGCTACTCGGCTGGGGGGCGGCTACTGGCCTGGGGGCGGCTCGGGGATAAGGGCACGGCTACGGGGGTCTGGGGGACGGCTACGCGGCTAGGAGACGGGTACGAGGATGGCGCGACCGCGGACCCGGCCGGCGTCGAGATCTTGGATGGCCTCCGCCGCGGCGTCCAGCGGATAGCTCCTTGTGTGCAGGGTGACCTTGCCCGCCTGGGCAAGGACCATGAGTTCCGCGAGCTCGTTGTAGGTTCCGACGATGTTTCCGACGATGTTGCGCTCGGTCGAGATGATGTCGAGGGTCGGGATGTGCACGGTGCCGCCGTAGCCGATGACGTAGTACGAGCCCGCCCGCGCGGTCATCGCGAAGCCGTCTTGCTCGGCGCCCTGCTCGGCCACGAAGTCGAGTACGACGTCGGCGCCGTGCCCGCCGGTGAGATCCTTGACCGCCTCGACCTGGCTGCCGTCCGCCACGACCGTGTGGCGTGCGCCGAGCTGCTCGGCCAGCTTGAGTGCATCGGGATTGCGGTCGACCACGATGATGGTGGTAGCGGTGAGCGCGGCAAGGCACTGGATGCCGATGTGGCCGAGCCCGCCCGCACCGATCACCACGCACGTGGTGCCCGGGTAGAGCAAGGGGATGGCCTTGCGGACCGCATGGTAGGCGGTGATCCCGGCGTCAGCGAGCGCAGCGACGTCCTGCGGCCGGGTCTGCGGGTCGAGTTTGACGCATGCCCTCGCGGAGGTGCGCAGGTACTCGGCCATCCCGCCGTCGCTGTCGAGGCCTGGGAACGAGCTGTCGCTGCAGTGCATGTCCTGGCCCGCGCGGCAAGCACGGCACAGCCCGCAGGTGGGTGTCGGGTGCAAGATCACGGTGTCACCGACCTGCACGCTGGTGACCGCGGAGCCGACCGCGTGCACCCAGCCCGCATTCTCGTGACCGAGCGTGTAAGGAAGCGCGACCCCCATCGCCTCGGCCCACTGACCCTCGATGATGTGCAGGTCGGTGCGGCACACGCCGGCTCCGCCGATCTTCACGATCACGTCGAGCGGGCCCTGGATGGCCGGCTCCGGTGTCTCCTCGACCACGGGTTGCTGGTGGTACCCGTGCAGCCGAACTGCCTTCATTGGAACTCCTCGCCCTGTCCTTTGGCCTCGTAGCGGTGCCGCAGCATGCCGCGGCAGATTCCGGCATTTGCCTCCATGCTCACCCCTGTCGCGCGGGCTCGCCGCAGGTGCAGCGGTACCGCCTCATCACCTACCTGCGCTCCGGTGATCGGGTCGATCAGCAGCGGTGCGTCATCGCCCGCGGGAAGGCCCAGCTCAGCCCGGCGCTGCCGCAGGCGGTCGAGTTCTCGCGACGGCGGCAGTTCGCCAAGGGTCATCGCGACCAGCGAGCGCGGCTCAGCTCCGGCCGCAAGCAGCGGGCGGCACAGCCCATATGTTGCGGCCATGAGCGCCTTACGCAGGAAGTCGGCGCGCAGCTCGTCAAGCTCACCGATGGCCTCGCCGTCGAACGAGCGCGCGAACCCGGCACGCGCCGCCACGCCCGCATTGATCGTTTCAGCGGCGAAATGGTCTTCAAGCACCACCTCGGCGCTGCGCACACCCTCGGCGGCCGACACCACGTCGTAGGTGTCGGCCACCATAAGGAAGGCGAAGTTGGGCGCGCAAAAATACGTGGGCAGGCGCAAGCGTACCTGCGCGTCCCCATCGGGGGAGACGGTGCACGACGCGACGAAGCCTAGCGAGGTGATCGGCTGGTCGAGCTCCGGGTCGCGCACCGCCTCCAGCGCGGCCAGGATCCGCGATCCGATAGCCGCGGGGGCACTCATGCCTCGGAGACCAACTGGGCGTCGTCGCGTGCCGCCGGGGTCCCTCCGCCTGGTTCGAGCCGAAACTCGGCAGGCACCTCGATGCCGTAGAGCTTGGCCGCGTTGAGGCCGAGAATCTTCTTCTTTGTCGCGGTCGTGACCCTCGGATAGTCGGAGAACTCTTCACCCGGGTAGTCCCAGTCGACAAAGCCCTCGATCTGCCACTTCGGCTCCCAGATGGCGTAGTCGCTGCCGAAGGTCATCTTGTCCTCGCCGACCCAGAACAGCAGCTCGCCCATCACCTTGGCGAAGAACTTCGGCCGCGAATGCATGAGCCCGCCGATGACGACGGCCAGGCCCGCGTACACGTTCGGCTCCTGCGTGGCCAGGAAGCAGAAGTCCTCGATCCGCGGCAGGCCGACGTGCTCGACGATGAAGTTCAGCTCGGGGAAGTCCGTCGCCGCGTGATCCACGTCCGCCACGTCGAATGCATCCTTGTCGAGCGGCCAGATCGTCGGGCCCTTGTGCACGTGGATGTTGCGGATCCCCAGTTCCTGGCACGCCTCCAGGTACCGGTAGGACTCCGGGTCCTTCAGCGTCCAGCCGCGCGAGCCCTGCCTCCACTCCGCCGTGTAGAGCTTGACACCCCTTGACCCGTAGCGCTCGACGTTCTCCCTGAGCGTCTTGAGGCCCACATCACCCTCGCGGGGGTCCCAGCGCGTGTTGGTGATGAACCTGCCCGGGTGTTTGGCGCCGAGTGCCGCGTTGCGCTCGGTGGTGTTAAAGCCCTCCTTGTACCACTCCTTCAGGTAGGTCGGCTGGAAAATCGCCACGTCGACGTAGCCGTCCTCGAAGAGGTCCCTCATGAGATCGTCTTCGGAGTATTTCTGGAACTTCTCAAGCGGCCAGTGGGTTGCTGGCGGGGCGAGTCGCTGGTAGGCGTGAAAGCACTCGATCCAGCCCTTGGCGTACTGCTCGGCCCCCTTGACCCAGTTGTCCGGGGCGGCATTCCAGTAGTGCATGTGGGTGTCGACTACGAAATACTTCTCGCCATTCTTTTCGTACATTTTTTTCTCCTCGCGGGCCGAATCGAGTGCTTCCTCCCCGGCGACTACCTGGCTACCTCGAGGCGACCTTCAGATCGAATCCCAGGTATTCTGCGGCGTCTTCGGGATTCGCGAAAAAGATCGTCCGGTCGTCTAGGTGGATCATGCGCCCATAGTGCGTGGACATGTCCTCCTCCAGCTCGGCGGAGTTGAAGAAGCCGGACTCCTCGCCCAGGGCGTCGGAGATCTCGTCGTAGTTGACCTCCATACTCCCCACCGCGTCCACCCTGATCATGGATGGCAGATGCATCACGGTCACATTTGGCTTGGTGGCGAGGACCTGGGCGACGACCACGCCGACCTGATTGTTCATCAGCGTGAAGCCACACCTGTTCGACGCCGTGTGGTCGGCCTTGAATGGGCTTTCTGCCATCTTGAACGTAGTCACTGCGCCAGCTCCTTCGGTGTTTCCAGACCCAGATCGGACAGAATGCCGCTGAAACGGTTCTTGGCGACTTCCAGACCGTCCTCGAAACGAGGTGGCTTCGCATCGGGCTGCGACCACAGGGGCTGCAGTGTGCGGCTGGCCGCGATGCAGCGCGGCACCCAAGCAGACAGCCACCGCTGCATGATCGCCTTGTTGTGGTCAGCGAACTCCCGGTCATTCACCAGCAACTCGAACATCGCCCTGGTGTAGCGCAGGTCGCGCTCGGCGTAGTCGTACTCCTCCGCGCCGACGATCGTGGGTGTCACGAAGTCACCGTTGCGTGGTGCCGCATGCTGCACGAGGCTGCTACGGAACAACTCGCCCACCAGAGGCTGGAAGACGACGTTCCCCGCGAACACCGCTTCGCACCAGTCGTCGATGCCGGTCAGGGCCTCGGCGGTCTCGCGGACACCCTGCCACACCGGATCGCTGTTCCACGTCTTGATGTGTGCGGCGCCATCGAAGTCGCTGATCTCCTCGCTCAGCGTGAGGTTGTACAGCGCCAAGTCCTGCGCGGCCCTGATCAGGTGCATGCTGTTTACCGAGATCGCGTTGTTGTGCATGTTTGTCGGCGCGCGCCGGTTGGCGTTGGCGAAAAGATACAGCCCGAGACCGTGGTCGACGTGCATCCAGGCGCCGATGTTGCGCTCCACGAAGCCGACCCAGTTGCGGTTCCACTGCTCGAACGCCTTCGTCTGCCTGGCGGCCTCGACGTTCAGGTTGAGCTGGCGCACAACGTTGGCGTTGTAGCGGTAGAGGGTGAGCTCCCATTCCTCGTTCGGGTCGCGGAACTCGTGCCAGCCGAGCGCTGGCCAGTCGTAACCCTTGCCGCCCGATCCCGGGTAACGCTTCGGCTCCGGCCGGTCCGACCCCCATGCCTTGAGCTCTGTCCAGTCCAGCGGATAGCCGCCCCGCCCGTCGGAGAAACCGTAGAGCCAGCCCTGGCTCAGGTAGTGCCGAGTGTCTGGCTGGACCTCGACTGTCACGTCCTCATAGTGACTCTGCTTGCGCTTGGCCGGAAGATAGTAGTTGAAGCGGCGGGAATTCGAGTCAGGGAACTCCCGGGCACCAGCTTCAGCATCGGTAAATTCTGGGTGCGGTAGGCTGCGTTGTTCGGCCATGGGTCCTTCCTTTCACAGAGGTCCCGGCGATGCCGCCGCCGGGCAGTCCACCAGCCGAGCTGGCGTGTTGAGAGGCTGCCTCTCATTGCTTGCCGGGGTCACCGGTGGTCGTGAATTTGTCGTAGTACACGCGTTTGTCAGACACACCAAGCCCGGTCAGCATGGGTATCGCGGCTTCCACCATCGGTGGCGGGCCGCAGACGTAGGCATGCGCGCCAGTGAGGTCGCCCGTCTGCCTTTTCACCACGTCGGTGATCAGGCCCACCTCGCCATCCCACGCGTCGCCATCGGCGGGCTCGGACAGGGCAGGCACGTAGCGGAATGCAGGCAGGGACCGCTCCAGTGCGCGCAGCTCGTTCTCGAAGCACAGGTCCCTGCGACGCCTAGCCCCGTAGTAGTAGGTAGCCCTTCGCTGGATGCCGCGCTCATCCATCGAGCGCAGCAGCGACAGGATCGGTGCCATCCCTGCTCCGCCGCCGACGAAAACCAGGTCGGCGTCGTTACCCTCGCGCAAGGTGAACACTCCGAACGGCCCGACCAGGTCGAGCCGATCGCCGACGGCGAGCTGGGTGTCAAGGAAGTGCGAGAACTGCCCGTCCGGGTAGACCTTGATGACGAACTCAAGCAGGGCGTCCTCGCGGCACGAGGTGTTGGCCATCGAGAATGAGCGGGTCACCTCCGTACCCGGGACGGTGATATCCACGTACTGCCCGGGGAAGAACTTGATCTCCCTGGGCTCGATCAGCCGCAGCACGAGGTGCCGCATGTCGTGTGTGACCGGTTCGTTGCCCGCTACCTCGGCCACTGCCTGCTGTATCGGCAGCCCCGAGCGGATCATGTCCTCGTCGTAGTTGATGAGCTCGATCGTCACGTCCTCATAAACGTGCGCACGGCAAAGCAGCGTGAAGCCTTCATCCCGCTCAAAGTCCGGCAGCGCGAAGGTGGAGTACCTGTCCAGCTCGATGTCATCGCCGTCGAGAACGAACGATTTGCAGGAGGCACACTGGCCTTCCTTGCAGCCGTGCATGAGCATGATTCCTTGCTCCGCAGCGGCACGCAGGACCGTCTGCTCCTCGTCAACCTCGATCTCGATTCCGACAGGCTCGAATCGCACCACATGCTTATCGCCCATAGCCACCTCGCGAAGCGCGCCGTTCAGCTGGGCAGGGAGGAGGGCCACCGGCTTTCCTCCCTGCCCGGCTGTGGCGGCTAGCGGTCAGCCTTCCGCCGGTGCGGGCCGACCCGCAGGACCGCCGCGGATGTAGTTCGCGTGGAAGGCCTGGCGCTCCTCCGGTGTCATCTCATTGAGCAGCACGTTCGGGCTTTGCAGCGGCGCCATTCGCCGCAGGTGGTCAAGCGTCCACATCTTGTTTGGATCCAGATCGAGATGCGGCTGCGCGACCATCGTCTTGCCGTCATCACGCACGAAGCCCATGTCGGATACCACATCGGCCCAGTTCCAGCCGTGGTAGAGGGTCTCCCACTCCCGCGATCCGATCAGCTGGCCCATGTTCGGGGTCGACCGGCCCTGGTAGGTCGGGCGGAATGCCGTAACGTCGGTCCAGCGGCAGACCTCGTGGCAGTAGGTGCGCCACTGCCCTTCGACCTCGTCTATTACCATGTCCTCGCGCACCAGGCACGGCACCATGCAGGTCCAGCAGCGGTGCGGGTACTGGTAGTCGACGTTCTCGGCCACGATCGGGTGATGACCGTTTGGCCTCGAGAGCCGGTTGTAGTTCTCCCACCACTTCCCGTACCGGTCATACCAGCCCGGGTACTTGTGCTCGAACCACTCGAAGTCTTTGTCTGTCATCGGGTCGATGCGCCAGTAGTTCGCCAGCCAACCGGTGGCGAAGAACTGGGCCACCTCATGGACGTAGCCCTTGTTCCAGATCTGGTTCCAGGCTTCTTCGATGAGGTCGTGCGGTATGACCAGGCCATACTTCTCCAGCGGCACGAGGTAGCTGCGGTAGTAGTCGTCGTAGATCCACCGCCGCCACATCTCGGCGTAGCTTTCCCGGTCCTTACGCCGGTCCTTGGTGCCGTACTCGATGAACGTGCCGATGGCCGCGTCCACCACCCGGTGGTTGTTCCACCACGCGTAGCGCAGGTCACGGGCGAGAAGCTGGTGGTTCTCCTCGTCCGACAGCGCCATCAGCAGGGTGGCGTAGCCGTTGCTGATGTGGCGGGACTCATCCGACTGAACCGAATGGAAGACCGTTGGCAGCAGGTAGTCGCCATTGGCCGCGGCCTCGGCGGGCATGGCCACGAACAGTGTGTTTGTGAACGCGGTCTCGGCGACGATCGTCAGATAGATGCTCGCCGCGGTGATGGCGTCGCCGGTGATGAAGCCCTCGGCGAACTGCCGGCCGATCGTTCCGCAGTAGTCATTGTGGAAGTTGCGTAGGCTCGAGTTGAAGCCGGCCGGGTCGATGTAGTTGTTCATGTAGAGGCGCTTGAGGTTCTGCTGGATCGTCGAGTGGCGCACCTCGTCGATCATCTGGATCGCCTGACCGTTGTGCAGTTCCGGGTTGGGAACCGTACGGAACAGCAGCGGCATCGCCCGTGCCGCCGAGATCTCGGGCAGCGGGATGATGCTCAGAAACAGCTTCTGCCACTCCAGCCAGCGCTCCTGTACCTGGCGGAACATGTTGCCGCGGATGGCGCCGTCGGATGCCCCGTAGACGCGGTTGTCCTTCTCCTCCTGCATGGGGAAGTAGGACCGCAGGACTTGCTTGAGCGGATCTTTCTTTTGAGCCTTTCTGAAGGTGTAGTCGGTTCCGTACTGGGATACCGGCTCGTGGTACATCGGTTCCCAGGAAAGCTCCTGGATCTTCTGGTGGGCCTTGGCCACGCTCTGGCGACTCATCCGTCACCCCTTTCTGGCAGGTCGAGTCTTGGCCGGTCGCGGCGGCCCGGCTGCCGCCATGTTCGCGATCTCCGCTGTCGGCGCCTCATCTCGCGGGCCCAACGCATGAGTGCAGTCCGGCCGAAACGCCTGTGTCTTGAATCACACCCCGCAAAACGGCGTGGTGGGCTCTCAACATGAGACACATGCCAGGTGAGCGGGGTCTGGCCTGGCCTTTCGAGGTGACTGGCCGGCGCGGCTTGCCGGCGGCGGCCAGTCAGTGCTCGCCGAACACGGCAGCCCGGATCTGGGCCAGATGCTGCTGCATGTTCTCTGAGAGCTGGCGATTGCCTTCCGGTGCTGGCTCGATGCCGAGCGACCTGAGCAACTCGGCCGCTGGCGCACCCGGATCACCGGCCTCACCAAGCACAGGATGCAGCCCCTCCCGCGCGAGGTGATCGAACACCAGCTTCACGATGCTCCAGGGGTTGTAGGTCTCCTCCTGCGGCGCACCCGGTGGCTCCATCGGGGTACCTCCTCCCGGGTGGTTGCTGGACGGAGCGAGCCCATGTGCAGGCATCAAACGGCGCATCGAGCTAACCGGCAGTCTCAAGATGAGACATGTATGGATATCGGGTGACTTATTTTGGGTAGGTACGACGCGAGCCATGCCCATGCACCGGGCTGAGCTGGCGCGACGCAGCGGGCGGGAGCGGCGGCGCAGCGGGCTGAGCTACAGCTTGGGCGAGAGGAAGGGGAGGTACCGGAGGCGCGATGGTGCGCGCAGCATCGCACTTGTTGCCCTCGACCGACGGGGATCGGCTGGCCGAAGCGCGGGTACGGTTCCTTACGGCCGAGCCCGTTGCGCCGGACGAAGTGCGTGAGCCGATACTCGCGTCGTGGTGGCGCGCTCGGCAATGGAAGATCGCGGCCGACCACATCGAGCTGCCATACCTTCGTGATCCCAACCTCGACACGCCGTTGACCCGCAACGCGCTGCCGGTGCTGCGGAACTTGCGGGAAAATCTGGATGGCCAGCCGATCAGCGTCATCCTGACCGATGCCGCCGGCTTGGTGCTGGTAAGGCTTACCGCCGACCACGACCTTGAGCGGCACCTCGATGGCGTGCAGCTCGCTCCCGGCTTCAGCTACGCCGAGGAGTACGTCGGGACCAATGGCATCGGCACGGCGCTGGAGGGCGGCCAGGCCGCGCACGTGTTCGGCCACGAACACTACGCAGAAGACCTTGAGGACCTCGCCTGCGCGGGCGTACCGATCCACGACCCGATCTCCGGCAAGACCGTCGGTGCGGTCGACCTGACCTGCTGGCGCAGGGACGCCGACGCGCTGCTGATCGCGCTCGCGAAGACGACCGCCGACCAGATCACCCGCGAGATGCTCACCGGGAGCAGCGCGCGGGAGTTGCGGCTGCTGCAGGAATATCTGCGAGCCTGCAGGCACACCAGCGGAATCGTGCTGGCGCTCAGCAGCGACATGGTGATGATGAACGACGCCGCGCGGCAGGTGCTCGATTCCGGTGACCAGGCCGCGCTGCTCGGCCAGGCAGCCGCGGCACTGGACAGCGGCCGCGCCGACGCGCTCGTGGTCGAGCTGCCAAGCGGCATCAATGCGCGGATGCACTGCCGACCGGTGCGCAGCGACGGCGGCCAGGTCGGCGGGGTCGTTCACGTGAAGCTGATCGAGCCGGCCATCCGGCCGCCCGCCGAGGCCTGGACGAAAACGCAGATGTTCCTCCCCGGCCTGGTCGGCGGCGGACCGCTATGGCTGCGTGCCTGCCGCAATGTCGAGGTGGCCTACGATTCGGCCGAGTGGCTGGCCCTGGACGGCGAGGCCGGGGTAGGCAAACTAGCTATGGTCCGGGCGGTGCACCAGCGGCGCAACCCGGCCGGCCGATTCCATGTGCTCGACGCGGCGGAGGCCACCGGGCCCGACTGGCTGATGAGGGCTCGCCGTGAGCTGCTCGATGGCAAGGGCACCCTGGTGATCCGTCATGCGGACGCGCTTAAGGCAAGGCAGATGCATGCGTTGTCGAGTGCGTTGCAGGAGACCCGCGCCGCCGGCCGGCATCTGTCCCTGTGGGTGGCGGTCACCATGAACCGCGAGCGCTCGAAGACGGACCTGACCAAGCTGCTGCGGTTCTTCCCGAGCACGGTCGAGGTGCCGCCGCTTCGCCATCACATCGACGACCTGCACGAGCTTGTACCCTTCTTCCTTGCCAAGCTCGGCCTGCATGGCAGGCTTGTCTGCTCGCCCGAGGCGATGCAGCTTCTGCTGCGATCGAACTGGCCCGGCAACACCGAGCAGCTATGGCAAGTACTCAAACGCGTGGTCCAGCGCCGGCGCGCCGGATCCATCCAGCCGGGCGACCTGCCGCCGGAGTGCTGGACGGTGAGCCGGCGCCTGCTCAGCCCGCTTGAGTCGATGGAACGCGATGCGATCGTGCAGAGCCTGCTCGACTGCTTGGGCAGCAAGGTCAAGGCCGCCGAGTCGCTTGGCATGTCCCGTGCGACGATCTACCGCAAGATTCACGAGTACGGGATCGTTACCCCGGCCAGCTGAACAACCCCCAGAGATCCCCCACAGACTCGCTGGTGGCGCGCGCCGCGGCAGCCGTTCAGAATAATTATCCAGAACGGCTTACGCGGGGTGTCACAGCCCTGTTCCCCCGGCAGCAGCTCGACGCCTGGTCCGCATCGAGTTAGGCGGCGCGGCTCGGTCGATGTCAGTCGTCATGTTGATGACGACAACGTTCAAGCCAGGGATGCGCTCGAAGTGTCGGATGCTGGCTGTTGCGACGCGCCTCGCCGCCGCCTGCGGTCAGAGCCCCGCTTTGTCGAAACGCTGGAGCAGGCTGGGCTT